>JAABUP010008193.1_pt1 | contig 13468 bp, 13 predicted proteins | sample 5559201 | NCBI WGS metagenome assembly JAABUP01 (sample SAMN10711887, study PRJNA513373) | rock metagenome | isolation source: Antarctica rocks | place: Antarctica | reverse complement strand
GCAAGGTTATATCCACGGACGCGCCAAACCAATGACAGGAGATCGCTGTGATCCTCGACCACGCAGTGGATCTGCGCGCCGTTTTCACGTTCTGTCAGGCCTTTGGGCGGGAGATGCTGCGTCATAGTTACGGCAAAATCATTAACATCACCTCCCTGCAGGCGTTCCAAAGGGGTATCACGATCCCTGCCTACGCCGCGAGCAAGCACGCCGTGGCGGGCCTGACCCAGGCGTTATGCAATGAGTGGGCACATCAAGGTGTCAACGTGAACGCCATTGCCCCCGGCTACATTGATACCGACATGAACGCGGCCCTGCGTGCGGACCCTGAACGCAGTCGCGCCATCGGCACGCGGATCCCCGCAGGACGCTGGGGCACGCCGGCGGACCTGGCGGGCGCAGCGGTCTTTTTGGCGTCACCGGCCTCGGATTATCTGCACGGCCACACGATCGTTGTAGACGGGGGGTGGCTCGCCCGCTAGCACAGCGGTGATTCGGGGTCAGAGCGCCGCACGCTGCGGCGGCCATCATGGTCCTCCGGGCACATCCCTGGACTACGGAGGATTCCATAAACGGCACGTAGCTATCACGGTACGTATACAATGGAACGAGACATAGGGACGCAGGGCGTGATAAAGGAAAACGTCAACGTGGACATGCTATGGATAGGGTCGTGAGTCACAGTGGTCCAGCCAACCGGGTGACGCTTTGTGCCGTCATGCGATGCAAGCGTGCACTCGCAGGCCATGTGTGATAGGAGTGGTGGTTGTAGTGTGCAGTACTTTTGCGGAAGACCTGTCGTGACTGGCCGCCGCATCCGTTGGCGGATGCGGCGGCCAGTCACGACACGGGTCGCTGTTGTACGGGTAGCGGGCGACGCTTCTCCCTTGCTACCCCGTTGACTAGTAGTGTGGAGGTGGATTGATGACCTCGATCATGGAATCGGCTCGCGTGGTACCGTCGGATGCGTTGCCTGCCACGATGCAGGCGGTCGTCTGCTACAACCCCGGTGACTATCGGCTCGAAGAGGTGCCCGTCCCTGTGCCCGGCCCTGATGAGGTACTGACGAAGGTGGAGGCGTGCGGCATCTGTATGGGCGACGTCAAGACGTTCCGCGGAGCCCCCTCGTTCTGGGGGGACGCCGCGCAGCCCCGCTACGTCAAGCCGCCTATGATCCCCGGCCACGAGTTCATCGGGCGCGTCGTCGCGGCCGGCCCTGGAGGGGAAGAGCACCATAAGGTACGCGTCGGCGACCGCGTGATTTCCGAGCAAATCGTCCCCTGTTGGGCCTGCCGGTTCTGCACGCATGGTCAGTATTGGATGTGCGAGAAGCACGATATCTACGGCTTCCAGCACAATGTCAACGGCGCCATGGCCGCCTACATGATCTATCCGAAAGAGGCGATCGTGCACAAGGTCCCGGACAGCGTGCCGCTCGACGAGGCCATCGTCGTCGAGCCGTTAGCCTGCTCCCTCCATGCGGTCGAGCGCGCGGAGATCCACCCCGATGACACGGTCGTCATCGCCGGCGCCGGAACATTGGGGCTGGGGATGATCGGCGCGGCGCGGCTGCTCAACCCCAAGCGACTCATCGTGCTCGATACGCGCCCGCAGCGCCTCGCTCTGGCCACGCGTCTGGGCGCCGACCTCGTCATGAACCCGACGGAGAGCGACGTGATCGCAGCGGTCAAAGCGCTCACCGATGGCTACGGCTGTGACGTCTACATCGAGGCGACGGGTTATCCGCCAGCCGTCAATCAGGGATTGGCGATGATTCGCAAGCTGGGCACCTTCGTCGAATTCAGTGTGTTCACCGACGAGGCACAGGTCGACTGGTCGATCATCGGCGACCGCAAAGAGCTTACCATCCATGGCTCACATCTCGGCCCGTACACCTACCCGCGCGCGATCGATTACATCGCGCGCCGTAAGATCGACGTACGGGGGATTGTGACGCACCGGTTCCCGCTCAGCCAATTTGCCGAGGCGCTCGGCGTCATGGAGCGCGGCGAGAACTCACTCAAGGTCATCCTGTTGCCCTGAGATGAAATACGCCCCATTTCACCCGCAGGGGTGGCCCCGCCAGGGGCCATGGGGGACTAGTGCAGGATTAAGGAGCTTACTTGGCAGTGCCATGAACAACTGAACCGGCCGCAGTCAGCCCGTGGTGTACTATGCGACCGCGGTCACAGGCTTTGCTCGCTGCAAACAGACCACTGTCAGACGACACGAGGGAGGTGTGTTTCATGCACATGATCGTCGCGCGTCGGCCCGGATCCGTTGCTGGGGCTCTTAGGAGCGCGACTCTAGGGGAGCGCTCCGCTAGCAGGTCATATGGCTGCGTATCATGACTGCGGTCAGCGTGTAGCGCTGCACAAGGACGCTCACGCTCCCATATGAGGATGTGACAAGATGATGGTAACGTTATAGATGATGGTAACGTTATAGATGATGGTAACGTTGTAGAGGAGAAACGTACACGATGACATCGCTCGTTCTGGAGAAGGCGCATGAGCTCTCGTTGCGCACCATCGCCCTGCCCGATGCCGTGGGCCCACACGACGTACGCATCAAGATACACACGGTCGGCATCTGCGGCAGCGACGTGCACTACTACCAACATGGCGCCATCGGGCCGTTCGTGGTGCGCGCGCCAATGGTCCTTGGGCACGAGGCGTCCGGGACGGTCGTCGAGGTCGGGGCGGCCGTGACGACGTTGCGCGAGGGCGACCGTGTCTGCATGGAGCCGGGCATCCCCGACCCCGACGGCAAAGCCACACGCCTGGGCCTGTACAACCTCGATCCCGCTGTGCGCTTCTGGGCCACGCCCCCGGTGCATGGCTGCCTCACCCCTTACGTCGTACATCCGGCGGCGTTCACCTTCAAGCTCCCGGATAACGTGAGCTTTGCCGAGGGGGCCATGGTCGAGCCGTTAGCGGTCGGACTGCACGCCGCGCATAAGGCGGGGATCACGCCGGGCGACCTCGCCGTCGTCAGCGGGGCGGGGCCGATCGGGATGGTGACGGCGCTGGCCGCGCTGGCTGGCGGATGCAGCCGCGTCGTCATAACCGACGTGCAGCAGCCCAAGCTCGATCTGGCGGCGACACTTGGCCCCATCGTGCCCGTCAACGTTGCGAACGACAATCTCCTGGACGTCATCGACGCGTTGACCGACGGGTGGGGGGCCGACATCGTGTTCGAGGCCAGCGGGAATGAGAGGGCGGCCGCCGGAGCGATCGAGCCCTTATGTCCGGGCGGTCGCATCGTCTACATCGGCATGCCGGGAGCTCCGATCATGTTCGACGTGGTGGCCGCCCAGGCGAAGGAGGCGCGGATCGAGACGGTGTTCCGCTATGCGCACGTCTACCCGCGCGCAATCGAGCTCATGAGGAGCGGGCGGATCGACGTCACGCCGCTGCTGACCGACCACTACGACTTTGAGCGCAGCATCGAGGCGTTCGACGAGGCCACACGCCTGCGGCCCGAGTCGGTCAAGATGCAGATTACGTTGCCCCAGTAACGAGGCCGCGACGACGAAGGGACGGACACTGTGCACATAGGTTTCGAGGGGAAGCGTGCCTTGGTCACCGGCGCGGGCAAAGGGATCGGGCGCGAGATCGCGGCCCTCCTGGCGCACAACGGGGCAACGGTCGTCGTCATGAGCTGATCGATGGAGGATCTCGCGTCGCTGGAACGGGAGATTGGCGCCGAGGTGATCGTCGTCAACCTGGCCGACGCGCGTGCGGCGCGGGCGGCGGCCGGGCAGGCGGGAGCCATCGATCTCCTGGTCAACAACGCCGGGATCGCCATCACCCAGCCGTTCCTCGACACGACAACCGAGGCGTTCGATGAGACGATGGCGGTTAATATCCGCGCCGCGCTCGTTGTGTCGCAGGCCGTCGCGACGGGGATGATCGCGCGTGGTAGCGGCGGCGCCATTGTCAACGTGTCCTCGCAGGCGTCGATGGTAGGGCTAGCCCATCACGCCTCCTATTGTGCGTCGAAAGGGGGCCTCGACCAGTTGACACGCGTCATGGCTTTGGAGTTGGGGCCGCACGGAATCCGGGTGAACGCGATCAATCCGACCATCGTGCTCACCCCGATGGGCGCGCGCGTCTGGGGCGACCCCGCGAAGGGAGGCCCGATGTTGGCCCGTATCCCCCTCGGCCACTTCGCTCAGCCGATCGACGTGGCGCACGCCGTGGCCTATCTCCTCAGCGATAAAGCGGGCATGATAACCGGCACGATGTTGCCGGTCGATGGGGGGTTCCTTGCGGTGTGACCGCTGCCACGCTCTGTCGGGCTGTGTCAGACGCGGACCGCATGTGGCTCCATGCGCGGCGTTCGCAAAGCGGTGTGACCCGCCCGATCGCGCCTCCCGTTCAGGGGACCATCCCGGTGCTCGGGGGCGGTGCGCGAGGGACAACCGCAAGGGCACGGGAGATTTGGCGCGGCGTGTGTAGATCGACGAGGAACAGCGGCATGACAACGACAGCCACGTATGTGATGGGGATCGACAGCAGCACGACCGCCACCAAGGCCATCGTGTGGGATACCGAGGGTCACGCCGTCGCCGAGGGACGCGCCGAGATGCCCGTCGCGCGTCCCGGTCGTGGGCTCTACGAGCAGCGGCCGGAGGACTGGTGGTCGGCCTGCTGTCGCGCGGCCCGAGCGGCCGTCGCGGACCTCGATCCACGGGCGGTCGTCGCCCTTGCCGTGGCCAACCAGCGCGAAACGGTGGCCGTGCTCGACGGGCGCATGCGGCCACTCCGGCCAGCCATGTTGTGGTGCGACGAGCGTGGACGCGTCCAGGTTGACCGCGTCGCCGCCGACCTGGGCGGTCAGCGCGTGCACGACGCGACCGGTAAGCCCGTGGAACTCTGCCCGGCCCTCTACCGCATCTTGTGGCTGCGCGACGAAGAGCGCGCCACGTTCGACCGCGCGGCGCACTTCGTCGACGTGCAGGGCTATCTCAACTGGCGGCTCAGCGGCGAACTCGTCACAAGCTGGGCCAGCGCCGACCCGTTCGGTCTCCTCGACATGCGTCGTTTCGCCTGGCATACCGCGCTCATGGACCACCTCGACCTGTCGCCCGCCACGTTCGCTCCGGTGGTTGCCCCGGGGACCCCAGTGGGGACGCTCACATCCGAGGCGGCCGCCGCCTGCGGTCTCTCTGCCGGGACGATCGTCGTGGCCGGCGCGGGCGATGGGCAAGCTGCCGGGCTCGGCGCCCGCGCCCTCGCTCCTGGCCGGGCCTACTGCAACCTGGGGACGGCCGTGGTGGCTGGGGTGCAGACACGCCGCTACCAGGTCGATCCGGCCTTTCGCACGCTGACCGCGGCCGTCCCCGGCGCCTATGTCTGCGAGGCCTTGCTGCGCACAGGGACCTCGCTCATCTCCTGGTTCGTCGAACACTTCGGGCCTGAGGGAGCGCGCGAGGCCGGAGCGAGCGCGGAGGAACGACTGGAGCGGCTGGCGACCACTGTGCCGCCCGGCGCCGAAGGGCTCGTCCTGCTGCCCCACTGGAACGCGGCCGGAACGCCGCATTGGGACGGACTAGCGCGTGGCGCGGTCGTCGGATGGACGCACGCTCATGGCAAAGCGCACTTTTATCGCGCGGTCCTGGAAGGCCTGACCATGGAACTGCGCTTGTCCCTCGACGGCATCGCGGGTGTGACCGCTGAGCCAATCGACCGCCTCGTCGTCACGGGAGGCGGTGCGCGCAGTCCCCTTTGGCGGCGGATCGTCGCCGATGTGACTGGGCGCACCGTCATCCGCGTGGCCAGCGCCGAGTTGACTAGCCTGGGGGCGGGGATGCTCGCCGCCACAGGCGCACACATCTTCGCCGATGTGCCAGCGGCGGCGGAAGCCATGTCGCGCGACCGTGAGGATATCCACCCTATTCCCGCCCACCGGGACCTGTACGACGCGCTATTCACCGGCGTGTATCGTCCGCTCTACGGGGCCTTGCGGGACATCATGCATACGATCAGCACACGGGAGATCGAGAGGGAGCGGTCGACGCCAGGAGATCGCTAGCGACAGCGGCGAGGTCGACGCGTAAAGCCGGAAAGCCTGTGCGGTATCAAACGAGTGGGCATCATGGCAGTGTAGACGTTTATCGTGTGGAGGACAGCAATAGATGCAACAATGTAGAGCACGGGGAGCACAGACCCGCTCGCAGGGACACACGTCCTGGGCCCGGTTGGGGCAGCCATACGAGATCGCCGACGTGGGTCCGTGCCCGGCTGGTCTGAACACCGGCCGCGTGACGGGGAGCGATAAGCGCGTCGACGGCGGATATGAGTGGTGGACGTGGAGATGAACGGGCAGCAGAAAACGGTCGTCGTCCTGGGCGCCGGCGCGATGGGGAGCGCCTTCACAACCCCGCTGACGCGGAACGGGCATCGCGTGCGCCTGTGGGGCACCTGGCTTGACGACGATCTCCTGGCTGAGATCAGGGCACACCGTCCCCATCCCCGCACCGGCGTCGTCGTCGACGCGCGCGTCGACCTCTTCCCGAGCGCGAGGCTCGCGGCCGCCCTGGACGGGGCCGACCTGGTCGTCCTGGCCATCACCTCGACGGGAGTCGCGGACATCTACGCCCGCGCCGTGCGTCACTGCGCGCCCGGCGTTCCAGTTCTGATCGCATCGAAGGGCTTCGGGCGCGATACGGGCGGTCGCGTGTTGTTGATCCCCGATCTACTCGACCGCGTGACGCCCGGCCGCCACCCGTTCGTGGCGATCGCGGGCCCGTGTAAGGCTAACGAAGTGGGGGAGGGGCGTCCCTCGGTGGCGGTATTCGCGACGCCGGACGTGCGACTGGGTCGTCACTGCGCGCACATGTTCGCGACCGACATGTACACGGTGATCGTGTTGGCGGACATCGCTGGCGTGGAGATAGCCGCCGCGACGAAGAACGCCTACGCCATCGTGCTGGGCATCTGCGATGGTCTTGGCACGGCGGGTGGGCAACCCTGGCACAACCTCAAGGCGGCGCTCTTCAGTCAGGCGGTGGCCGAGATGGGCGTGCTCGCGGCGGCGGTAGGTGGCCGTGTCGATACTGTCTACGGTTTCCCAGGGGTGGGCGACCTGGAGGTCACGGGGCTGTCAGGCCGCAACAGAGCGCTGGGCGAGCGTATCGGGTGGGGCCAGCCGAGCACGGACGCGATCGCCGCGATGGAGGGAAGCGGCCAGACCGTTGAAGGGCCGGCCGCCGCGCGACTCGCGTGGACGCTGGCGCGGAACCTGGAGGAGCAGGGCCACCTCTCACTCGCTCGCGTCCCATTGCTCGCGGGGCTCATCCGTATGTTGGACGCGGACGTTCCCCCGCTGCCCCTGCTCGGGCACCTACTCCCCTCGCTCGCGCAGGCAGACGTGCTCGAGATCGAACGATAAGTAAGGGGAACAGAATAACAACGGGCGGGTTCGCCCAATGACACGCCAAGGAGGACACACGAATGCGCGTAGCAATTGGGAGTGACGACGCTGGCTTCCCGCTCAAAGAGGTTATCCGTACGTACTTGCAGGGCCGTGGGGTGGAGATGCGCGACTTTGGCGTCTCCTCGGCGGCCCCCAGTGACATCGATTACCCCGACGTGGCCCGTGCGGTGGCCGAGGCCGTGGCGAGCGGACAGGAGGAGCGCGCCATCCTCGTCTGCGGGACCGGCATCGGGATGGCGATGACGGCCAACAAGATACCGGGCGTGCGCGCGGCCCAGGCCCACGACGTCTACTCGGCCGAGCGAGCACGCAAGAGTAACGACGCGCAGGTGCTCGCGCTGGGCGCGCGCGTCATCGGCCCCGAGTTGGCCAAGAGCGTGGTCGACGCGTTCCTGGCCGCGGACTTCGCGGGCGGCGCCTCCACGCGCAAGGTTGAGAAGATGCGGCGTATCGACGCCGAGTATCATACGTCGCGCGTCGGCTAGGGGGGAGCGTAGGGCTGTGCGCCCCGGTCGCCGCACCCCCCTGCTCCATCGCGCCTCGCGCGTTACGTGTATCATGTTTATGCCGCGTCGCACCGGCGCGGTTGACTCATGAGGAGGATTGTTGCGATGGCGTCCCTCGGCATCATGGCGACCACCTTTGCCCGCCCGACCCTTGACGCCGTCCTCGATGCGGCGGTCTCCTCCGGCGTGCATGACCTGCAGTTCGATCTTGCCTGTGCGGGAGAACCGACCCTGCCCGCGCATATCAACGCGGCTCTGTGCGACCGGATTCGCCACGCCTTCGCGACGCGCCACCTGACCATGGCCGGCGCTCTCGAGGACCTTCAACATGATCCACCCGGACCCGCGGCAGCGGGCCACTGGCCTGGCGGGCTTGCGCACGGTCCTGGCGGCGTGCGGCGAGCTCGGCGTGTCGGTCGTGACCCTGTGCACGGGGACGCGCGATGCCGCGCACATGTGGCGACGTCATCCCGACAACGACACACCGGAGGCCTGGGCCGATCTCATCGCCTGTTTGGGCGACGCGGTACGTGCCGCCGAGGAGCACGGGGTGACGCTGGCGTTTGAGCCGGAAGTCGCCAATGTGGTCGATTCCGCGCGGAAAGCACGCCGTTTGTTGGATGAGATCGCGTCACCGCGCCTGAAGGTCGTGATGGATCCCGCCAACATCTTCCATCGCGGCGAGTTGCCCCAGATGGACCGGATGCTGGAGGACGCCTTCGACCTGCTCGGTCGTGATATCGCGCTGGCGCATGCCAAGGATCTCGACCACGACGGCGACGCGGGGCATCGCCCGGCGGGTCGCGGCGTGCTGGACTACCCGCGGTACCTGGCGCTGCTACAGCGTAGCGGCTTCACGGGAGCGGTCGTCCTGCACGGCCTGGAGGAGAGCGATGTGCCCTCGTGCGTGACCTTCGTGCGTGACGTCGCTCCGGCGGGGTGGTGGTCCGACACGGCAGCGGACGGTTGACGGGCCGCGCTCCCGCACCCGTAGAACCCAACCCTCGTCTCACCAGCGTCCCTCGCGGCCACGGCCATCCGTCGGTCGTCCCGCCTATCCGTCGTTTGTAACGTCCATTCGCCGTTTGTAACGCCTATCCGTCGTTCATTAAAGAGAGACTGGATGAAAATCACGGACCTCACATGTGCCACCCTGGGCCACAACCTGATCGTGCGCGTCGCGACGGATGAAGGTATCAGCGGCTACGGCGAGATCGAGGCGTACAAGGCCTATCTCAAGCCGCAGGTGCTCCACTACACGCCCTACATCCGTGGCGAGGACCCCACCGACGTCGAGCGCGTGCTGCTCAAGATTCGCCACCGCGGGGCGTTCAAGCCCTGGGGCAGCGCCGTGAGCGCGATCGAGATGGCGCTGTGGGACATTGCCGGCAAGGCCGCGGGCCTGCCCGTGTACAAGTTGCTGGGGGGCAAAGTCCGCGACCGGGTACGCGTCTACAACGGGGCGGTGCGGTTTCCTTTGGCCGACCACTCCCCGGCCGCGTATGCGGAGAACATGGCGCGGATGAAGGAGTCCAGGGAAGGGTTCACCATTATCAAGCAGGGCATCGGCTTCCATGGCGCGATGGCGCGCGAGGTCCCCGCGTTCTCGTATGGGGACCTGGGCGCCGGCGGCCACGGGACCTACGACCGTGGCCTGGTAACCGAGCGCGGCCTCCAGCACGTCATCGCGTGCGTCGAGGCGATGAAGACCGTGCTCGGTGACGCCGTCGGTCTCGCGCTGGACTGTGGACCGGGGTGGACGGTGCCCGACGCCATCCGCCTGGCGCGAGCGCTGGAACCGCTGCATGTGCTCTGGCTCGAAGACCTGATCACCGGGGACTACACGCCCTATGTGAACGCGGACGTGTACCGTGAGGTGACCCGCCGCACGGCGACGCCGATCCATACGGGCGAGCAGGTGTATTTGCGCCAGAACTTCAAGGCGTTGATCGAGCGCCATGCCGTCAATATCATCGGCCCCGACCCGTGCGATGTCGGCGGCTTGGCCGAGTTGAAATGGGTGGCCGAATACGCGGACCTGCACGGCCTCCTGGTGGCGCCGCACGGGACCGCCGACGGACTCCTCGGCCTCGCCGCCCTCGTCCAGGTCTGCGCCACCTTGCCGCGCAACTACATCGCCTTCGAGTACCCGGTCGGCGAGCCCGCCTGGTGGTACGATATCCTCGACGGGCTGCCGGACCCCATCGTCACGGATGGGTTCATCGACGTGTGGGACCGCCCCGGCCTCGGCGTGGAGTTCAATGTCCGCGCGGCGCGGGCCTATTTGAGGGACGAGGATCGCTCCTTCTTCGACTAGCCTGAGCGCCACCGCCCTCCGTCTCGCGCCGCCCTCCGGTCGCGCATCGACCATGCGGCATAAGCGGCGACTGAGCTGGACACGGCGGCAGGGCGCTACGGGCGCGTCTGGAGGCCAGGGCGTGGCGTGGAACGGACAACAGACGTCGGTCACATGGCGCCCCACGGGCGTGCCTCGGATCCCACGCCAGCGTTTAGCGGCTCTCCGCGCGTGCGTGAACCATCTGTACGGCGACGTCGATTGCCGCGCGCATGCTGTCGTCGCGCGCCGTCCCGGTGCCGGCGATGTCGAACGCGGTCCCGTGGTCCACCGAGGTGCGGATGATGGGCAAGCCCACGCTGACGTTCACGCCGCTGTCGAAGGACAACAGCTTCATCGGGATGTGGCCCTGATCATGGTACATCGCCACGACGATATCGAACTCGCCCTGCACGGCGCGAGCGAAGACGGTATCAGGGGGTTGCGGGTCGGACACGGTGAAGCCCCGCGCACGGGCTGCTCGCACCGCGGGGCGGATCGCGTGTTCCTCCTCATCGCCGAAGAGCCCTCCTTCGCTCGCGTGCGGATTCAGGCCCGCCACGGCAATACGGGGTTCGTCGATACCCAGGGCGCGACAGGCCTCATACGCCAGCGTGATCGTTGTCTCGACGCGGGCAGCGGTGACACGCCTGATGGCCTCGCTCAAGGCGACGTGCGTGCTTACATGCACGATCCGTAGCTGTGGACTCGTCAGCAACATACTGACCTGCGTCGCGCCGGTCCGCTCCGCCAGCAATTCGGTGTGCCCGGCATAGGCAAAGCCAGCCCGGTTCATAGCTTCTTTGTTCAGCGGTGCCGTCACCACGGCGTCCACGTCCCCCGACAGCGCCAGGTCGCACGCCCGGATGACGTACTCCACCGCGGCTCGTCCCGCGGCCGCGCTGACCTCTCCGATCGGGCACGCGTCGGGCAGGGCGTTGGCGAGGTCCAGCACGGTCAGTATGCCGGGGTGGTAGTCTCCCGCTGTCGGGTCATCCACGACCGTGATGGGCAGCTCCGGCGGTCCGATCCACTGCTGCGCGCGCGCGAGAATACGCTGATCGCCCACGATCAACGGCCGGCACCGCTCATACACAGTGGCATGCCGGAGCGCCCGCACCACCACCTCGGGGCCAATACCCGCCGGGTCGCCCATCGTCAGGGCAAGAAGAGGCGTGTCTAGCTGTCTCATCGGATTCCTTCGCTGTTGAGCGTGACGCCGCGAGCCTGCGCTCAGGGGCCAGCGCGCGTGATCCGTAGCAGGGTCTCTAGCACGGCCGTGTCACCGTGGTTGCCCGCCTTCACGATAACATACCGCGCGATGCCCTGGGCGTCGAGACCGTAGGTGAGCGGCATGCCCGGCAACAACTCGCGAAGGACCGTCATGTGGCCGACCCCAAGACCCGTCAGGACGGTGATCGCCGTGTCGCCGCCTACTAAGAGGAGCAATCCCGGCCGCAACCGGTCGATGGCGGACAGCGCGGCCTCCACCAGCACGGTGGCCGCTTGGCGTGCGTGCGGGCCATCGAGCGCCCGATCATCGGGTCGAGGCAGATGGAGCACGAGGGTATCGGCCGCGTCCGGTACGAGCTCCTTGCCGATCTCGACTGTCCGCACCCCTCCCGCGCGCGCGGACGCAATCTGCGCGTGTGCCCGTTGGCTACCGCTGCCGACCACAATCACGACGGGCGCGTCGCACGCCGCGCGTCGCGCGACCCGTTCAGCCCCGTCGATCCCGTCGATCCCGTCGATCCGCGCGTTGACCATGGGCTGGACCGCTAGCGTGGTTAGCGCGAGCGCGCCGAGCAGGCCGGCGCTGCCACAGAGCAGGGCCGCGGGGAGCGCCATGCCGGCCGCCTCCACGATCGCGCCGAGATCCGCGTCCGTCGTCGCATCGACCACCAAGAGGGTAGCGCCGCGTGCGCACGCGGTGACCAGGTGATCGCCGAGCGCGCCGCTGCCCGCGCGCACGGCCGCTAATGGAACGGTGTGGACACGGCGGCGGGACTGGCCGGCGATCACGGTCGGCGCATGGAGGCCGGTGATCGGGACCGCCGCGCCGACCAGATAGCCGTCGTGCAGGGACCGCTCCTGGGCCGGAAACGCCGGACAGATGATGGCCTGCGGATGGCCGAGCACGTCGAGCATGGCATCAAGCTCGCTGCCAATATGTCCGCGCAGCGTCGAGTCAATTTTCTTGTACCAGCGTGTGTGGGGGACGCCAATCAGGCCATCGAGGACCGTGCGTACGCGTTGTGCCGCGTCGGCGGCTGACAGATGACGGGAATCGGACGTGACGGCTACGCCTCCGCGGGGCAACGGCAGCCGGGGAGGGCTCACGTACAGCGTGACCGGCAGCCCGGCGCCTCTGCAGCGGGCGGCGCAATCGGCCGCGCCGGTCAGATCATCAGCCACAATGACGAGTGAATCCATGGGAAGGGCCGGTCATGTCCTCGTAATACGGATCCTTGGGGTCTCTCTCGCAGTATACGGGAACGACTGACAGCCTCTGACGGGGTATCACCGCCGTGTGGATCGTGGGCGGGGACTGCGTGGAGTGGTGTCCTAGCCGAAGTATGTCCACCCAAGAATGGCGGGTCACGAGAAGGAAATCACTCTGCAGGGAACGTGCAAAAACGTGCTATGCGCGCATCGCGCCTGTTGTCCAGCCTCTGGCATCCACACGGTCGACACGACTTCTCGCCCCGCTATGGCACAGAGCTGTCTTCTCCAGCCACAGCGCCTCGTAGCGCAGCTTGTATATTGGGAGGGTCGGTTCGACGACGGTGGTGAGGACGTATCGCAGCTTGCGGCGGCGACCGCGTCCGTTAGAGCGTCCCCCGCCGTCGCGGGCTGGCGAGAGTCTGGACCGGATGATGTGGCGCGGACCACGTATGACAAGCACAGACGAGCGCCGCCCCGCATCGCACCCCTGCCCTGTCAGTCGCTCACCCCGCATATAGGAGCACCCATGTCCGTTGACGGCGCATCGCCTCGTCCCGCCTACCGCCTCTTCGTCGGCGTCGATATCGCCGCGGCCACGTTCACGGCCGTCTGGGTTTCGTTGGGTTCTGCTGACTTGACATGTTATTGCCGAAAGGCCATCGGGTGAGGCGTGTGGACCCCGGTGATTTTGACTGATTTGACGGCCCCAAACCTTGAAAAGGGGCGGGGAAGCGATGCC
>JAABUP010008192.1_pt1 | contig 13469 bp, 7 predicted proteins | sample 5559201 | NCBI WGS metagenome assembly JAABUP01 (sample SAMN10711887, study PRJNA513373) | rock metagenome | isolation source: Antarctica rocks | place: Antarctica | reverse complement strand
AGCGTAGCCATCAACATCTTAAACGCAAAAGCCTGCACCACAGCCCAAGGTATCGGCTCCGGGCTCTGGAAAGTAATGTTAACGAACTGCCCATAGGCGACTGTGAATGAGGTTTGGGGCGGTTGTGTTGTGAGTTGGTTCATGAAGGCTTGGGAGGCTACTGTGGTGTAGAGGGCTGTGAGTTCGACGCTGGCCATGTGTTCTGGAAAGAAGGTGTTGAAGGTTATGTAGGCTAGTAGCCAGCCTAGGAAGTCGCTGGGTCGTTGATGGTCATCCATTTGTTGTCGCGTTTGTACATTGATTTTTCGGGCTCAAAGCCGTGGGGGCGTTGAATGTCGAGATTTCATGGGATGAACTCTGAATATCAATGGCCTTTGTTGTCTTCGTTGGTGCAGCAATTACAACTGTGATGAAGACGAAAAGGAAAGGTAGAGCTGGTAAAGACCGAGGTACGCCATATAATCGCATGTTTCATTACAGATTAAGAAAAAGATCGTAGATGTACATTTGCCCACCAACGGTATTAGCGAGAGTATCCATACTCTTCAAAAGCAATTAGAATTCGAATCCATAGGATGGCTGCAAACTTATACAAAGTTTCCAGGCGAGAAACGCATTCGGTGAAAAAGCCGACACGCGAAACCTGCACCCAAGTTTCATCCACCCATCAGCTCGTTTGATGTTTGTCATTTATGCGCAAGGAGAGCTTCACACAGAAATGACATGGGAAAGCGATGCTGTGATGAAACCCGGACGCTGGCTTACAGTCAGACAGTAGGTACAATGAAGCCAAGAAGTCCAAGTACACAGTTACCTCACCGAAAATCAAATGTCACTTATGGCAAAGACTAGAATTCATATACAGTCGTCAATATTGCATCGCGTGTCCACCGGTCTCCCAGCGCAACTTCGATGCCATTTGCGTTACCGTCTATTTAGCATCAAACGGTGTCAGTGAGGTATAGGATGAAGCCTGTACTCAAGGTTCGGCTATGTGTTATGCCCTGGCAGTGTAGCTAGCTACCTTTCTATGAGCAATCCCCGCACCAAGAAATGCGCTCCAAAACGCTCAAACAAAAGCTCCTCCAATGACGCCATTGCCCTCATCCGGGGGACGATGCGTCTAATACCGACGCCGAGCGACCGTGTAATCGTTTCATGAATACAGACCATTAAGGAACCCATGGGATATTGGTCATTATCAAGCGATCATCCACCAAGCGCCACCGACGAGGGTCATTAATACCAGTGTAGTCAGGACGCCTGCGCCCGCCCGATCTTTTGAGCCGATTGTTTCTGTAAGGTAGGAAGGATTCGAAGAGCCCCCTTTACCGCTCCCGCCACCTGCATTGGCATTGCCTTGACTCGTTCCTCCGGTCTTGTTTGTCACAGGGACGAAGACCTGATCGATTAGATTCGCTTGTATCACAGACAATGCGCCCATCTGCTGCCCCATTCCTTGCGTTCCGTCCCAATTGGCACCATTCGTCCACTTCATGCCGCACATCTGTTTATTGTTCCCGCCTGAGCACTGGAGTGCGGCGGCAGCAGCAGAAGCTGAGATCTTGGTCATGACGCTATCGTGCATAAAGGGCGCGTACTTAGTCGCGGCCACCATCCACCGCGCAAGGTATGCTTTAAAGGAATAATTGTCCGTGTCACAGGTACCATGACCCTCGCAGGCCACTTCGTACATGACATTGGGTGGGTTGCCAGTGAAGAAGATGCTCGAAGCGTTCAGTATACCGCTGACGCGGTCTCTCCAGAGATCGGAACCATTTGTCTGCGATGCAGTCAGTAGGCAGCCTCAATGCATGTTATGTATAGGGACCGTACATAATTATACATCGTGGCGGCTCCGAGCAAGAACACTCCAGCGTTGTATGTCCACTGCACTTTGTTGATATCGGTGCAATTTAGCGTGGTATGTGCGCCGTCGTAAAAATGATAATTAGAGTCCATTAATTGGGATGCTTGGGTCCAGTTGAATGTTTTCTCGGCCCACTGCGCGTAGGTGTCGTTGCCAGTGTACAATGCTAGACGAGCCCCCAGGTTGAAGAAGCATCCATTCGAGATTGAGTTTTTGTAATCGTAGCCCGTGTTGAAGGTGAAGATCTGCCAGCGTAGGCCGCCATTGCAATATTGGGTATCCCATCGCGCGGCTTGTGTATTGAAGACGCCCTGGGCCAGTGCTAACCACTGTGGTTTTCCAGCTGGTGGATCAGGGAATTTTTGCTCTGCAGCAGCCATAGCTGCCATCCCCCAGAAGCCTTGGTCGTCGTTTCCCTCAGTCTTGGTCTGATTAGGAGTCATGTAGTCATCATCGGGACCAGTTTGGAAGAGCATGGCCTGGGTCACCACATCATTATAGGTGCTGTCATTTGTGTAGTAGTAGTAATCGATCAGGGTTCCGAACATAGCTCCTGCTTCCCACCAGTAGTAGGGTTGTGGAAGATTACCAGGGACGTCTCCCGTGTGATTGCCCGTGTAGAACGTCATCATGTTGTAGGCCGTAGTCTTTGCAGCAGCTTTGATGGAATCTGTGGAACGGCTTGTCAGTAAAGACTAGCTAGCCACCACAACCACCCGATCTGCGCGTCTGGTGAGAAAGCCATACCTGTGCTACTAAGATCCAGCTGGATGCCTCCAACGAGGGTGCTACCAGCAAGGAGTGAGACAGCTCCTATTAACCAACAGGAATGGAATGGCCCTCTCGGAAGGTTTAGCGGCCTCATGATGTGTGAGGTCGGGCAAAGCCCTGGTAGAGCACCTGGTGATGACAATCCGGCTTGTGTCCAGTGTTTCGGAGAGTGATGACTTTGTGATTTCTTATTTCGAATTGAGCAATTAATAGGCAAAATCAGACCACTGCGGTGGCTGCTCTGTGCTGATTTGCCACAGCCAAGTATTGTGTGTAAGCTTCTCTCTTTGTCGCCGTTTCTTTGTTCAGTGGTAGTACTTCGGTATTAGAGTGCGTGGCAAGCGCTCAGGGTCTTGCGGGCGGTTCCAGCGAGCGACTGTTCGGCCGAACGAGTGGACTGCAGGCAAAGATCCTGCCACAACGCGACTGAAGTGATACAGCCAGGAATAACAGAGTGAAGGAGCAGAGGCGTGAGAGAGTATGCTTGGCTAAAAAAGGTACGAACGATACGGGGATGCCCTGCTTTTAGATGACGCGGCAGCGGCTGTTCCGTTGCTAGGGGCAGATCGGGCCAAGTGATAACGCAAGGACAGGAATTTACTCCATCGCGAATACTCTGTGTAAACAGCGTCTGGTATGCGAAATTTGACGTGTCTACAAGATTTGTGAGATGGGATCAGGACGGACACTGGAAAACGAGAGACGTTGAGGATACTAATTCCAAAGTTGGAAAACCAGAATACCGGATCGCTGCGGGCTCCGGGGTTGGACACGAGGACCACCTTGATTCTTGCTTACACCTCTCATCTTTGGTGATTGAGAAAGGATAGTGAACTTGCGTCCCTCGAGGCAACTTCGTAGAGCCCGCTACCTTTCAATCAATAATGGCAGTGCACAAAGAAAGCCACTTGAAGCCTGTGGTTCATAATCGCGGACGACTTCATTGAGGCTCACCCTCTGCCAAGGCCACTCACGTGACCAGCAAGACGAAAATAGCTCGCTCACTAATTTGAAGGGAGGGCTTTTCTTCCTGCAGTGCCGTCGTCACACCACCTCCAATCCTGTTGTCTTCCTACTCTAGAAGATATTTTTACGTTTCGAAAGCGTTGCGCAACCTCCGCAGCCGTCAAACATCACCGCTCTATACCCGCCGAGCCTGAGCCTGTGCAACGTCTCGTCCGCTTGCTGACAGCTAAGATCCCAACCTCTTTCAACCGCCAACATTCCATCAACACTCCATCCACCTGCAACCCTATTCGCGAGATTCGCGAGTCCAAACCTGCAATCATCTCCAGCGCTTTCACCTACACCATAGTCAGCAACAATGGCAGGACGTGAGCAACCATACGACCCCTACATTCCTTCAGGTAGCTCAGGACAGGGTGGGAATTCACAGTATGAGGGCGGTAACACCAGGACTGCCGCGATTCAATCGGTACGTGCGAATATTTGTATTAGCAATGGCTACCCTGTCTTCGGCGTCTTGGCTCCTTCACATAGCTTGCTGTTTGGGTATTCCACGGGACTGGGTTGTGGGCACTCCCGGGGGGAATAGCACAGGCTCTAGATATGTCTTGCTCGCATGGACTTCGAAGCTGTCATCTTCGCCCTTGAATATGTTAGGCTCTTCTTCGAAACGGCCACGCGCTTGGTTATATTCCTAGCATTGGTGGCAGCCTTCATGAAATCGACAAGACTCTTTTTGCAGCTCTCCCGGGAATTGCCGTGTGCAATGTTGTGAATGATTTGCTGACATCAATCTCTTCTACAGCAAATCGATGACACCGTCAATGTGATGAAGAAGAATCTTGAATCCGTCGCCCAGCGAGGGGAGCACATCGATCAGCTACAAGACAAATCAGAGAATCTCAACCAATCTGCGCAGGGCTTCCGTCGTGGTGCCAATCGGGTCCGCAAGCAGATGTGGTGGAAGAATATGAAGATGCGAATCTGGATCATTGTGGGTATCATCGTGCTGCTGTTGATCATCATCATTCCGAGTGGTAAGCCTTTCACCGTCTATGGATCTTCAACTCGCCCGTGCTGACTGGTGGCCCTCAGTGGTGGCAGCGAAGCACTAGGAGATAGAACGAGGAAGCCATTGGAGGGTTACGAGTTCAGGCGTTCCCAATGCGTGAACAAAGACGACCGATCTATATCGACTGTCTGGGATTGACAGCCAAATCAGGGAACCTAGGAACATGACGAGCGGAGCAAGAAGCTGTACTCAATAATTGACATGCGGAATGGAGTTGGGCGTAATTTTTCCAGTGTTGCCCATACCGCCGTTCTAAGCTCTACAACGGAGCAAATCTAGCGATTGTGTGGTTTTGTAAATCATGCATAAAGTTAATCACCTTTAAGGTTGAATTTGATGCCCTGCTTATTCTGCAATCTCTAACCACCAGGCGCTGCTTTGAAATGACTCATCGACTCCCTTGCTCACTACCTTAGAGGTCGCTATATCACTCCTCTTAGCTGCTACAACTTGCCTTTGAATCTGGAAAGGTTTTACCACAGAGTCACCATGAGCGATTTTCAATAAATCACAAATCTGACATCCACAGTCCTCATATCCGCCGGGAGAATCGCTGATGAGCAACCACTCCGTGGCATCTATGGTTCGAAGATTGTTTTAAAATCAGTGCACTGCCAATGCTGCCTTGGCCTTGCTAAGCAGCTATCAAAATTGCTTCGAAGAACATGGAAGACGAGGCCACTGGGACCATCCAGCTTTCCTGGTGACAGTTTTCTTAAAACATTCCTATCTCGGACCTTGATAAAGTACATAGGGGCTCAATGGACTACGAGACAGGGGCAAAAATTCCCATTCCCATCCTCATGCATCATCAATTTTGATTGCTTCCAGTATATCACATTGTTGTGCGTATTTTGCTTGGATCTATCTGCATATATCTAATCATCCTTTCTGTAGATGTTGACTAATAATACTAGATCTGTTACTGCATTCCTTCTACTTGACCGTTTTCAACCCCCTTCTCCCTTAATTCATAGACAGATTATAGGCGAAGTCTTGCTGTTGTTGAAACAAACCGCCAAATTCATCGAAGTAGAGTAGGATCTCTCTGCGAAATGAGGGAATCTGCAATAATTAATGCTCTGTCTACTGCACGCTCTTTAGCCTTCTATCGTCAAACTGGTCTGGACTAGATCCTCCCTCAAGCTCGACCAATTACTCAATATTTGACAAGCGGCTAGCAGAAACACTCGGTACTCCTGCCGACTAGAAGCCATACAGGAGACCCAGACAATGTGAATAAAGATGCATACCATCTGGGCGCGATCAAAGACGCGTTAACGATCCTTCACGACAAACCAGGGGATCTGCCCGTCCTTCCCCAAATCATCTAAAGGAGTAATCCTCTTGACCCATATCCCCATATCTTGGAGAAATGTACAGGTGTAAATGGGCGGGATCACGGAACTTAATCTCACAGAGATGTGGTGGGCAATTTTCACACTATGTCTATCACATAGACATGACAGGAAAGATAAGGTAGTTCTGATATACATGACGCTAGGAACATTGATTAGCCGAGGCTCCGTCCTCCGCTGACTGACGCACCCAAAAAATAAATCAAAGCTGAAAATTTATGGTCTTGCCAACTCAACCTTTTCCGTCGTCGACTTAGAGGTCGCTGGTTCACCCTCTCCGTTTTCTATCCGGGCGCGTACTCAAACCTCCCACCCATGATCGCTCGGGATACCCTATGGTTGAAGTCAGAGATCGAATTCCTTGAAGCTCAGCCCCCACGGCCTTTGTCCCAAGCGCACCGTTACAACCTTTATCTCGACAAGTCTACGAGAAGTGTCATTCACATAATCTGAGGTTGAGGATGCCACATTCAGTCTCTCCACCGACTGCGCCGACAATGATTACCAAACCCTCCACTCCCTCCGGCGTCCCTCCTACACACGAAGAAGTTTCCTCGTTTCTCATCACAATCTTTAGTGCCAAGACTTCCCAAGAGTCTGTCGACGCTGCATACGCTCTCACGAGTCTACTCATAAACTCAGTCGGCTTCAGAGGGTTCCGCGCATATGGAATACTGGAAGAGATCAAAAAGGCTGCAATTGACAAGAAAGATGGTTCAAGGAGAGAGAGTGCTATGAATCTCCTCGGTGCTTTGTTCGAAAGATTACCACCCGCACAGCCTATCAGCGAGGTCATCTTTCTTCTACAAGACGGAGGCATGATAGCACCTGCTTTGGATGCACTGGCGGATAAGGGCTCCGTGGTAAAAGAGTCCGCGCAATATGCTCTTGATGCGTTGTTTTCGAATTTGTCTCCGGAGGCCCTAGTTGCTGGCCTCGTACCGGTCCTGTCCCGATATTTAAGCAAAAGGTCGGGCAAATGGCAGGGGACTGTGGGTGCCTATGAATTGCTAGGAAGAATTGCCGACAGGGCTAAGATGGGAATGGGTACAAACGAGGAGGAAAAGACCAGAGATCTGCTTAGAGAGTCAATGGGCAAGCATTTGGCTGGGCTGATCCCAATCGTGGAGTCTGGCATGCACGATCTCAAAGCAGAGGTTGGAAAGCAAGCTTTGAAGACCATGACGTCCCTCACAACTCTCCTCTCCAACGACGACGTTGCACCTCGCATACCGCTTCTAATCAAAACCATGCAGAACCCATCTACCGAAACCCTTCAGAAAGCCATACACGCTCTTTCACAAACAACATTCGTTGCCATTGTCACATCTCCGGTCCTTGCTCTTCTCACGCCCCTTCTCGAAAGATCCTTGAACACCCCAGCGACCTCACAAGAAGTTCTACGACAGACAGTGGTCGTGGTAGAGAACCTTACGAAACTGGTGCACGATCCAATTGAGGCAAGGACATTCTTACCAAAGCTGCGGCCTGGTGTTCAGGGAGTCAAAGACAGAGCTTCTCTTCCCGAAGTTCGAGAGCTTGCAACAAGATCTTTGCAAGTGATCAGGAAAGCGATGCGAGACGATGATGGGAATGTGGAGTCCGGGCAGATTGCTCCTACAGATGCTGACGATGTGCTGAAGATTTTAGACAAGGAGGTCAAAATGCATGGTGGCATACTCGGAGAGCCAGGCGATGCTGAATTGTGGACGGTAACCAGAGGTTACATTGCAGAGTTGGTCAAGGAAGATGTCAATCTTCGAGAGGTTTCACGGATCAGGATGTCGACTGGTCGTTATCTGCAACACCTGATGAAGCCAGGGGGAGCCGATGAAGTTGCGCAAGCGTTGGAGAAGCACTTTGTGGATGAAGATCACCGGAAATTCGGTCAACCTATCAAGGCAGATACGGGCGAGGTGGAGATTGTCAACACGGATTTCTCTCTAGCGTACGGCGGAATGCTACTTCTGTCTCATACCAATATCACACTGCATAAAGGCCATAGGTATGGCCTCTGTGGTCGAAATGGAGCTGGCAAGTCTACCCTTATGCGAAGTATTGCGGAAGGAAAATTAGAAGGCTTTCCAAGCAAGGATCAATTGAGGACCTGCTTTGTCGAGCACAACCAAGGAGAAGATGCTGATCTCAGTATCCTGGAGTTTGTCTCTAAGGATCCCGAGCTGGCAGCCTCCGGACAAGTACGCATCTCTGAGGTTCTGAGCGAAGTCGGGTTTACAGCAGGTCCGCAAGGTCGACAATCTGAAAAGGTCGGCTCACTGTCTGGTGGATGGAAGATGAAGCTCGCTTTGGCAAGAGCCATGCTGATGGGCGCTGACGTACTGCTGTTGGACGAACCTACTAATCATCTAGATGTTGGAAACGTCAAGTGGCTAGAGGAGTACCTCAAGAGCCATACAGAGATTACTAGCTTGATTGTGTCTCACGATTCCGGTTTCCTGGACAATGTTTGCACAGACATTTACCATTATGAGCTGAAGAAGCTCGTCTGCTACCAGGGTAACCTGGCAGCCTTTGTCCGGGTCAAGCCCGAGGCAAAAAGCTATTACACTCTGTCGGCCTCACAAGTTCAATTCAAGTTCCCGAATCCAGGCATTCTTACGGGCGTTAAGTCGGCAACGAGAGCCATCATCCGGATGCAGAATTGTACTTTCACCTATCCTGGAGGTACAAAACCGTCACTGCAAGATGTTTCGTGTGCACTTACTCTATCTTCTCGAACCGCAATCATTGGCGCCAACGGTGCGGGCAAGTCTACATTGATCAAACTGCTCACAGGCGAGACAATCCCTCAAACGGGCAGAGTGGAGAAGCATCCTAATCTGCGTATCGGTTACATTAAGCAACACGCACTTGAGCATGTTGAGATGCACATGGAAAAGACGCCAAATCAGTATCTCCAATGGCGATATGCAAATGGGGATGACCGAGAAGTGCTGATGAAGCAAACCAGAGTACTGACTCCGGAGGACAAGGCCCAAATGGAAAAAATGGTCAACCTTGGCCCTGGCATGGGGGAGCGGAAGGTAGAAAACCTCATGGGCAGGCAGAAGTTCAAAAAGTCCTTCCAGTATGAAGTCAAGTGGGTGGGCATGCTTCCCAAGCACAATACCCAAGTCTCTCGCGAGACGCTCCTTGAACTTGGTTTCGATAAGCTTGTTCAGGAATTTGATGACCACGAAGCATCGCGTGAGGGTCTCGGCTTCCGTCAGCTCGAGCCTAAAGTCATCTCCAAACACTTTGAGGATATCGGACTTGATCCCGAGATTGCCAATCACAACGAAATCTCCGGTCTTTCTGGCGGGCAGAAGGTCAAAGTCGTCTTGGCGGGAGCTATGTGGAACAATCCGCATCTGCTGGTGCTTGACGAACCTACGAATTACCTCGACCGAGACTCTCTCGGTGGTCTGGCTGTGGCCATCCGCGAGTACAAGGGTGGCGTAGTGATGATTTCCCACAACGAAGAATTCGTTGGTGCCCTATGCCCGGAGCAATGGCACGTCGCCGACGGTAAAGTCACGCACAAAGGCCACTTGGCCGTCTCAATGGATCGATTCGAAGACAGTCGGCCTGGCAGCAGTGCCGCGAGCAGTCAAGTCTCCAGTGCGACTGCTTCTGCCGTCAATTCAGGGGCCGAGGACGGGGGCGACATGAAATTCAAGGTGAAAAAGAAGGCGAAGAAGTTGACGAGGGCACAGATGAAGGAACGGGAGGCAAGGAGGCGGTTGAGGCACATCGAGTGGTTGAACTCGCCAAAGGTACGAATTGCTTTGCTTCAAGTGTGGACAAGTCGAGCTGACACAGAGATAGGGCACGCCTCACCCACCAGATACGGATGATGAAGCATAGTCCTTAGACATGTACACCTATCGTTCGTTTGGGCATGGAGGGCAACAGTTGTTCGAATAACGAGGATAGACGGCGTTAGGGACAGCGCACCACGAGAGATACCTACCGCGATGCCTAGGATATGACGAGGACAAGGACATGTTTATAGAGGAGTTTTGAAAGATTCTGTGCATCGTCGTGGGTGGCCTTGCCTAGATGTTACGACGAAGTAGACATTCAATATATTACTGTTGACCTACCACACGCTCATGAGCGACCTTCAGTCTCCGTTCTCGAAAGGAGTGGCTAGGGAGTTCCTGACATTCTGGGGGAATTCCGAACTTGGTTGTTTGGCGTGACTGATTAGCGCCGATCCCCCGCATGCAAGGACAGGGATCGCCAAGGCAGCGCAGATCAATACTAGATCAGGCAAAGGAGAACGACGAGAAAGTGTCGCCATTATTGGCCGGTGGGGGCTAGAGCAGCGTCCTGCACGTATCCCGGCATCACCTCATGCACGTCAGGGACCTGGCCGTTCTCGCCCTTCGCGTGGGCCTGGGGGGAGCTTGGGTGCAGCGGAGGCTGGCTCTGATGCGATGGAAATGTCCGAACGGATTTGAGATGCTAACCCCCCTCGTGTCGACTTCTCGCCTTCCTCAAGGCTTCCCGCGTGTATGAGAGTAAGCAGAGAGATAAGGAGAAACAGTCATGTGATTTCCAACTCCTCCTCTACTTCACGCTTAGCGAATGACCGTGGGATAGACCTGCAATCTAGAACCAGTGTCGGCGGGACCCTATCTTAGCTACAGCTACTGCTACAGCTACTGCTACAGCTACAGCTACAATTTGCCGGTTTTGCTTTCCATTCCATCTCATCAGTATCCTATCCATCCGTGGAGCAGAACCTGCACTCGGCAGCTTAAGCTCCGTTTTTATAAATATGTCTATCGAGAAGTCTGGCCTCGACGATATCAATCGTCCCCCCTCGGACGATATCAACGTCGACCTCAAGTCCCTTGATGGTGATGCTCTCGTCCTGGCCCAGATGGGCTACACTCAGGATCTCAAAAGAAACTACTCCTGGATCTCTCTCCTCGGTATTGGTTTCTCCTTGACGAATTCCTGGTGGGGGATCTCCGCTGCTCTCATCACGGGCATCAACAGTGGCGGGCCGGTCCAGATTGTGTATGGTCTGATCTGGTTTGTTCTGATTTCAACGTGTGAGTTTTCTTGAGCTAGCTAGAGTCAAATTACTATCAGGCCTTCGAATTGTCCACCTCTGTTCCCTCTCGCTACTTCTCCCCTACAAAATTCCAAAAGACAGATGTTGATTACAAGTTGCTAATCGTCCGCACGTCTAGGTGTGGGCATCTCGCTCTCCGAACTCGCCTCTGCGCTGCCCAATGCCGGTGGGCAATACTTTTGGGCCAACGAATTGGCGCCGAAGCGGTATGCCAACTTTGCCTCATACCTTACGGGCTGGTTTGCCTGGGCAGGGAGCATCTTCACTACTGCCAGCGTTGCTCTGGCGACCTCAAGCGCGTGCGTTGGGTGCTACCAGCTATCTCATCCCGACTTGTAGGCTCCCCCCTTAATCCCTCTCGGGAAGGATAATATGAACTGACGCGAGCAGCGTGATACAAGACTGGCACATCTATGCCGGTTATTTAGCCATTAATTGGTTTGCGTTTTTATGGAATTGCTACGCGAAAATTCTGCCATGGATTGCATACGTTTCCCTCGCTACGACGTTGACTTCCTTTGTGGTCATTTTGATCACCGTGCCGGCGAAAGCTTCGCCGCATCAGAGTGCAAAGTTCGTCTTTGCTAATTTCGTCAACAATACTGGATGGTCGCAAAATGGGATTGGTAAGGCACTCTTTTTGAATGGATGACTTGGTGTCATTTCATTGCCAAGCATTGATGCGAGTACCTGCTCGGGATTGGCTGTACAATGCCAGCGTCTTGTTCTTGTGCTTGACCAATCCATGTCTCGGAGGATATACGCATTTTCCACACACGAAAGTGGTCTACTTCAGGGCCTGTGGTTGCAATGCCTGCCTATTTACAGCAGTGTCTCAGATGGATTCTCTTCATGCTTGTCATTGACGGCTAACGCCTTTGCAGCCTTCATAGTCGGTCTGATAAACACCAATTACGCCTTTGCCTGCCTGGACTGCGCGACCCACCTCGCAGAAGAAGTCAAGCATCCCGAACGCCAAGTCCCCATCGCCATCATGGGCACCGTCGCCATCGGCTTCGTCACCTCCTGGTTCTTCTCAATCGCCATGTTCTTCAGCATGGGCAGCCTGGATGACCTCAGCTCCACCTCCACCCTGGTGCCGTTCTTAGCACTGCTTGATCAGGCAGTTCGCAGCACCGCCGGCGCTATCGTCCTCGAGGCCATGTTCATCGCGACTGGGATCTGGTGTCTTGTAGCCAGCCAGACATGGCAGTCGCGCTTGTGCTGGAGTTTTGCCAGAGATGCCGGATTACCGTTCGGTAGGTTCCTAAGCCATGTCGATACCAGGGTCGACGTACCATTACGAGCGCACTTCGTCTCCTCCTTCATTGTCACCTTGCTCGGACTTCTTTATCTGGGCAGCTATACTGCTTTCTTCAGCATGGTGACGGCGTGTATCGTCTTACTCTACGTATCGTACTCCATCCCGGTCGTCTGCTTGCTCATCCGGGGGCGAAACAACATCCGCCATGGCCCATTCTGGTTGGGACCGATAGGGCTATTTTCGAACGTCGTGCTCCTTGTCTGGACATGCTTTACGATAGTCATGTATTCTTTCCCACCGATCCGGCCAGCAATCGCTGGAAGTGAGTGAAATTCATTGCAGATGATGATCTACGTGATGAGAGATTGCTGATCATACAAACAGACATGAATTACGTCTCGGCCGTATATGGCGTCGTGGTCATCATCATCGTGGTAGACTGGCTCGTTAGAGGCAGAAGAGCATATCGAGGGCAGACGCTCAGGCACGAGGAAGCCGAGGCCCGGTTGGCCGGTGCAGATGTTGTGCGGTAGCGCCTTCTGGCTTGAATTTCAGCGTTGTCACTCTATCATAACCCACTCAAGCTTGTAATGGTTCTGCGTCGTAGTGTTTTTCTAAGAACGAGAATTCGAAACTGTTTTTTTAGATGGTGCCAGTGATCTGATTGAAAGCCTGATGCTCATCAAACGAGATGCTCTACAAAAACCTTATGAGGAATTGGATTACGACAAGTTTTAGAAGACAAGATTTAAGAATGATTCTGTCATTAAATTGTCTTATTTTCCCTTATTGCCTCCGATTTCACAGGGGATGACTTCGCACAGACAGATTCCCCTTATCAGCCAAGCTTAGCCTACACAGGATCAATACATCAAAAGCTCATTCCCCATTCTGCGTAGCTGGAGGTCACCATCACCAACAACAACAGTCTAGCCCAGTAGAGAAAGAAAACTGACAATAAGCGGACGCTCATGATGTGCATTATCATCGTTGATGCCGACTTTGGGTTTGATCCGCTAAGACGGGAGACGACGAAGAAAGAAAGCAAACAAACCTCCATAGGCGGTCCTCCATCAGTC
>JAABUP010008191.1_pt1 | contig 13469 bp, 9 predicted proteins | sample 5559201 | NCBI WGS metagenome assembly JAABUP01 (sample SAMN10711887, study PRJNA513373) | rock metagenome | isolation source: Antarctica rocks | place: Antarctica | reverse complement strand
AAGGAAGAATATAAGGGAAGGGGGGTTGGGATATTCTGTTGATGGTAGAGGGAGAGGGAGAGGGATGGCAGAAAAGTTCGGGGCGGAATGCTTGATGTTTCGTGCCTTCTTTTTGGGTTTTGATACATTTTTTACTGCAATCTTTTACCTATTCCATTGCCTAAGGTATTCATTTGTCTCGTTAAAAATAATTCTTTTTCCCCTCTTCCTGCCGTCTCCCTTTTCATTCTTTCTTTCTCCCCCTCAAAACGCAATCATTGGCTTTTTCGGGAGTAGTAGAGGGGGTTTGTTTGGCATTTTGTTCAAGGGGTTCGTTAGTAGTTCAAGAAGCACAAGTCGCAACTGCGAAGAGTTGGTGATGAGAAAAATCCCACTCGAAGCGGCATACACGGGACTGAAGCGCATTTTCGGCGGGTTGTTCTTTTACAGAAAACTCTTCTCATGTATTCTTATGCCGACCACCCCCATCCATATATGCCCCACCTTCCTTCCTATGGTATAAATATCTTCCCCCATGAACCCATGCTCGAGATCATGCCTAAACCAGTTCTCGAAAACCAGATTTAACATATAAAATAACCCCAAACCCCGGATGCCCCTTGCCCCCAATTATCAAAAAAGACTCTTTCCGATAGCGAACGGACGATGAAGCGAAGATTTGTGCACCGGATGACCATGCAAGCTGGCGCGATATTACAAGTTGGTGGTAGTAAGAACAGTGAAAGGGAAGAAGAAAAAATAAGCGCAGGCGATGCCAAAGGGGACGGTCCAATGTTTCCCTAGTGTATGCACGAAGTGAAGGCCACGAGACAATGCCCGCTGCTGCTGCTGCTAAGCCAACGCCTGATTTGGAAATGTATGAAGAAACTCTCTCCTCCTCATGCCCAGATTGTTGTTTTGGACGCTGGGATATTCCCCGGAACGAAACCTCAAACTCCTCAAAACACCTTTTCCAGATGCTCGCTACTCGGTGCCAGCCCTCGACGTGGAAACGTGTTGAACAATAAAATCGCGAATTGATGAAAATATGCACCGCGTATGCCACAATATCACGTCAACAGGACATGTAACACCCATTAGCGTCGTCTCGTCATTTCTGTCCTCCGTAGATTCAATATCCAGGCCATCCTTGCCCGGGAGGCTGTCCTTGTTGAGGCGGAGGCGCCCAGCCTTGCATCCCCGCCTGCTGCGCCGCAGTCGTTTGTTGCATGTATTGCTGAGGGCTTTGGCCCGGTTGTTGCTGATACATGCTTCTTCCCCCCATGCTGGAATAGCTGCTAGGAGGTAAACCACCAGGGATGCCTTGAAAGGTCATTCCACTGTGCAGAGAGCCACTGCTCCCAGAGTGGTGTAGCTGCGGAGGTTGGTGTGGCGATTGCGAGGGATGTGATGGCTGCTGTTGACCTGACGGGCTGTACTGAGACATGCTTTGATGGGCCGAGAGTGGGGATTGGTGAGGTTGCGGAGGTGGCTGACCCCATGAGTGGCCGGCTTGAGGGTAATTGTAGGGCGAACCTTGTCCGGCACCTCCAGGAGCATAAAATAGGCCTGATGAACGCTGATGCATTTGATCCGCACGCATCTGTTGCGAAACCCCTCTTACTGGAGATTGGGTGAGTGAGTTCCCGTGATGAGCGTGTGAGTAGGCCTGAGGGCTCATCATCTGTGACGATTGATGCTGCAGTATGGGTTGCTGGCCAGTGGGCATACTACCACCTGATGCAAGATGGGGTTGGGGTGATTGTATCGATTGACTAACGACCGGACTCGTTTCAAGCGTTTGCTGAGGCGAAGAAACAGCGGCAGCTGGCTTCTTATTCCAGGTATCAGACAGAATCTGGCCACGAGGAATCCTTTGCGCATTGATTGCTCTGCTGTAATCTGCTGCGTTGGAGGCCTGATGCAAGACCTCAGCGGCAGAGCTTGCCTGTGTTCGGTCTTGATAAGGTGCACCTGTGATTTCCTGCCTTGGCCGAGGAATGTTTCCGTAGTCTTGTCGACGCATATCATCAGAAGGTGCCAGGTGTATCATTGGTAGTTGAGGAGCTAGCGTAGCTGGCATTGATCCACTGAGACCTGACTGAAGACCCTGAGGCTGCCCTTCCAGAGGTACATTGCTGTAGATGATGTCGGGATGTCCTATTCCGGCAGCATTCGCATTCACTGCTTCTGCGGCCGCAGCGTCTCTTGCCTTGGCAGCTCCAGGTCGCTTCTCGCCGGCCATATCCTCTTCAGTGAAGCCTTGTTTCCTTGCTTTAGCCTCCCAGTAGTCGTCACGAACCCGCCTGCCGTTGGCAATAACCCTGCTTCCAAACTGACGAAACATTGATTTTGCTGTGACTATGGCGATCTGCCGTGACCGATATGAGTATGGAAGGATCTCTTGCTGTATGAGGTCATCCTTCTCAGGCTGCTGTGCAATGATCTTGTAGAGCGATCGATTCTTGTTGAAGAGAAGGTACGAGTCGCGATACCCAAGAACTCTTGCGCATTCCGTTGCCAACATGAATAGCTTGTCACCCCTGTTTGGTACGAAGAATGTCCTGCATTTGTACGCTCGACCTTCTAGTGGATGACCGGTTGGAGAGACTTTCCTTTCTCCCTGTTCGTCATGTTCGCGTGGTACATATTCGTCCCCCTCCGCATTCAACTGGTCTGTCGTATGATCCCTTACCGTCGGCAAAGCCTTTACCACAGTTTTGGTTGGTGTCGGTTTTGGGGGGGAAGTCCGCGTTGGGGTGGTGTTTGCTTGTTGAGGGAGTCCTTGCGATTGCAGCTGGGGAGTTCTGATTTGAGCAGGAAGGCCTTGTGTCACTTGTTGCGAAGAATTCCCAGTGGGGCTTTCCGGTACTCCTCCAGACGTCCTAGATTTCGGTGGCCTGCCGCGCTTTCTTGGTTTCTGGTCGTCTAGTGTATCACGACAAACGTCAGCAACTTCCAAGATAGTTTGGTAACCCCCACCGGGATCTATTCGCGAACCATGTCCCACAGGAACGGCTAATCGCGCTCTTGGTGACTACGTACCATCATCGCCTACGCTATTAAGCGGTATACTGTCAATCTGCTCGGGCGAACGACTTCGCTTGATGCCTCGTGGTTCTGCCTTGGGCGCACTGATGGAGGAGGACGTCGGTAGCACGGATACTATGAGAGAAAGCGCCGGTATCAGTCAGAGCGCAGTGTTACGAGGACGCAGAGTGGCGGCGGGATGGGGTCGTGTCGTCGGTACTGGCGAGCAACCTTGCGGCACGTCGCCAATACGCAGCGACTTATCTCCTCCAACGAATTGGTTTGGACGAGAAAAAGAGAGTCCTACCAGGTGTATTTAACGCTGCTGGATTGATCGTACCCGAGCCATCAATCATGCCACCGCCCATGCCATTGTTCATCGACGTCGACACCGGATGCGAGGCCGAGTACATGACAACCAATGGCCTCAGGCTTTTGACCGTCGCCAGAGTCGTCGCACCGACCGTGCTGGTGCGCGAAAGCGCCCGTTGCAGGTATGCGGCGGGAGACGGTGATGGGGTGGGCTCGAGAGCGACGGGCAACGGCGCGAAGATGTCGCATGCAAGGACGGGCGCGAGTTGAAGTCACGGAGCTTTTTAGACCCCTCTTCCCGGGAACTACCTGGAACCAGAGGTGCGGACCAGAATTGGCGAGGAGCAAGCAACGGGGGGTTCCAGGTGTGAAATGACAGGTGGCTCTCGCGATTGGATTAAGTGGGTGTAAACAAATGGTCCATGCGATGCAAGGACGCGGGGGAGGTGGGATTGTAGGAAGTGTCAAGTTTGCCTCCAATCGTTGACATGGACGAACAAGAGGGGGTGCTTGCTTGCTTGGGGGGGAAGGCGGACGGGCCAAGCAACGGTAAGGAAGGGTATTGGCGATTTAGTATGAGTTCGCTGGTGTGGCACGACCAACCGAATGCCTGAATGCCTTTTGTCTGATACGATGGGCGACTGATAAAGCAGGGTGACCAGCAAGCTAGGACTGAGAAGGGTAGTCCGCTGCAAATGTACGAGGGTTGCAGTTCAGTTTGCAGGAAGGCCCGTATTTTTGGGACGATTAGGGACGATGATTTAGATGGTGTTCAAGGGTTTTGTAGAAGCTTAGGATTATTTGATCAGATGACGGGGAACTTTTTTGGGGTCAAAAGTAAGGGAATCAGGTAGTTAAGGGTAGCGTGCAAATAATATAGAATATCAGTTCAATGGTTTTAGGCGTATATTATTACCATTATTATTATAATAATAACAACAATGATTTACCTTGGTAGAGTGGGTAGGCAAAGTAAAGCACCTACCTACCTACCTTGGGTATCTGAAGGATGGTTCGGTATGAATGACAGGACGGACACCGGCCTGTCAGATAGAACAGGCAAGGTAAGGTAGGTACCGTAATCATGAATAATTAATTACAATCACTCGGGCTATTTCTTTATGACTCGGTTGGCATTCTTATTGTTCCGTATATTGGCTGGCGATGAGCAGAGGATATCGACGAGAAGGTGGCGAATGGTTGGGGGCCTGCCTCTCGATGAGTACCTTACTTGATGAAATGCGTGATGGAGAGGAACTGCCAATCATGGCAGCGAGAAATGAGGCTATGGAAAGGGCAAGCGATAACCGGTTGTGTAGAGAGACTAGACTACTTTCCAGCTGGGACGGGGGACTGCGGGAGTTTGGTCTCTACTGGGGACACGAGAGCCATGAGTGGCCTGGATGGCAGCTTCAAATGCTGCACGCCTGCAATGCTGCAATGCAAGATCCCGCTTGCCTGCATCGAGCGCAAGGGACTCGTGGGGAAAAAAGTCAGAGTCAGAACGTGCAGGCATTGTTATTTAGGGCTTCGGGCTTCAGGGCTTGCTTGCAGGTTACGCAGCCTGGACGGCTCAGCCCTTACAACTGTTACACTTTACGGTACTTACTGACTGCTCCAAAGAGGCCACACGACCATTCAGCCGACCGCAGGCTTCGGAATCAATACGATTGATTGTTGCTCGCGAATGGTAGGGCAGCCGCCCGATGAGACCCTCTTCTTCCAACCAATAATGCTACGATATCAAACGACGATGGTGACCGTACCATAGAAAACCCCCCACCGCTAGACCCACTGTTGGGACGACGATTGGGGGTAACTTGTACCGAAAATAGCATGTTCGCCCTAGCCCTAGGCGATCGACAAATTGCACTCGTACCGTCGTACGTGAGCAAGTCGTAAGCTGGGGCCGGGCGGGAATGACGCGATAGCCTATAGGGTGAGCGGACTTTGGATGGATCCGTTCTCGGTCCATGTTCACGTCAAGTGGGCGGCTTCAACTCCGATATGGTTCGAGCATTGCGCCACTGAATGCGCCCACTTCCCGTCCTAGTCGTCCGCACAGAGAGCATGGGTGGTGGGGGCAAGGTATCGATCTGGTGGAAAACAAGGCTTCAGTGGCCACCGGAAGCATGTTCAGAACGGGTACGTCGATCCTCCTACGGAAGGAATCAAGGGAAGCGATTCCAATTCGTGCCCGTCCAGATGGATGTCCTCGAGACAGGTTTCATGTCGACTATGGTTATGCCGGCAGTCAACCACAAGGAACACCGGTTCGGTACGACTGACAATATATGAAGCAGCAGTTTCGACCGGGTCTGGATATTAACCATCGCTTCCATCTCCCAAGGAAAAGGAAGACCAGACCAGGCGTGAGGCCTGCATAGATTTGATGATCTAGATAACTGACGCGAACAACAAAGGGTCCTCGTCCCAGTGCGGTAAGACCGAGGCGTGTCTTGTTTTGCCTTGCCGCTTCAGTCATTAGGCGATGTTGGAAGACGAGTGATTGGAGGCAATGCTGCATGAAAAGTAAGCTAGAGCGGCGGCGGGGTGACTCGATGATACGGGGTCGGCATTCGAGAACACAAATCAACTGGACCAAGACGGCACCAGATCTGTGCTACTCTATGCAAGATGAAACGGGCAAATGACACTGCGCACGGCGCATTTGAGTCTTCCTCTTTAGTTGCCCAGAGTGCTTAGGTGAGATCGGGCCCCCGGGGATAACAGATACCGCGGCATGTGAAAGACGAGAAGGGAAGCGAGACATCAACAGGGAATCGAAGACCATCGCAGTCGCCGAGCACGAGCGAAGCCTCCCCTTGGTGGCTTGTAACCAAGCCCTAATCAAGAGGAGATTGATCCAATCAGAGAATGATTGAACCGGCCGGGGTCGCCACTATAGTTCAATACCATAGCCTGAAAAAACGACAAAGAAACACGATTCGATAAAGATCGAAGCACAGGAAAAGCCACCTGATCGATTATGCACACGAATTGAACGTTTCGAATCCTGCAAATACAGGAATACAAGTGCGTTTCACATCTAGATCTTCTATGGCCATCGACTGCATGGCTAATTCGACTGCATACTGCCAATGTACTTCTGCCACCTCCAGCAGGGTATCTACCTATCTGTCCGGTTCCGTGAGGAATTGCCACCGATGCGGCCTGCAACCCATGACAGAGCCGCAACGCCAGAAGGCAGCAGCCAATGGGATGTCGATCCTGGAGGATTCATCAATTGCATAAAGTAATCAATTAGGCAGATGACTTGAAGGCGCTGAGACACCACACCATCCCGTCCTCTTTAGCGTATGCCAGTGTGAAAAGGCTCGTCCCGCAAGAGACCACTCTCCTCGCGATGGTGTGCCGTCCAACCATGTTCTGCAGTTGTCGGAAACCGGCACTATGATTACCAGCGTCGAATGAAAAAGAGTCATCTGATTATGAACGTTGTGTGATGTCTAGTATTTGGAGGCTACTAGCCTTTTGACCCCAGGATTCTACAGTAGGTATGACTATGATAGAGCCAAACTAGATCCTCCAACCTGTAATAATAGTTCTTTCATCAGCGCCCTTGATGAAAGGTCTGAATGCCTCGAGCCTTCCAGCTCAAGATGCTAGGATAGAGCCGAGCTATGTTCTCCAAATGTTTGATTGGAAATGGTTGAACAATACTATGTTGGGAATGTTGAAGAGTTCTTGAACGCCGGTTTCCCATAAATGCCGCCACCCGCAATGATGATCTATTGATCCATGTTGAATTTGGTAAACTTTTAACCGTTCCCCTGCGCCTTGAGTTGTTGAAAACAAAGCGCTGCAATGGTATATTCGTAACGGTCGTATAAGTGGACAGAAGTTGGTCTAGAAATTCAAGTTCTTGGGTTTCTCCCAAGGAAAGCTCTGGTCGGTGAAATGGCCGTTCTTCGCTGTTTGGCAATAGATTGGATTGGTAAGGTTGAGTTCCTTTACAATAACACCTGGTCTCATGTCAAAATTCTTCTTAACGATCTCGACGAGTTCATCCGATGATCGGTCCGAAGTGCCGTAGGTCTCGACGAACATTGAGAGAGGCTCGGCAACGCCAATGGCATAAGAGAGCTGAACCAAGGCGCGGCGTGCGAGCTTTGCATGGACTAAAGACTTAGCAATCCAGCGTGCCAGATATGCGGCAGAACGATCGACTTTGGAGTAATCTTTTCCAGAGAAGGCTCCACCTCCATGAGCACCCCAGCCGCCATAGGTGTCGACAATGATCTTCCGTCCGGTAAGACCCGCATCACCTTGAGGACCCCCAATGACGAAACGGCCTGATGGTTGAATCTAAGACGTGTCAGTAGTGTGACGGAAGCGCTTGGAGAAGGTGGAATACATGATAGATTGTTCGATCATCCAGATACTTCTCGGGAATGACCTTCTGCACAATCTTTTCTTTAATCTCCTTCCTCAATTTCTCGGTGGATATGTCATCACTGTGCTGGGTGCTAACGACGACCGTATCTACTCGCTTGGGAACAACAGCGCCGCCATCGTGCTCGTACTCGATTGTCACTTGTGTCTTGGAATCGGGTCTAAGCCATGACAAACTTCCGTCGTTCCTTGCCTCTTTCATAGCCTTGTTGAGCTTGTGCGCTAATTGGAGAGTCAAGGGTAGGTACTCTGGTGTTTCGTCCGTGGCATAGCCAAACATTATACCTTGGTCTCCCGCACCAAGCTGTTCTAGGGACTTTTCTAGGTGGACACCTTGAGCAATCTCCAGAGATTGTTGCTCTATAGCTACGAGAACATTGCAAGTTTTGTAGTCAAATCCCTTCTCTGAACTGTCATAACCGATGTCTTTGATGGTGTCCCGGACGATTTTCTGAAAATCTAGACGTGCATTTGTGCTGATCTCCCCAAAGACCATTACCATACCTACAGAGCATTCAGCAAAGGGTAGTACACGGTACCAGGTCTTGATCAGACTCACCAGTCTTGGTGGCTGTCTCGCAGGCAACCTTGGACATAGGGTCCTCGGCCAAGCAAGCATCAAGAACGGCATCCGAGACTTGATCTCTGTTATGAAGTCAGTCTCAGGATCCCTCATGTTCGAACAGGTTGATTTCTCACGCAATCTTATCGGGGTGACCTTCGCCAACAGATTCGGAGGTGAAGAGGAAAGTCCCGGGCTTAACGCCGTTGGCTTGGCTGCCCATTTTTGCAATTGCTTCGTAAGTACAGGAAAGTGAGATCCAGAGTCTGTAGAAATGAAATAAATCTGTAGTAGGGATATGAATTGTATTCCGGTCGTCTTTGGAAGCAGAGGACAGTAATCGGTGCGGCTGACTTTTCTCGGATTGCCGTCAGCTTATCATGGCACGCAATCTGCACACCGCCTTTGAATTTATCCGGGCAGAAAAATAAGCTTCCCTGAATCTCCATGCACGAACATTTCCGTAAAAACACGCCATTAGCTTCATAATTGCGCGATAAAGTCTCTCAAACATGAGCAAATATGGTGTCCTTGTTATGGGTCCGGCAGGCGCCGGCAAGGTGTGCGGGTCTCCCTGCATATTGATGGATTACCACTAAAGGGCATAGCAGACAACATTTTGTTCGGCCTTGATACAGCACTTGAGGTTGAACAAACGTTCATGCTTCTATGTCAACCTAGATCCTGCGGCCGAGGACTTTGCGTATGAGCCGGATCTGGACATCAAGGATCTCATCTCCCTCGAAGATGTCATGGAGGAGATGGGCTTGGGCCCAAATGGTGGCTTAATATACTGTTTCGAGTAAGGCACATTTGGAGCAGCGTGCCCACCTATGCTAATTCTGTTCTAGGTTCCTTCTTGAAAATCTGGATTTTCTGACCGAAGCCATGGATCCGTTGACAGAAGAGTATCTCATCATTATAGATATGCCGGGCCAGATTGAGCTGTACACCCACATTCCTGTCGTTCCTGCTTTGGTTAAACACCTTACTCGCACCGGCGCTTTGAATGTGAATCTCTGCGCAGCGTATCTTCTCGAAGCCACATTTGTGATTGATCGGGCAAAGTTCTTCGCTGGCACCTTGTCAGCAATGAGTGCAATGATCATGCTTGAAATCCCCCACGTCAACGTGCTTAGCAAGATGGACCTGGTCAAGGGATCTGTGCCAAGAAAAGAATTGAAACGATTCATTGACCCAGATACGTCGCTACTTGAGGACGACCCATCCGACACAATGTCTGCTCTAGCCTCTTCTCTAGACCAATCGGTCGATCCTTTGTCTACTGGGCCCATGATGGCTGGTGGCAGCTTCAAGCGACTGAACAGAGCAGTTGCCCAGCTTATTGATGACTTCAGTATGGTATCATATTTGCAGCTCAATGTGCAGGATGAAGACAGCGTCGGTGCAATACTTAGTTATATCGACGATGCTATTCAATTTCATGAGGCACAGGAGCCAAGGGAGCCAAATGATGAAATTGGGAACGACCGAGATGACACAGATATGTCTTGAGATGACTCGTTCCCTTCAGCGGTTTCTACAATACCCAATTTTCTGCATTTCTGGGAGTTAGGTCGCTGATTGCTGGAAAATTGCGAGCATAGCGAAGGTTTTTGAAAGGGTTTCGAAAGGTTTCCCTGACGTGGAGTGGGAAAGGTCAAAGGAATTGTTGAACACCATTTTCACTCGCAATTGCGATGTAAGGCTTAGTGATCAACGAAGGTTAACGTGGATCTATATCAGAGGCATCTGCGCATCAATATCAGAGATCATGGATACCGCTCAGGCTCCACCAACGCCATTCCACCCAATGGCGATGCCCTCATCCCATACCCCATATGTCCTCGCGTCCCCCCAGGAGCGCTCCAAATACGGTCATTCAGTTTTACCAGCCTGCACCCCTCGTCCTGCCTCTCCGCCCCTGCATCTTCACTTTATGCGCATCTGCTGCTTTCCTCGCGGCCTTCTTGTACCCAATCTTCTCCCCCTCCTGTTCCCACCCCGCCAGCAACCCAAACACCCACCCCAAATCCTCCACCGTCCCTTCAACTCCCCTTTGGTAGACATACACCCCCAAAGCCCCCACAATTACCCATTTGGCTAGACTCACAACCATGCTTATCCAATACACTATCGTCCTCCGCATCATATCTAGTACCTTCAACGATATCAATAGTACAATGGCGAGAAGAGCAAGGGTTGTGATGGAGGGCGTCTCTGTAAGGGCTTTGTAGGAGAGGTTGTAGAGGGGGTAAAGGTAAGGAAAGAAGTAGCGCCAGAAGTAGGATTGGGAGAGGAAGATGTAGCGTTCAATGGGGCGGATATAGGAGGCGTAAGGAGTGTAGTAGTCATTGTAGAAGCTGGGAGCCAGAGGGAAGTACGCTGTCAGAAGTTAGTATCGGGTTGATACGCTTGATAGAGATGCAGACCTTGTAGGAAATCCATGACTGTTCTATGGTGGGGCACGCGATGACGAAGGGGTCGGTGTATTGGGGGGGCAAAAGAAATCCCGACACACCCAAGGTCGCTTGATGGTGGTAAATCAATAGGCTGATACGATCCTCCCAATAATGATGCACGTTGAAAAAATGATATGCCTCCTCAAAGGATTGGCGTATCACCCATCTGATACCCGCAAGCTCTAGAAATAGCTCCAAAGCTCCCTAGAGTGCCACGAGTGGCTAGCTCCCCGTAGGCGCGAGAGCCCTGTAGATCTGTTAAGTAATGGCCCGCAGCGAAAAGCCTGACGGCCAGAGCATAAAGGAACTTCACTGGCCAAGTATGGACCGTTCCCCAAATTTCATTCAATGGCAGTCAAAACCTTTCAAGGACATCAGATGCGCAGCCTGAGAGCGTTTGCTTTCACGCCTAGTATCAAACCATGGTATCCCAGAAATGGAGGAACTGGGACAGTGGCAACTATAGCTACCTACAAGGTTCCAAAGGTGGAAAATGAGAATAACGTGGGTATATTGGGATACAAAGGATGAGTTGATGCTGAGACATGCCTGTAGAAACACTATTTAAAAGGAGGTCTAGACCGAAAAGGACTGAAAGACGCTCTTAAAGGATTCAAGGTAACCAGGGAAGTACCAACTATTGTTGATGGAAAGGGGCTGGAGGTAAGACTGTACTGATCAGACTCTCTATCTGTATCTACATCTTTACTTTACTGGCAGATCTGTGTATTATCCTACTAGTCTAATTCCTAGAAACTTGATTCTTCCATTTCGACTTGGACTTCACTCTTACATACACTGTCAAATATTTTCTTTTTTTCCATAAAGAAATGCGGGATGCCCGTCTTAACATGACCATCCGTCTAGTCACGAGCCTCTCATAGATCTGCTACAGCTTCCGACTGTCTCCAGCCTTTCCCATCTATAAACAAACCTTGTCGAAGCCAAGGAATGGGCTATTGTATACTGACAGTTACGCCAGATATCGACGGCTGGCTCTCGCACTCAAAGAGATCCCGCCAACCATGGATATACTGTGTGTAGATACAACAATACCAGCAGCTCCGATGTGTCGAAAGCCATCGAAGCCGCCCTTGCCGCCAAGCCTGCTTGGGAGTCGATGCCTTTTGCTGACAGAGCTGCTGTTTTCCTCAAAGCTGCAGATCTGATCAGTACCAAGTATCGTTATGAGCTGATGGCTGCGACGATGGTGGGACAGGGAAAGAATGCTTGGCAGGCGGAGATTGATGCTGCTGCGGAACTCTGTGACTTCCTGAGGTTCAATGTTCAATACGCCCAAGATCTGTATGCACAGCAGCCGGTCCACAATTCTCCGGGAGTATGGAACCGTGTTGAATATCGACCACTGGAAGGTTTCGTCTACGCCGTCACACCCTTCAACTTTACCGCCATTGCCGGTAATCTCCCCACAGCTCCTGCTTTAATGGGCAACGTCGTGATTTGGAAGCCCTCGCCCTCAGCAATCGCCTCCAATTACCTTGTGTACAAAATCCTCATGGAAGCCGGTCTTCCCCCCAACGTCATTCAGTTCATCCCCGGTGACGCTGTGGAAGTCACCAACACTGTCCTAGACCACCACGAATTCGCCGCTCTCCACTACACCGGCAGCACCGCCGTCTTCCGCAGTCTCTATGGTAAGATTGCTGCAGGCGTCACAGAGGGACGATACAAAGGCTATCCACGCATTGTTGGCGAAACCGGCGGCAAGAATTTCCACCTCATCCACCACAGCGCAGACGTCCACAATGCAGTCATCCACACCGTCCGCGGTGCCTTTGAATACCAAGGCCAGAAATGCAGCGCCACCTCCCGTGCCTACATTCCCTCCTCCCTCTGGCCCGAGATGAAACCCCACCTTATCTCCGAAACCAAAGCCCTCAAAGTCGGCCCCCCGACAACCTTTACCAACTTCATCGGCCCCGTCATCCACAAAGCCTCTTTCGATGCACTCGCGAAAGTCATTGACAGCGCCGAAAACGACCCTGAGCTCGAGCTCCTCGCAGGCGGTAGCTACGACAACACGACCGGCTACTTCATCCACCCCACCATCTACCTCACCACCAACCCCAAGCATCACCTCCTCACCACCGAGCTCTTCGGCCCCATCCTCTGCGTCTACGTCTATCCCTCGGACCCCCCCACCGCCTTTGCAGACGTCTGCACCCTTATCGACACCAGCACTCCCTACGCCCTCACCGGCGCCGTCTTCGCCACCGACCGGCGCGCCATCCGCGTCGCCGAAGACGCGCTAAGGAATGCCGCGGGCAATTTTTATATCAACTGCAAGAGTACTGGCGCGGTGGTAGGGCAGCAGCCGTTTGGCGGGGCGAGAGCGAGCGGGACCAACGATAAGGCCGGGAGCCCGGCGTTGTTGGCGAGGTTTGTGAGTATGAGGGCTGTGAAGGAGGAGTTTGTGGGGAGTGCGAGTGTGCTTTATCCGAGTAATGTAGAGGCATGAGGGGAGATGATAACGTCATTGATGATATCATCTCCGTGCGTAGGTGAGCGGGATATGAAGATGAGAAAAGTTTCCTAGCCTTGTTTATATTTACAAAATCCATGCAAGGACGAAAAAACCTCACCACCCTCTCCATCTCCTCCCCATCCCTCCCCCCACCAATTCCCATCCACCACCCCCCAAAAACCCTCCAAACCCACACCAACCTCCCCCCCCCCCACCTCATCCG
>JAABUP010008190.1_pt1 | contig 13472 bp, 9 predicted proteins | sample 5559201 | NCBI WGS metagenome assembly JAABUP01 (sample SAMN10711887, study PRJNA513373) | rock metagenome | isolation source: Antarctica rocks | place: Antarctica | reverse complement strand
TTTTCTCTTGTATCGTTCAATGATACGCTGGTGGAGATGCGCTAAAACGGCCATAATGTTCATCTGAGTTGAGCACAAATGCAATGCCGCGCATTATTTACTTATCAACTCCCAGCGGATACAAAGGTGCAATATAAAAAGCGCGGGAGGCAATACTGGTCTCTTCCAGACCTTCAAAAAGTAGGGATCACGGAGTGGCCGAAGATTCTTGTTAATGATGTCCCGTAACTCGTTTGGCAGTTGGCTGTTGTTGACGGCAAGGCGGGTTTGCCGTAGTTTGGTACACTCGTGGGGCTTTGTAGCTGCTGGAGGAGTTTTCTAGGTAAACTTTCCGCAGTGATCTAGCGCTCATTCATGACAGGATCTACTAGAGGTACCTAGTTGGATTGTAAATAGATCAGTATGGTGGTTTGGGAGGGTGGTGAGATGCTATCTCACCGACGTCGGATTCGTTCCCCTTATGCCTATCCTCGGTAGACATCATTTGCCCTGTCAACATTCATTTTGAGATTATGCCCACTGTCCTCAAACCGGGCTTGATTTGCTCGACCTCTGTTAGCTCACGTGTGGTCTTACGTTAAATGAGATGAACCACGTTGATCGTATATGATGCAAACTGAATATCAGCTCAGTTTCTCTGGGGGCCTTGGGAAATTTCTTGATCTCGAGCAAAGCACGTTGAAAACACAGCATCAGGCCATCAATCTTTGCGCTTCAGTTTCTGGAAATCCAGAGTAACCGACTTGGAGGAGACTCACTCTAGAGACATTAATAAATCCAAGTACGATTCATTATATGTTAGAACTTCACTCTTCTGGAAACTTTCATTAGTACCACTAGCACTCCCAACTACAGTCTTATTTTGACGGCTTGTCCAATTAATTTAGAAGCTGCCCAACTCTCGCGAGGAACAGCCTTGCTGTCCTGACAGCTCGAGCTGTCCCAGCAGTCTAATCGAAGATCAACCACATTCTTGAACGTTTCGATGATCTTCGATCACGAGCTGAGCTCTTGGTCGACATGATTTAGCCTTCATATGTCTTGCAGGCAGACGCTAGTGTCCGATTCCAACACCGCGAACTCTCACCTCGTCAACATGCTGTGAAGAAAGGCTAAATCAAACGTCTGAACCGAGTCCTGCTGAGCCATCAGGACTACTTGTGGTAGAACGAGTGGGCCAAAGAGAGTTTTCATCTCCAGCAGTACACGTACACCGCGCGACTAAGGCCCCCTAGGAGTATTGCAACATCTTAATACAGCACACTTTAGAACTGGAAAAGGTTCTCCTATCTTACGAAAAATGGGTCGAATTGTCCTTTACTGTCCGGTCTGCGGGTGTCCTTTCAAGGATATCTCCAATATAAACATTGCAGGGAATTTCAAGGGAGAAATCCTACCACCGACACAGACGAAGGTAAATGAATGTCTCAGCTCTCGTGTTGTCCTTCTCATCATTTCTAAATCCTCTCAGTGGCTCAGTGAGTTCAGAGTGATTGGAAAAAGCACCTTTACGTAAGAAATTTTCCAGCCAATCGTTGGTTCGGTAATGCTTCTCCTCTCATAAGGTTACACCCTGATACGCCGCTTATTTTGTCAAAGTGGTAAACCAGAAGGACCAGATTCCCAGTTCACCATCTCTGGCCCCGCTCGTGATGGCGGATGTCGTTGTTTTTGCATTGGCGATCAAGGCTCAGAGGGCTCTGAGTGGAGATGCTGGAACGGCAGGAAATGGAAAGACTTCGATCAAAACGACGAGGGCGTAGTCCTCTATCCAGTTCACGATGCATGCATAGAGATAACGAAACGTGCTGCTCACCAACGCTCAATGTGTGAGCAAATGTCTGACTTGACCACACCTAGTTACCGATCACTGGAAGACTACTACGATGCGCTGCTCCGCCTGCATGAGCGCAATACCGAATATCCTTACGGCACTGAGATCGAAGAAGAAGTCGCCAAGCATACCGATTACCCCTGCAAATACGGTCGGTACAAATTAGAATGAGAGCATCGATGCTACGGCGCCAATAGATTTGCTAGGGGCTCATTATGGTGCTTTGAGCCTGGCTGGGAGGTATGATTCTCGACGAATGCATAATCTTAATAGAGGGAGTTGCAGAATTCAAGTGATCATGCAGTGGATATGCGCGGAGCCGACTTTGATAGTCGGACTTACATCCTACATACTTCGCCAACTCCGACCTGTGTCGGAGAAAGACAACAATGTACCGTACTCCGCTGCCACCTTTCTCCAACCATCATTTACCCAGCCCATCCGGGCTCCCGAAGTGCTGCCAAGTGAAATTATCGCCAATATCACCTCCTTCCTTCCCACTCCAGCGGCCCTCCGCCTACGCCGCTGCAGCAAGACCCTAGCCTCCAGGACCCTCGTCGAACAGACATCCTGGCGCGACCACCTCATACACGGCGACCTAATTGACTACCTCTGGGACTTGGATGCGGAAGACTGCCACAAAAAAGACCAAGAAGGAAGCTGGGACTGGAAAACTCTCGCACAAGCACCTACAACCAAAGATTCTTCAAAGCGCACTCAGATCAAGCCTTCTTGCGACAGAGAACAGCGAGACCACAACGATCTTTGAAGAGATGAGCCTAGAAGAGACCGAGTTCAAGGACGCGCCGATTGGGTTGCAGAACCGATGTCGTATCGTCAGGATTGTAAAGGACATCGAGAAGATGGACAAGATTGAAGCGAAGGAGCCGGTTGTGGATGGCGAGAAGCAGCGCCATCTCGGACTGCTCATTGCTTAGCATGATAAGACGAAAAACATGTCTTAGACAATTGGCCAAAGAAAGAAGGCCCAAAGCGAAGACAGTGCTAATTTAATATAGCATGATTATGCTAGACATGATCACACAAGTTAACTTCATTTCAACGACATTACACGCATCGCCCCTCTTGACCGCGCGGTCGCCTTTATTGACCTTGTTGTGTTGTCGTCTGCCTTCGCTACTCAATCTCAAACAGCCCAACGCCAGACTTCGACTGCCCTTCCGACGTCAAGCTCGCTTGGAAGCTTTCTAGAATACTTCAAGCACAGTAATTCTATTTCAACGACATCATTTAATTTGAGTGTCGCTCGAGGCGTGGTTGCAATGAGGCCGTCGTCTATGAGCATTGTGTGAATCCTCAGTGGCTCACTGGGAGGACCGAAAATTCCAGTAACCGTACGGGGAAGACATCACTTTAAGACTTACGGACAGACAGATGGAGAAGCACATAAATGGAGAGCGATCGTGACCCTTGGCTTTCTGTAGTTGTTGGAATCCTGAATGGGTGCAAGTTGTTCATTAAGAAGGTCTATGCTGTGGGAGCTATCTAGCGATATGCCAAGGCGCTAGGCCATATGCCAACAGTACGGTAGTCAAGGACGCGATGATTTACTTGCTACATAGAAGGGTTTACCCCCCAACTGCTCATACCCCCTGACCGCCCGGCTTGTTGGGCTGATGCCTAGAAGCCGCCTAGAGATTTCCCCTAGAGTTGGTTACTTCCGCGATTGAAAAGGCCCCCAGAACTTCCCAGATTATTGCCTAGAGGACGAATTTCTGGGGTATCCTTTAGGGGCCGCGGTTGCTTCCGGGCTTCAGCCCACTTGCGCTTGTCCGTTTCGGGAAAAACCGCGATGAGCTCACGTGACCGTTTCATCTCGCTAAATCTCCAATCGTTTCTATATCTGCACAACGATGCTTAAAGATGTTGTTGATCCAAGGTTGAGAAACTTAGCTGATTATTAAGACACTTGTTGTGCAATTCCGATTCGTCTTTCAATACCCGAGACCAGAGATCTGATACCTCCACCCAACCGTTGTTGAAACTCGGCGTTTGCAAAGCTTTCTCAATTCTGTCCTCGATACGTTGATATCGCACATTTCATCTTCGCGGGCTCTACCGGCTACCTTGCGTCGCTATTCTACATCGTTACATTCTTCGGGCAAGGTAGAAGCGGAGTCGAAGACTTCCACAATCGCAGTTTCTCTCCCTCTGCTGGGCGAAAAACTCCAGCAACAGATACACTGTTATTCCGCCCAACTATTTCATAAATTTAAGAATGAGGACATGGATGTCGAGGTTTTAGACTAAATCTATTTCAGCAACGGTTTCTCCGCTCTCCATTGGCCTGATCTCAAGGCTGGCGCGGCAGAAAACATTGACGTTATCGCGAAAGCTTCTCTCGTGGCGATGAGGCTTGTACTCGATCGCCAGAGATTGCTAACCCAAACCTTCACCAATCAATGCTCCCGAATGGCACCAAGGCTTGGGGAAGTTTCAGGAAAAGTTCATGTCCACTAGCTAAATGTAGGGTGGAGGCCGAGGCGCAGATCTATTTGGCGGGTTGTTTGAGATCATCGGCCAAAAACCGTCAGGAGAATTTAATTGACGCATTCAGAGGTTGAATGTATAATGTCAAAATACTGCAAGCAACATGTCATCTGGTCTTTCCCAGGTCAAAAGGTTCGCAGGAGGCTCCGTTGGATATCAGCCTCAGCCCTACTATGCTTGGCATGTACCATAAGTAGCAGCATCCTTCCATAGATCATCAACAAGTCGTTCCTCACATTCCAAAAGGCTCATCATTTCCCACGGTCACGAAAGTAGGAAAGGAAAGGAAGCAACGATGTTGAGGATAAAATGGCGAAAGCTCCCAGAAGCAAAGGTGCGTCACTCTATATCTGCCTTATCCGTGTTCAATTCTGAAACATGTATTTGGTCGAGAATATCTACAATGGGCGCAAGACATGCAAGTCAGCGGAGCATATTTCCAAACCCCGTAATTCTAAGTCCTTTGTTCCTCATGTACGTTTTGAGGACTGCGCTCAGAGTTCTGAGAAGTCCAGAAGAGAAGACATGGATCTTGAGCAAGCTGGACGAGTTGAGCAAAGCTTGAGACTTGGCCCAGGTAGAGGCTGATGTATGCAGGTGAGAAATGAGCCGGAATGTGGATGGAGGAGCCTCGCCTAAACCGTGCTCTTGGAAACCGTATTGTATGCCCTCGTTATTTATGTTGTACTTAGAAGATCTTCTCTGAGCTAGCACTCCATCCGTTGTCTACTCCTTTACTGGTTGGGCCGGAAGATATCCTGCGCCCCAGACAAATCGGAACACCCACCGCTGCTCGAAACAAGAATAGCAATGATGTGGAGACGAATTGTAGGGAAGCGGGAAGAGCCCCGATCTAGAAGTAACTAACCTCGGCTGTACCCCTGGTTCTGGATATCATCCCGTCGCCCCTGCATTGCATATTCTCACAACTGCCCAAATTACAATCAATCAAGAGGACAGAAATCTATGGTATCGAGGATCTCCATCAAGGAGTGTGATGCATTTTGGGATACGCCAATGTTATTTGTCAACATTTTCGTCTGCACCGTCATGCCGAGGTTGAACATGTTCTGCTTTCAACTCATATACTCGGGCGAGCAATTCCACAAGATGGTCGCAATAAATTATTTAGAAGTTCCACGCCCATCCTCGCGCTTCCCAGGGAACAGCGACCGTAGCCAACATGAAGTCCCACTTCGCTATCATTTCAGCCTTAGTAGCGCTATGCGATGCAGCTCCCACAAAACTGGGTCTAAATTTGGAGAAACGATCGAACGATTCATTGCCGACCTTGACCTTACCGTATGCTACCTACCAAGCCACGAGCTACAATCCTGATGGCGATGTGAGCTAGCTCGTTCATTGTGGACAAACGAATTCTAACAAAATTTCCAGATATATACCTTTAGAAATATTCGTTTCGCCGCACCACCTGTTGGCAATTTGAGATAGGCTAAGCCTGCACCGCCACAGACAGAGTCTGGGATCCAAGATGGCTCTTATGGCCCAATGTGTATCCAAGCTCCCATCAAAGGCCCACAATTAACGGGACTTGGGGCTAGTAGTCCTATTGGGCAAGCTGCCAACCAGTTTCTTGCTGGTATCCCAATTCCATCGTTCAAGAATCAGAGTGAAGGTACGGCGATTTCTCGGGATTGAAGGTGCTAAGCTAACCAGAGCAAAAGACTACCTTTTTCTTGACCTCTATGTACCGGCAGCAGCTATCGAGAACCCGTCTATAAAAACTGCCCATCATCTCTTGGTTTTATGGCGGTGCATATATCTTCGGTGCAAAGGACCAATTTGGTGATGTGCTGCCATTTTATGATGGCACAGGTCTGATCCAAGAATCTGGCGGTAATGTCATCTTCATTGCCAGCAACTACAGAGTATGACATTTCCGACCTCACCTTGTTAAAATACGCTAACCAAATCGCCAGCTCGGCGCCTACGCCTTCCTCGCCGGCATAACAATGGAAGAACAAGGCCTCCCCAACGCCGGCCTTTACGACCAACGTGCCGTCCTCCAATGGATCCAAGACTACATCCACCTGGTCGGCGGCGACCCGTCTCAAGTCTCAGCCTGGGGCGAATCAGCTGGTGCAGGTTCGATCATGCACCAACTCGTCGCCTTTGGAGGCACTCAAGATCCCCTGTTCTCACGAGCAGTGATGCAAAGCCCAGCCTTCGCGCTCATGTTCGATCGAAAAGGCGGCCTTGAGGATGTCTTCATCGATTTCACCGAGCTAGCTGGTTGCTCTGGACAAGGCGTGGCTTGTCTTCGAGCCGCCAGCGCAGATACGTTGCAGACTGCCAACACCGCGCTCAATGAGCAAGGACCCGAAGGTAGCTTCGCCGTTGGTCCCTCCGCCGACGGCAACCTTATCCGCCAGCTCGCCGTACTCGAATACGCATCTGGTAATTACTACAAAGGCGTATCCTCTCTCATCCTCAGCCACGTCTCGGATGAAGCCTTCATATTCGTACCTTCAAACATTCAAACCGATACTGATTTTTCCACCTTCGTCGAAGAGCAATTCCCAGCCTACGCCAAAGCCGGTGGCGTCAACGCAGCGATCGAAGCACGCTATCCGGCCGTCATGAGCGGGACTGTGCGCAACTACACTACTAAATTCGATCGCACAAAAGCTTTGCTTGGAGACAGTTAGTTCCAGTGCAACGTACGCTATCTAACAGACGTGTATGCCGGGAAAAATTACAACCTCCAATACTCCATAACCCCCGGCTTCCACGCCACCGATCTCATTCCCAAGTTTTACAATCTCAACGTCGATCTCACATCTCTCGGCGATGAGGCATCATAACCCATAATCCCCGGCTTCGGCTCCTTCGCCCAGGCATATCAATCCTATCTCGTCTCGCACGCGCGCAGTGGCGATCCTAATACCTACGCGAATACGGTTAACGTACCGCCTGCGATTAGGTGGCAGAAGCCTGTGAGTAGCGGGGATGAGATTGTGGGGGTGTTGAATGCGGGGGGTTTGGGGTTTAGTGTTATTAGTGATCCTGAGACGAGGGAGAGTGTGTGTGGGTTTTGGTACGTGTTTTCGTCGCATATCTCGATCTTCCCAGTCCCATGGAGTTTTCATCGAACATGTCCTGGCAGTAAGGAGCGGTATCCCACGTCTTCTGCGTTCCTGGAACATGGCTTACAACCTTGTTGACGTCTGAAACTGGGAATGCTAATACAGAGGTGTTGAACTGGAGAGAAATTGCTGCCGCCGTGACAGATTTGGGTGGATATGCGCCGCCGGGAAGTGTGGTGCCGACGACGATTGTTGATGTGACTAAGGATCCAACTATGCTGATTGATGGGCTGCGGGTTGGGTTTTGAGTATGTAAATTAGTTACATTAATTGGTTCTTTCTACAGTTCTTCGGTATTTGATTTTCTGCATTCCTCGAGAGAATGCAGAGGGAATCTGCTCTTTTTCTTCTAAAACTTGAAATATTGTTGGGTCGAATTTGGGTGAGGCGCAGAACTATAACATGGTCTCGCGACAATCAAGTCACCTCATCAAGTATAAGGCTTATGGCAAACTGGTCTATATCAGGTTTGTAGAAAATAATCTCATCTATAACTTTCTCAGCGAGTGTCTAAGCGAAAGAGGCCTGGTTGAAGACTTAGTGAATCTGGAAGTTGGACTGGCTTCACTCGAGATTCAAAGTTGGACCCGTAAGAATGTTGGGCTTCGATAGGTTAACGGTTCGCTCATGATGAACGAATCCTGCTATGGAGTAGAGTCGCTCTTTTGGAGCTGACCGAGCACCGCACCGCTGCGCAACGCTGCTTGGATTGGAGACAAATAGCGTTAACGACTTTGGGTTGAGTGTTGATACATATTGATTTCTCAAGCCGGGAAGCAATTGCGTGTGCTATTCATTAGTGGGGTAGTATCCTATCAACAAGGCAAAGGCCCAATTACGCCCGAGACTGATTAGAACAGAGAGGTAAAACCGTAGGGATGCCAAGAGCTTTCAAAGCAGGTAGATGGTCGCTGGTTCCTTGACATTAACCAGGGACTCTACCCAGCTCGGTCACCAACATTCACCAAATCGTGTTTGACTCCTTCCACCCTCCGCTATCCGCAACCCAAAATCGCAAAACAGATGACCGTCTCGTCCTTGGCCAGGTGACTCCACAAGGTCCCTTATTACTACTACCCCGTCCGCTCCGTCGGTGGCTGGTAGCCAGTCCGGCCTTCTGACATGTTGAGGTTTGGCGTAGGAATGAAAGGCTGTGTTCGTGATTTCCTGTACAAATTGAGATAGATGACAGAGGTATGGGATCTGTTGAGGGGAAATGCAAGCTTTGTGAGGGCTGCGGGTCTCTTTATGCTGCCATAATAAGTGCTTAGAAGATCAAAGAACAGACGTCAAGATCTAGCAAGCACAAAGCGAGCTAAGGATAGTGGCGCATACGGACCCATGATCCAGAAGTGTTGTGGTTCAGAAAATAAGCATCCTCAAGGCAAGGAGCATTTGGTTCGAAAATGTGCCCAGGGTAGATTCTAGATCGAGCACGAGCCTTTAGAGTCGATATATGCTATATTTCTGCTCAGGACTAGCCCTTTCTGGATGTTCAGCCAGCCGCAGAGCAAACTACCATGTCCATCTTGTTTGCTCTCACACGCATGCAAGACTCCTACCTCCAGGCACTAGCCAGGGTATCAGTGATAAAACACCTAGACTCGTCATTTTGAAACATCCAATATGTGAAAAGATCACCTGTGATGTGTGTGAAGATCTTCAGTCGGCGTCAGATGAGGGGCAGCGGCGGCACCTAGCGCAGGGACAAAGCAAAGGATTTCTAATCGTGACTTGTTTGCATTAGCGTCGCCTTACATTGTGGTGCTACTTGCATCGAATTCGCCGCCACAACAGAACGGGCTATATCGTAGGATTTGATGTGTAGAGGCGCCATATAAATGGTCTGCTTCATCGTGAACCACCGTCGATGTCCTCCAATTTGGATACGCGATTCGTGCGGCCTTGCGACGTGTGGGATTTTGGGGGAAAGCATAATGAAGCAGGTCGTGAAGACAGCATTTTCATTATATTCCGGACTAGTGGTCCTCTATAAGACATAAGAATTCGACGAGCATATGACACGGACGAAGAACCATCATTCGTGCTTAGCACCTGTTTTAGCAATCTTTTGTCTGCGAGCTTATCGTGACAGAATAGCAATCCACAACGTTACGGCCGTCAGAATGAGCGTCTGCACTTTTCGCTATTGGAGATCTGAAATGTCTGAAGACTGCGTGTATTGCTAAGGGTACTGTATTCTGGTGAGCACATCCATAGCCTCGCAGTACTAATTGTATGCAGCATCCTCACTTATAACGCGGACACTTGTTAGATAACCTATACGAATATACAACGTGGGCTTCAGCCAGGTTTCACCACTAGAAAACCTCCGACGTATGCCAAGACCGAAATATGATACGCCGAGTTCCGGCGCTAGTGGTCGCCATGGGGCACTCGACGAATGCAATCCTGAGTTGGTAGTACAACATCATCTCGCATACAATTAACACTTCGGCCATCAGTCTTGTTCTGTGTATATGCTCACTGGACGAAACTAGCTACGGCGCAGAATTGACTCTCAATTTCGGAGGCCTACAACTCTAGCGACTAGGCTACTAAAATCTTTCAAGTCTCGGTTCTTCCCAATTATTCATGGAATCTTTTTCGATACGGGTGTTAGAGTGACAGCAGAATCCCTTCGGTAACTCCAGCCAACCTCAGTCCCATGCTATTGCTAATGTGGATGTAGGGACGCCAACGCCGCCTATTGCCCTTCACCCTTGGCTATAAAAGAAGTGACGCTTGCTCTTGGACGAAATGTCCTTACATAAGGAAGGGACAGCACAATTGCCTTTGACACCAATCAATCTCTTAGCTCGAAGATGATACGCTAGCTCATAGGGTGTGTGAGAACAAGTTTCCGCTCAATTCGCTTGACAAGCTTAAGATGAGTGAAGTGTGGACTTGAAATACTTCAACGCCGCATCTGGGCCCATCCTTCATGGCGAACAATCCTTCCGACGACAGCAGCTTCACTTTCGGCAACTGGCTTCCGAACTTCCCAAATTACAACCTCAGCAGCAGTTCGAGTCGAGCCCCATCTAGGCAGACCCGGCCAGTGGACGACGTGTCCAGCGACACGGGCGAGGAAGATGAGGAGGACTATGAATTCGCTGAAGCAATACTAGCTTCAGAAAACGAAGATACAAATCTTGGATGCCACGCATCACTTCTGCAAGAAGAAATTCCAGCTACGCAGGCATACCACGATAGTGCCCCCTCCGGCCCATCCCGACAATCTGCAGAGACCGCAAATGCTCAGAACGCTCCAGTCGCCGCTGGAGAAACCTTTGGATCCAACGAACACGTCTACAACCCCTACAGCCCACTCTCATCAAAAGAGTACGTAGAACAAGAGGTGGCAGCAGGGCGGATGAAGCGAAAGGATACTAAGGCCAAGACAAGCATCCCTTACGAATTGAAAACTCCAAGCATGGGAGAAACCAATTCGTTTGCCGGCACGCCTCCGACGTACGGAGTTAGAGCAGCTAATCCGGTAAGACTTACCTCTGCAGGATCGGAAATTGTACAGCATACCTCTCAAACACGCTGGTCCAACAATGCCGCCGCTCTAATAAATGAACGACTCCAGCGTCGCATACTCCCGCAGGCCCAGCGACAAGTACCCACTCTTCAACAGCTTACACAGGAATTGAATTTGCCTATCTACTTGACTGCTTCTGAGATGGAAGCTGGGCTAAGAGCTAGGCTGATACAAACACTCCGTATGCCGTTTGAGCAGTTGCAAGCACCGGGTATGTCGCTCAGGCAGGATACAGAAGCACCCTCTCCAAATGTCTCAGCCAATTGGTCTATTGGGTCATCACCAGAGCCTGCAGTCTCAAATGGCGCCTCCTTATCTCCACAATATAGCCCGAGGTCTCGAGGCCGGGCCGGCGCAAACGGCACGAACCCTCGGCGTCGGACGGGTCTCATGGCGACGATGCGGACTGTGAGAAGTACTAGAGCGGCATCGTCGGCGTCAGTACCAGCCGCCGCCTCTGCGGATGACAGTCCACCAGTCTTGGTGCGTAAGCGAAGACGCGCGGATAGGTCACCCCGGGAAGCAATCCCACCACCGCCGACTCGAAATGCTATCCCCCTGAATCAAAATGGAAGACTGTCTGCTAGGTCAGCACTATCAGCGCGTACTGATGCTTTCGCTCCACGAGGTCGAGTGAATGCCAGGACTCCACTGCACCCCGAACAACCACCACAGAACTATCAGATCGACATTCCGCGTATGTTACGCACGTTACCAGGTGACATAAACCGCAAAATCATGGAACACGTCTTCAACATCAATATGGGAACCTCTACGCCTCCACTCCGCCTCATACCACCAATGGACTCCCCTCATGATCCTCATTTCATTTTTACTTCTGAGCTCATCCCCCGCATCTTCAGAGCCACCAAACGCCAGAGGTTGCTAGACATCTTTCGTAACAAGGCGCCGTACGTACCAGCTGCTATCGCAATGCATCCAGGCTCTCCTCCGATGCAGCTCCATGTCACTAACGGTGGACATCCCGATTATGGCTTGCCCAGTGGCGGAGTATCATACCAACCCCGTCTTGGACGAAGCGGTAGAGGCTGGCCGGAAAATGTTCTGCCCACCGAAGTGTTCGACAACGTCATTGGGAACCTTGCTCGCGATGATATTCGGCAAATGCGTCTCGTGAATCATGAATTTGAGAAGAAGGTATCAAACTCGCTCTTCCGAAGAGTTGTCGTGCCGTTTCGACCGGAGATATATGGCTTGATAGTCAAGAAAGACAAGCCCGTGAAGACTGTTGACGTCAAAGGCAAGGGCAAGGCGAAAGAGCTGCCATTTGAAGGGGACACCACTGGTAAAGATGTTCACGATGGCATGAAAGTGTTCCAAGCATGGGGTCCGCACATCAATCAGTTCGCCATGGCATTCGAAATAGATGAGGAGCAGCTAGTGAAGCCACCTGCAAAGGAGAAGGAGCAAATTTTCACAACCTTCTGGGGGACATACAAATGGCCACATCCCTACTACAATCGATTTGAGATTTGTGCAATACTTGAGAAGAAAGCTGACGAATACCGCTGCATGAGTATGGCACTTTCAAACTTGACCAAAGCGAAAGACCTAGGCCTCTCAGTCGATAGTGGTCTCGGCTGGCTTGTTGGACCGGACATCTCGGATCGGGCTCAGCTCTTCAAAAACAAGTCTCGGGTCTTCGGCGAACAGCTCATTGCGGACTCGAGACATGACGAGCGCAAGGATACCTGGGATGATATCATCCGCTCTTTCGGTGCTATTGAGTCCGACTACATTCTTCCGGAAGGAACCATAGTCTCACCTGGTAGTCAGCGTCTGACTCGAAACGTCCATGGGTTCTATGAGTTACACCTCTACGATACACTTGGTCGGAATGATGAAGAATTGACAGACTGGGACAATAATGGCATGTTCAGCACGAACACCACGCGCCTTCAATTTGTGGACATGCCGACATCCATAAATGGTCAATTTGCCACGAGTCGACCTCTCGTCTTCCAAGGCGTCAATCTTTCGGATGCACCTGGCTTGGGAACGAACGCCAATACCGCCGTCCACCTACGTGATATTCCCCGCGGACCTGCCAAGGACACAGTCTTTTCAAGTGCACGTCTAAAGCCAAATGAGCTAGTCGCTGCCCAGAGAGAATTGCTTTTGGAGACTGAATGGGCTCAGCGTGCATTCTTATCCAGCTATTGTATGGCACTGACTGACAATACGGAGACTTTCCAGCATGTGCGCACACTCACCATTGCGAAGCTCTCCAGTCGCTATCTCGGAGCGCTTCAGCGCGACGATTTCTGGCAGGCTTTGCCACAGCTGAATGCGCTGACTTTCTACGTTTCTCCCGACTTCCGCGATATACAGAAGATGGACACGGGTGACGTCAAAGCATTGGATCTCAGCCCATCCGAATCTGCCGCCGCATTCTATGTGTTACTCTTGAAATGCGTTGCCGAGGTCCCAAGCATCAAGACGATGAATCTCG
>JAABUP010008189.1_pt1 | contig 13472 bp, 13 predicted proteins | sample 5559201 | NCBI WGS metagenome assembly JAABUP01 (sample SAMN10711887, study PRJNA513373) | rock metagenome | isolation source: Antarctica rocks | place: Antarctica | reverse complement strand
GACAACCAAGGCAATTGAGGAATCCATGTTGAAGGAACTCGGCAACATGCCTCTGTGGTTCTGGGACAAGGAGGACTCATGTGACATGATGCCATAGTGCAGCACATGGGGAATGGTACCAAGGGCAGACAATATTGCTCTCATACAGTCCTGCTCTGCAGCCTTGCCCCCTCTGCACACCATGCGTGTGCAAGCAGACAGGTTGCTGGCACACAGCAGCATTGCATCATCCATGTACATGACCAGATATACAGAACCATGAAGAGGCCAACCTTGAAGAGGCACAGCACAGGGGCCAAAAAGCAGATGTTGGTGTATGTTTCTGATGGCTTGCCATTCAGGCGGTAGCCAGCCGAGATGAGATCTTGGCCCTCAAAAAAGCGCTGCTGGGCTTGCAACAACGGCAGCAGTCGCTGGTCATGGGTCTGCTTGTACCATACAGCTAACCTCCACGGCACTCTGCACAACAGACATAAGAACGACTACAAGTAGAACTCCACAAACACGGATGTGTCCGTAAAAGGCAGCGAAGGGTGCAAGTCCACCAAGATTGCACGCTCTGCACACGTTATGTGCCATGCAGCAGGACATGCAGTAGCGCAGAATCAAAGCTGTTGCATGTGACGAGTGCATGCTGTTGGGCACAACTGGTTGCACATGTCTCACAAACGACAGAATTTGCCGTGTGACTTGCATGGTTGCTATCCGAGTTGAGTTTGGCTGAAGCGGTGGATGTAGGCAAGACCCAAGACAAACAGCAACTGCACACTGCATGACCAAAGAGGTCAATGACTGCATAGTTGAGAGTGCACAGAAGAAGCTCCTGCAACATGATCAGCAGCTAGTTGCTGGTTGTGACGACGCAGACATGCCAATATATGCCCGATGCGAGACACAAAGGACACAAGCAGGGAACACCCAGCAACACACTGGCGGTCAACAAGGTCCGTGTGAACAGATGAGACCCAAAGCATCATACCAACCTGCAGGCGTTGTAGCCAAAGTCGCCATCACTGTCTCGTTCCAAAATCTTGCCTTTGGAAGGCTTGTACCGTTTCTCAGACTTATTGTACACGAGGAAATCTGCTAGCAGGCCGGTCTCTGGGTGCAAGGCAAGCTGCTGCTGCAGCAGTTGTACACTTGCTTCGATGACGCTGCTCCACTGCTTGCTGCGCTGTGTATCCACCTGCATCAACATGTATGACCTATACATCAAACATGAGATGTGGGTGGTGCTGGCTTGTTCAAGGCAGGAGTGGTTGGGGACAATGGGTACTGTCTGCACAAGTCTGAGCAGGCGTCCACAAGGAGTTTGATGCATGGGTGAATCATAAGGTATTGTGATGCTCCTGCAAGTGCAAAGTCAGCATGGAGCGATCGGCTGCTGAAGACTGCGTGATTGACCTGTGGGAATTGCAACATGTCAAATGGCAACACACCTGATGCAGGTCACCTATATTCATCTAAGAACATGACCTCTCTGGTAAGCTTTGTCTTGCATTACTGCCAGATTGCAGCATGTATGACAGGAATGCAGCAGATCAATGTACGCATGTTGCAGGGATGTACGCCACAGCAGGAGCTTAGCCAACAAGACATCAGTACAGCATGTCTTTGAGCACAGACCACCAGCCAAAAGCATGCCCAGCAACAGGAACTCAAATCCACTTGTTGAAACACCATACCTCGCTGAAGAGCTGGAAATGTGTCAGCATGTAGTCAGAGGGGCGTGACGCCCAGTAAAACTTGTCAGCCTCCTCTCCTTCCTTGTCCTTACACCAATCTCCAAGGTTTGTAATGCAGGTTTCTGCAGTAATGGACCATTTCCAAATGGCTGCACACAGCTGCAAACAGAGAGACAGGGGAGTCAGACAGTACTCCACAGCATAACATAGTTTCTTGTCTTTATAGACTCTTTTTCTGAAGGGGTCTCTTTGACTTCAGAACTTTCATTTTGTCTGCCAAAGTTGTACTCTAGAGCATTGTGAATATTACATGTAGACCAGTACAACTCTGACTGTCAATGCTGTGCTTCTAGCACCACAAAGCATTAGCGCATCATGACCACATTGCCTCACACATCATGCACACATCTGGCTGTCTTTGCTGTATGGTGTTCAGCAAACAGAAACATCAATGTGTCGACTGCATACATGTTTGCAATGGCGCATGGCATGCAGCATGTCAGCCAACATGCTCTGGTAGCGTGCTATCCGCAAGAACAGCATCAACACAAAAGCTGATCAGCCTGATGGCAAACATGGTGGCTGATCAGGCAGACAGGTCCGACAGCACAGAAATGCATGCCCTGGTTGTCATACGAAAGACCCTTGACCATATACAACTTGCACGATTGACAATATGGTTTGAACATGCCTTGATTCCTCTTTCTGTGTACAATGGGTCATGCCACTTTTGACCAGCCAGCAGCAGAGCATATGCTGCATCTAGGTCACCGTCTGTGGCTGAACCACCTCCATTGTTGAAGGAGTCTGGGTTGGTGAAAATCTTCTTGTTGCGCAACACCTGAAGTTACGGGAGGCAAGGTTGGACAGTAGTCGAGACAGATGCTCCAGCCGTGAGCTGTCTGCAAACACTCAGATATCTGCTGTAAAGCACAATGAAAAATCTACACAGAAGGTGCAGCTTGCCTGTTGCCAGCATGATAAGCCCTGGTCGTTCTCTTGCTCGTTATAGTAGATAAGAAATTTATCAAAATCGATACGGCGATTTGCCAAGACGCTTGCGAGCAGACCATACCTGCGAACATGAAAAACATGCTTAGAGAGCGAGCACACAGATTACGATCTGATCAAACAGCTTGGCACCAGCAACAGCAGTACCCGCTGGCTTCCGATACAGTGGCGGCGTCCTTAGGCGCCATGTCGCCATCAACATTATACGCGACATAAAGACCACCTTCGTACGGTCTCACATATCGTTGTCGCCAGTCTTCGTAAGTTATCATGTATTGTACCACGGTTGTATCTTTTTGTCAATAACTGACACAGCACGGGTAATGGGGACGTTGGACCGCATCAACAAAGCATACCCTGCTCCTATTCGCACAGACGCTAGGCAAATGCTCGGTCACTGTATGAGTGACTGACTGAGTGGGCCTGATTCCACACGCACTTTCCTCCTCGTAATTTTTTGCTGATTACGCCGCCTGCAGCTTGAGCTGGCGAAGCGGCTGTCACAAAGCCTCTATGTACAGACTGGATGCATACTTGCGCAACAGCAGACGGTGACAACTTGGCACATCACAATCATGTCAAGTCAAAGCCTCATTACCCATGTTTTCATCAATGGCACCAATGAGAGCATGCACAGTTGGTTGACAGCTCAAGGCCTCTAGCTAGCCACTACAGTGAGGTCTTGCAGTCCTGATGGGGCAGGCACCTAGAGCTTGATGATGCAGGCTCTTTATTAGTTGCTACGCTTACTTAATGCTAATAAGCATAGCAACAGGTAAGCACCTTGCAAGGTGCCTCACTGCTTACAACTGACAGCATTAACCTAATGCATTTAAATGCACCTTTTTCAGCCCCTGCAGATGTCAACATGCTGACACTGTGTTTGACACAGCCTGATGCAGTAAAGACATCTAGATCTATCATAATCAGAGAAGACTGTCGATATCTAGCTTTGACAACCGCTAGCGCTTGACAGCTGAGTGCTGCTTCAGACATGGTCAAAGCTATCAAAAGCTGTTGGGTACCAGGTCAACAAACCCAGCCAATCACTTGTGCTAGACAGTGGCTGTCATCCAATACAGCAGTGCTAGCGCTAAGCTTCAATGTAGAGATAATGGTTATACGATTATGTACAAGCTGCAGAAGGTACAAAATCAATGACTGTGCTATACAGTCAAAATCTTGGAGAAGGAACAACAGTGTCATATCCAGATAGTGGCCAGAATCAGACAATTGACAAAATTATTTAATGTCTCAACCGAGTCTGAACCTAAAGATACACTAAAGCTACCTGCCATGTAGGATTGCCTTGTCAAACAACAGACAGAGATTGTAGTCATGTCAGACAGGAAAGGAGCTGATGCTTTGGTACACATGTACGTCATGCACCTCATTGGACCAGCTCATGTTCAAGGCAAGAGTTTGCACAGCCCGATCCTCCAAAAGCTTCATTGGCCGGGTTGACACCACAAAAACAGTTTTGTCTAACATGCTATCCATGATCTGCCGAAATACAATGCTTGACCTGCAGCAGCACTGTACACTCAGGCCTATGTTTCTCCTGGAGGTAAATCAGCCAAGTGAAAAGGTCACACACAATCTGCACAGCCAACTGTGGTGCACATCTTGTTTGGTGATCGTTGGCAGCACGGAAGGCTGAGGTTTGACATGACAGACCAGCAAAAGGTGCTCATTCGTGATCAAGGTAGTGAAGCAGTCAAGCAATTGTCATGGATATGACTACAATGAGACTGTGGGACAGCTTGGGAGGTTTCAGGCTGCAGCACATACACAAACACAGCTGCACAAGGCACCCAGCAGGCTGCTCAAGCTACCGCTGTGTGTGTACGTGCATAGAAAGTAGCTCGCACCTGTGCACGGTCCCCTCGTGGAAAGCTAGGTTGTTGCAGAAGAGGATGATGGTGTCGAATTGCAAGCCCTGTAGCTCTTTGGGAATATCCGTGTCGCTCATGTCCTCAAGAAGGAAACGCATTTTTGCCTGAAGATCGCTGCTGCTTGAGCTGAACAGCTTGGCTGCGATAGCAGCGGGCTCTTTGTATTTTTCAACGCCAATTGCAAAGTTGCAATCGTATTGCTCAACAGCAGTTTTGACGAGGAGACCGTGACCGGAGCCAAAGTCGACCAGCACTTTGTCTGTCTTTCCACCTAAAGCCAAGATGTCTGCGAAGGAGGACGGCAAAACCTCGCCATATGTCCGCGGCATCGAGGGCCGCCTCACGTTTAGGCTGATACGCCCACTCAAATGCCGTGTTGGTTAGCTGTCTTTGACAGAAACGCGAAGACAAAATTTTGCTTAATGTACTGCAGACGCCCCCCCATAAATGGCTAACCAGCCACGTCCCAAATTGAGCGGAATCTATTGCAGCCACATTGAGGTTTGTAGTCATCAGGTAGCACCGCAGCCGGTACGGAACACGGCGCTGCGGGATCACGTAGAACAAGTCAATAAGGATGAGGATGAGCATGCTGGACATCTCCTCCAGGCTGGCATTTTGAGTTGAAAGTCGTAGCACAAGGCCCAGCTGAAAGCACATTGACGTTTGACGGTTGTCCCTTTTAGCACAGCAGTTTTTGACAGAACTGTTGAAGTAGTATGTGACCGTCTTGTATTGTTACCTATGGCTGGTCGCGGCAAAGCTAAGTCAAGGGATGACATCACAAGCCTTATGCATGTGATTTACTGTGGAGAGGACTCTGTGCCTCTGCAAAAAGACACCGAGCTGTATGTTGAGAGCAATCTGCAAAGACTACCAGGCCGCTTAGTCTTGACAACCGACTCGAAGCTGGCCACGTGGACGTCAAAATCCAAAATTGTACGAAATCGGAGGCAAAACAACCGTAAATTACATCATTTTGATGGCATTTCGCAAATTAGAGATGAGTCATGTCAGCTGCCCGTGCCAACAGGATGTGATCACATGCAACTACTGCCAGTTGTTCACGACGAACTTGCGACAATCTTGCGCCAAAAAAAATCGCTCAGCTTGCCATCGTTTTCCTTATACTGTGTTCAAGGCATGTCAGTTGATATAGAACGCTCCGCTATGTCTTTAGACAAGCAGTCTCAGGTTATGCGTCTGGACATCACGGACGTGACTTGCCCTCTGCCAGAGCAGGTGAAGCTCAGGTGGGGCCCTTACAAGCAGCGTCAGTTGCTCAAGCCGGAGGGCAGTCTTGAGCAGATCCAAGCAAGAATGGCAGCAGCTGATCAAAAGCGACAGGTGCGCACGCCAGCGTGTCGGAATCATTAGGATCGTAATCTTGCACCGGGTAGTCCGGCCCGCGTCGTGCTACCCAGCACGTCTTAAGCTGAAGCTATCCGTTGTGTTTGACGCAGCAGTTCATCGACATTGTTATTTTGCTTTGCAGGAGGTACTGCGCTGGGTTATGACAAGAGCCCAGACTCACAGTGTCGCCGCTCGTAGCTCCGGCCATCACACCACACAGGAGAAGGCTAAAAGGCTTGAGGTACCTTGCTTGTGCTGTCCACTGTGTGACCCAGCGATCAGCTGCCACATCTGAGATATTATGGCTTAGACAGCAAGTGGCTCAAACCCTATTTTGCCTCCTGCAGGCCAAGCTGGCAGCAGCAGAAGCCAACAGACAGGCATCCATTGACAGCAAGCGGTCCAGAGCAAGCTTCATGCTGGAGCGCACCACAAAGGTACCCCAGGCAGCCTTTCTGCACAACCAAATACTGTGCAGCTTGTATGCCTCTTTGCCTACTCCCAGCACATGTTCCTGACACATCCACTCCCCTTGTGTGTTCAGGCAGCAGACAGACTGGCAAAGAAGCAGTCTGATGTGGCCCAGAAGATTGAGTCCAGCCAGCGTGCAGCAGATGCTCATCGCCAAGCCCGTCTAGCAGCCAAGTCAGCAGCAGCACAAGGCGCCTCAGGCTCTCCTGACACCTTCCTACAGCGCAGGGCATTCATGCGTGTCTGGCTAAGGCGCCAGGCCAGCAGCAGGAAACTGCAGAGGATGTGGAGGGCCTTTGCTGACAGGCACCAGACCACCCGCCAGCTAGCTGTCAGCTTCATCAAGACAGGTCTCCCCAATGTGGATTTGCCGCCAAGCCCCTCAGCTGCTGCAGCAGCTTCAACTGTGACTGAGTTTAACTCAGATGAGCGCCCAAGAACTCCCGCCAACACTGCTGCTAACACCCCCACAGCAACCCCAACTGGCTCACCCACCAAGGCTGGGAATAGGCCTGCTATTGCTTGGGTAGGTGTGAACACCCATGTCACAGAAGGGGCAGATCTTGACCCTAGCCAGCAAACTCAGGACGCCTTTGAATCATTTGCAAAGGCCATCCAGTCACCGGCCACTCTCAGAAGCGCTAAGGTAAACAAGATCTGCTACTTGCATGCAGCAGCATTGGGGTTTTGCTGTGCATAATGGGATGCTTCTACATTGCCTCTGATGTCAGAGCATCACGATTCTGATGCACAGCTGCAGCCAAGACTCCTGACTCGTGCTTGCAAAGGCTGTTTATTTTCCATACTTCTCCATCATGCATAACAGCAGCTGTTGTTGCTACATAGAGACTAAAACATGTTGCTTTTGTGCACAGGCACTACTGACACGTTTGGAGGCCAAGGTGTTGGTAAGGAGTGGCATCACAGACATCCACCCCCTCATGAAGCGTCTGTTTCCCAAGACAGCCAAGGCGGGGGCCCCCCTAGAGCGCTACCCTGCTCGTGTCTTCCTGTGTGCCTATATGGTGCTGTCACACCCCAAGGTGGTCTTCAACACCCAGGGGGAATTGGAGGACATGTTGGCTGCTGCCGGCAACACCATGCTGACTGCCTTTGAGTCTCTGCTGGAGCAACTGGCTGAGCCCATGCAAGTCACTGACAGGTCAGCACATGCTTTGCATGTGTTGCATACCTAAGCCAGCCATGCAGCCTGACATGCATAGCAGCAGCTGTGATGAGAGAGTCAGCTCCGGAAATTAGACTGGTGCATGTGCCAGCTGCTCAATTGCGCCAGCTGTCATGCTCTGAGTCAGCATCCATCTGGATGCACAGTCAGCATGCTGATTGTACATTGTTTGTCACACAACACTGAGCACTTTCCAAATACTTATGAGAAACAGTTTGCAGCTGCATTCAATGACACTGTGACCAACCCCTGCAGTTTGTGTCCCAGGTGTGACTCAGGCAACAGTGTGAGCAGTGGATCCAGTCCCCAGGGCCTAGGGCACTTGCTGGACGCCTTTGACAAGGCCTGGGCCGCCTACCTGCAGCGGTTTGTGGCCTGGAAGTTTGCTGATGCAGCCGCCCTTGAGAGTGAGCTCATTAAGGTGGCTATTGAGATGGAGGCCTCTGTGCTCTCCAAGACTGGCGGAGACACCTCTCCTGACACTGAGCGCAGTGAGGACCTGCAGGTCAGCTTGTTCAACCCTTGCCTGTCTTTGTGTGTGTATGCTGTACTGTATCGTTGGCTTGTACGCTGTACTGCATTGTCGATTTGGATGAAGTTCATGATCTTGCCTGTTATGATGAGTGCTATAATCATACTGTCGCTATAATTGCATCTCTTGCTGTCTTGTGACTGTTGTGCTGAGCATGTTGTTACGCACTTGCTGTGGTGAGAGCAAGAGCGTGGGCTGTATAGTGACCAAGCTGCAGCCTGTTACCAAATCCCTTGGTCTGAGCTTTGTGCTTTGCTTGGTGCAGGCTGTCATTGAGCAAGTGCGTCATGATCATGCTCTGCTGAAGGAGCGTGTAGCTCGCCTAGGTGGTCCCAAGGCAGCTGCCAGGCTGGAAGCTGGCCTAGCAGCTGCAAGGGCAGCAGCCCTGGCTCAGGCCTCTGCCTCAAACAGCCCTTCAGCATCGCCCAACAGCTCTCCTGCCAAGTCACCAGTAAGCTCAGGCAGCCTTCCGGCCAGCCCTGAGGCTGTTCCCAGGAGCCCCATGGCAGGAGCCCCTGCAGCAGGAGAGGTGGATGAAAACGAGGGGATGGCGTGGGAGCTGTTGTACAATTTGAAATGGCAGCTGCCCACTGAGGAGCTGGAAGCTGGATGGAAAGACGCTACTGGCGCGACATCTGTCATGAAGGTATGCACTCCAAGTTGCTGTGTATACTTGCATACCCATTATCATGCTGAAGTGTATATATTCAACATACACCCTGTTGGCCTATTCATAGGGCTCTTGAATGTTACAGCAATCATCACTGTATCTGAAAACAGTTTTTTGTATGTATGCTGCAAGGCCAGTGCAGTTGATGATCTGTCTCCCTCCACTTACATGATTGATTGATTGAATTGATTTTTCTTACAGGAGTCTCAGGCAAGTCCAGAAGACAACATGGCACCAGCTGATGTGGCAGCTCATGTACAGCACAGAGTGAAGCGCATTGCTGAGCAGGCCTTCTGGGACTCAGTGCAAGCCATCTTGGCTGAGTCAGGCTCAGGCGTGAGTCAACACCAGGTGACAGGGCAGCTGGCAGGGCTGCTGGCCCACATGGGTCAGGAGCTGATGGCTGTGTTGCCTGAACAGGCAAGGGCTGCCAGGGAGCAGCTGGCTGCTGAGCTGGATGAGGGTAGGCTCCAGGAAGCCCTTACCGCCCACCAGGTCAGTGCAACCATTTGTCACAAGTCATCAACAGATGTCAAGCAACTTCAACAACTATGAGGCAGTGAACATCAGCTGCTTGCAACAGTCACAGCCTGATCGGGCTCATCTGCATGACCTCTTGTCTGATGCCTTTGAGCTCTCTGCTGATCTGACACATTGACAATGCAATATCCATGTGTTAAGCTATGTAGCTGATGCTGATTTGGGTGTTGCCCACAGGGCTCTGGAGTGAATGGCATTGACACTACCCACCTGCTGTCAGTGCTGGAGCACACTGCCAAGCTCCTCAAGGACATGGGCTCACCTGCCAGAGAAGCTTCTGCAGTGGCTGCTCATGCAGCCATCAGGGCAGAACTGGGCGATGCCCTGCAGGCTGGGGACAGCCCTGCCCTGGCAGCAGCTGTGGTGAAGGCTGTGAGGGTGCTCATGGCTCAGCTCAAGATGCTGCGCATGGATGCTGCTAACTTCAGACTGAAGATGCTGGCTCAGACTCTCAAGGATGGTGCTGGCATTAGGTACAGGCTCTTGCAATATCCCTCATGCAGAAGCACCCACCAAGCAATGAGCCATTTGCAATATGAATGCACATGTCATCTTGTCTTGCGCTCTCTGTATAGTCTGGTGCTCTGTTCTGCTCATGTATCACTTGCTCTGCAACAGCTGTCTGCTGTTCGTGATTGTGTACATTGTGGAAACTGCACCCGGTTGTTAGCTCACTCACTCTTGCAGTAACAAAGAACTGAGTGGGCAAGCTGTGTTGCAGATATGCTCAAGGCAAGTTTGAGACAGCCTTTGGAGTGAAGCCAAAGACTTCCCTTGAGGAGTTGTCCAGCAGTCTGACCCACACGCGTGCCTGGTTGGCCCTGGTGTCAGGGCAAGTGCCCCAGCTGGCACAGCACCTACAGCCCCTCACTGACTTTGCAGCAGACCAGAACCGGATACAGGCTGCTGCCAATGCTGCTACCACCTCAGCAGGTAACTCTACAGCATGAAAATCCGTATGTATGTGACTCCAAAGAGGACGTGGTGCTAAATGTCAGCTCAGGACTCATCTCCTGTCACAGGGGCTCAGCTGCTATCCCATGTGTGTCTGTGCTTTCCTCACTGTGCTGGTTCTTCTGCAACTGGAACAGCAGCTCTCTGTGCGTAGCATCTGAACAGTGTTTTCTGAGCAGATATGTGGTTTTCTGCAGTCCCCACAAACCTGCGGTCTGGCCTGCGTGCATCCCCAGGCGCAACAGTCAGCACATCAGACAGCGAGGCTCAGAGCAGTGCAGCGCAGTTGGTTCACCCAGTCAAGGCAGAAAGCTGGAGGGGCATTGTCAGACTTGGACTAGTCCACTTAATCTCAGGGGAGATTCCAGTGGAGAAGACTGCACTGGCTGAGACGCTCAGACTGGACGCTCAGAGGCTGCACCTTGCTCAAAATGACTTCCAGCAGCTGGTGGTTCTGGCAGCATGCATGCTGCTGCTGCAGCAGTCCTTGGCTGCTCAGCAGCAGGTGGGAAGAAGCATGCCAGGTGTTGTGGATGTGAAGCGGCGGCTGATGAGTATTTTGGCTGACCCCAGCATGCGGTTGCCTGATCTGGCTGCTGAGCTGACTCGCCTGGCTGGCTCTGACTCAGATGCTCAGAGTCAGTCTGCTATGGAGGCAGCATTGAACAGGATGTTGATGAGGTCTAGTGGTGCCTTCAAGGCTCTAAGCTCTGGTATTGGGAATGCCATTCAGCTGCAGTTGCTTGCCAGTCCTGCCAGTAGCCAGTCAGATGCCGGGCTACAACAGGGGGTCAACAGCGCCCTGGCCAGGTGTGGAGCAGGGGCACTCAAGTCTGAGGTGTCTCAGCTTGCTGAGAGACTGAGCCAGACAGCTGCACTCAGTGAGGCTGTGCACAGCAGCGTTTATCAGAGGCTGCTGTCAGATTTGCTTTAGACTTGGTGTGTTGTCGGATCGAAAAGAATGCGACCTGAACAAACATTTTATTATTCTTTGCAGGAGATGTATGCTTGTACTACCCATGTGTATGCTGATAAATTCAAACTTTTCATGTACAGCTTCTTGTGTGTATCTGATGTGTTCATTACAGGCATAGTCCAAGAAGTTTTGTCAGCAGTAAGGACTACACATATGATTCTTGCTCTGTGTCTTTGTAAAAGGCCATGTGTGTGTGTGTGCCCAATGTGAACAGTTGGCCTGATACAGCCGCACAATGTAATATAAGCTTAAGCTGCAGACATTGCTTGCCTCTGCTATGCACAGCACGACGTTATACATTGTTTGCCAGTCATGATGCAAACAAGTGCATGCAAGACCGTTATACACACACAGCACTGTTAGTTTACTGGACTCACAAACTGGACCCCGACTGCTATAAAGAACAAGCATAAGTCATGTCTCTAAGGTGTGTGTTGCAAAAGACTGTATGTTGGGGCTAGATCCCCAACATACAGAGAGCCGTATGTTGCAAAGTCTGGATGTTGGCCGAGGACCAGATGGATGAAATCCCAGCAAGCTAACAAGATGCCCCTTTTTTGAAACTATGACACATTGCTCATGTTGGCAGTTGGGCCTGCAGCTTCTGACCCATTTGCCGATCCTTCTGCACTCTTCTTGCTTGCATTCCTGTGCAGCTGAAGCCTTGGACGGTTCTTCCTGATCCCTGCTGCTTGCTGTGATACCCCAGCCAGGGGCACATTGTTTGTTGGCTGGCTGGAAACATGCACTTCAGTCAAGCCAGACTGCAGAGGTGGCGCCTGACTGGCAGCAGCAGCTGCAGCTGACCTGTTGCTGCGCTGTGAACGACTCAGGACCGCGAAATCATCATCAGAAGACAGGTCAGCATGTGACACTGGCCCATGCTGAGATGATGACAGGGAGGGCTGCTTGTTCAGCCTTGCTTGTCTGCGTGTGCACCTTGTGGTCTGTGTCCGGCTCTCAGCACTGCTTGCCTCTGGGACCTGGGAGGTGGACTGCATGGCCTGGGACCTTGCAGAGCTTCTGAGCACTGGCCTGAGCATGGGTGCATCAAGTGCACCTGCGTTTGTTGAAGAACTCTGGCTGTTGCTGCAGATGGTGGCAACAGCGTCTGCAGCAGTGTCTGTGTCAGTAGGCAAGAGGCTTCTGCACACCCTGGGCTGTCTGCCCCTACGCTGCAGCTGGAAGGAGCTGTCCTTGGCTTTGTCAGCACCTTCTTCAGGGAGCTGCTGCGGCAGCTGCTGCTCTGTTGGGAAGCGGCTGGTGACATCTGACATGACAATCCTTGGCCGACCGTCGTGACCAATGGCCATTTCAGGTGGGGAGTCTGGGCATGCCTGCTCTGCAAACTGAGCGCTCTCAGAAGTAGTCTGAGAAGCTGGCTGACTGCTGTTGACAGCAGTAGCAGTCGCTGATGCAGCTGCGTTGGTGTCTTCTCCTGCGCTGTCCAGCAGTAGGACATTCATCATGCTGTCAGACTGCGCAGCCGAGCCCTGAGCCTCCATGCTCTGTCTGTCCGAAGCTGATGGAATGCCAGCAGCACTGCTGTTGTCTTCTCCTTCTTCGTCTTCTTCACTGTCTGACAGCAGCAGGTGCTCTAGGCTAGAGAGGTTGAGCCTGGCCTGTGACCTCATAGCATTGACTGGGCTGGTGTTGTCATCTGACAGGATGTCCAGTGCACTGATGCCATCTTCATCCATCTCAGCTACCGCGGCGTCATATGCTGCAGCGTCATCCAGCCATGATGGGTCGTCCAGCACTGTCTCACTGTCCCCCACTGCTGACTCACCAGCCGCTGCCTCAAAGAGGACGTCAGCCACAGCCTGGCGCTGTGCTGCTGCTGAAGCCCTGGGTGCCTCTGGAGTGTCAGGCAGGTCCAACAGCCAGTCCTCTGAAGCAAGCACGCCCTGCCTGACTGCTGGAGGCTCAGCGTGTGCGTTCCATGTGGGGCGAGACACTCGTGGTGGCTGCCAGGCTGCAGCCTGGGGCCTGATTGGCTGCTGTGGGGCCTGGTTTGGCTGTGTGGTTTGTACCCCTGAGAAGGAGGCAGGGGCAGGGGGTTGGGGCTGCCTAGCCTGGGGTGGGTTGGGGAAGGGCCTGACTCTGAGGCTGGGGGAGGCTTCTAAGCCTGCTGCTGGCTCCTGTGACTGGCTGGAGTTGGACCTGTGCAAGATGTCTGGGATGGGCAGATCATCCAGA
>JAABUP010008188.1_pt1 | contig 13476 bp, 11 predicted proteins | sample 5559201 | NCBI WGS metagenome assembly JAABUP01 (sample SAMN10711887, study PRJNA513373) | rock metagenome | isolation source: Antarctica rocks | place: Antarctica | reverse complement strand
AGACACAGAAGTACGGCAACCTGATGTTCTTGCTCCAGAGCGAGCCTCGACACATAGCGCATCTGTGCCGACTAGTGACGATGGCCGAGATCGACCAGCTCTTGCAGACCGTGATGTTCACCATCTACGGCAACCAATACGAGAGCCGAGAAGAGCATCTCCTGCTCACCATGTTTCAGTCTGTACTGACATACCAGTTCGACAACACTCCGGACTACTCCTCTCTATTGCGCGCGAACACACCGGTCTCGCGGATGATGACCACCTACACGCGACGAGGGCCCGGTCAAAGCTACCTCAAATCTGTACTCGCGGACCGGATCAACTCGTTGATTGAGATTAAGGATCTCGATCTGGAAATCAACCCGCTCAAGGTGTACGAAGCGATGATCGGGAAGATAGAGGCGGATGGCGAATCGCTTCCGAGCGGACTGTCGAAAGGCATTACCGGCGAGCAAGCGGCAGCGAACGAGAACGTCCAGCGAATCATTGGGCCGAGGATAGAGATGCTCATCGAAATCGCCGATTCTTTCCTGGACACGATCATAGACGGCTTGGACGAGACACCATATGGCATCCGGTGGATTTGCAAGCAGATTCGGAGTCTGACCCGGCGGAAGTACCCGGACGCGTCCGAACAGACGGTGTGCACACTGATCGGAGGCTTCTTCTTCCTGCGCTTCATCAACCCAGCGATTGTCACACCAAGGTCGTACATGTTGATCGAGCAAACGCCGGCCGACAACCCGAAGAGAACACTGACCTACGTGGCGAAGATGCTACAGAACCTGGCGAACAAACCCAGCTACGCCAAGGAGCCGTACATGCACAAGCTGCAGCCATTCGTTCACAAGAATAAAGAGCGCATCAACAAGTTCATGCTCGATCTTTGCGAAGTGCAGGATTTCTATGAGACGCTGGAGATGGATAACTACGTTGCGCTGTCAAAGCGCGATCTGGAGCTGCAAATCACGCTGAATGAGGTGTATGCCACGCATGCATTGCTTGAGAAGCATGGTGCCGAACTGGCGAAAGACGAGAATTCGCATCTGAATCAGCTGCTGTCTGAGATTGGTGCCGCGCCCGCACAATTACCACGAAAAGAGAATCGCATAATAAACCTGCCCTTGTACAGCAAGTGGGAGACGCCACTCGACGACCTCACAGCTGCGCTCGATATCACACAGGAAGAGGTGTACTTTATGGAAGCTAAATCAACATTCGTGATGATCATGCGCTCACTCCCCTCCACCTCAGCAGTCACGCGCAGACCGCTCCGACTAGACCGAGTCGCAGACGCAGCAGGAACAACGAAGAACGACTCGGTGATGGTACGCAAAGGCATCCGCGCCATGGAGCTCCTACACCAGCTCCAGGACCTCGGCATCGTCGACAAAGAAGACAACTACGCCCTACTCCGCGACGAAATCGAGCAAGAACTCGTGCACCTCGGCTCCCTCAAGGAGAAAGTCCTGGCCGAAACCACGAAACTCGACGAAGTCTTCCGCACGATCCGCGACCACAACACCTACCTCGTCGGCCAACTGGAGACGTACAAGAGCTACCTCCACAACGTCCGGGGCCAATCCGAAGGCACCACAAAACGGGGCCAGAGCTCCAAAGTGCTGGGCCCCTACAAGTTCACGCACCAGGAGCTGGAGAAGCAGGGCGTGATCCAGAAGAGCAATGTGCCGGAGAACCGGCGGGCGAACATCTACTTCAACATCACGAGTCCGAGTCCCGGGACGTTTGTGATTAGTCTGCATTACAAGGGGAGGAATCGGGGACTGTTGGAGCTGGATTTGAAGTTGGATGATTTGCTCGAGATGCAGAAGGAGCAGCAGGAGGATCTGGATTTGGAGTATGTGCAGTTTAATGTTACGAAGGTGCTGCAGCTGCTCAATAAGCGGTTTGCGCGGAAGAGGGGGTGGTGAGGAGGGGACGGTCTTAGGGATGGTGAGGCTTGTGCTTTGTACGAGTATTGCGGATGACAGGGGGTAGTGGAGTGGGTGCGGCGTCAATCATGGGGTGCGGTTTGCCGCCGGGGTCGGTTGGCTGGGGTCTGCGTTCCTGTGATACCCGGGGGTCGGACGCATGGACTGTATGACTGGGCGGGGCGAGGCGGGGCGGGTGGGTTAATGGCACGCCTTGTTCATGTTTGCTTGTACCGGTGGGTTTTCTGTAGATGCTCGGGAGTGGGATGGGATGGTTCATGGGCGTTTAGACTTGCTGATGGCTTCGCATTTCGAGTGGAATCTTTGGTCAGATGGGGATGTAGCTGTACGATACTGAGACTCATAATTCACCTTCAAAGCACTCTTTCTCGCCACCTCCACAACCGAAAGCTTTCGTTATCGTCGACATGCTCAAAACATGACTCGTCCGAATCGGCCCGTATCGATCAGCCGCCCGAGCTACATACATCTGCAGCCTGCAGGCATCCGCCCCAGTGGGGTGGGGTGGGGTGGGGAGTCATGGGGCGCGTCACCGCACGCTCCAGACGCAGTCACCTCCTCGAGTGACTCGACGGGGATACCTTACAGTCTCAACTACATCTTCTCCAATCCTATAGCGAAGTATACCCCTACCTCCCTACCCTTCCACTTACCTGAAAGCCACCATGTCTCAATCAATGCCCATCCCCGCCCGGAAACACCACCACGCAGCTACCCCGAGCTGGAGCTCCTCCTCCTCCTCCTCCTCCTCCTCGTCATACCCGGCGACACCCCCGAGCGGAGCCTCGCCGGCAACAACACCCTCGCTGTCCAAGGGCAAGTTCCCGGCCTACTCGCCGCCGCTGAAGGAGTGCATCTCGCCACGGAGGCCGTCGTTGTTGGGTATGTAGGCCATACTTGCAATGAAGGACGAGGCTGATACTCCGGGTTTGATCAGGGAGCTCCCTCACAAAGTCTGAGTATACTGTGATAAATCTGGGACATGGGAACGGCCCGCCGAGGCTGGTAAGCTTGATTACATGGTACGAGATGGGTGGGAGGGTTTAGTCGACTAATGTTCGTCGGAAAGGTGACCTGCGTCAAGTCGTCGCAAGGCTTTGATTGGAACCAAGGTAGGACAACAGCGTTTGACCTCCGTAAACGGATGGACGCACTGACTGGCGATGCTACTACAGAGCTCTTCCTACCCTCCTACGCGGACTACGACTCCCTGGATCTCGAACACAAGGCGGAGCCGGTACAGGATATTATATTGACCGACGAGGAGGCTGCGGCTATGCTGCCTCAATGATCAACTGCATTGCTTGATAGCGTTCTGCATGGAGCTTGGGAGCCTGGGAGTTGAACGACAGAACGGTTGGAGCATTTTGATACGGCCACAGGCTACTCTTGGATTTTGGCTGTGCTCATTGGGCATTCAAGCGCTTCGAACGGAATTGTTGCTCTCGCAAGCGGAAAGACTTGTCATTCCGAATGCAGGGCGTTGCCGAGATTATGTTCGATGCGGTTCGATTGATGGTACTATGATCAATGACGGGAAATGTAGGTAGGCTTATATCTTGGAATCTCTTCCCAACCGCAGCCTCTCACATATGAAAGCCTGCGAGATACTCACCACAACCAGCTCGGTCTTATTGACTTCTCTGCTCTCCAAGGAGATAAGCGGACTTTGGGCCTCGGAGCTAAGATTATTTACGGAATGCGATCAGAGCAGTAAGAACAGATGCGACATCAGTGCAGGTGCCTTGAGGCCATGCGGAGGAACGATTGGCCGTCGACGGCAACGGAGGATAGCATCGGATCGTAGGAGCCCTCTTGGTACAGCCCATATATAAGGCCTATGCAAGCGTCGACCATCATGCGCAAGCGCAGGACTCCAGCCTCTCTCCAACGAAGCAACCAAAGACGAAGCAACCCAAGCACATCCTCATCATCCCGACGATCCACACAATGGCCTACCCAATCACCCTCCCCGGCCTCAACACCCGTGACTCAATCATCGACGCCGTCTACCGCGGCACCCTCGCCTTCGACACCGGCGACGCCACCCTCCTCGAATCAGCCATGACCGACGACGCCGTGCTGGAAACCGGAGGCACGACCTTCGAAGGCATGGAAACTATCCGCACCAAGCTGTTCGGTCGTATTGCCAAGCTGGACACTACCCACTTCGTCACGAACATGCGGGTCGGTTTTAAAGAAGGCGAGGCCGCGGCTAGTGTTACTGCTGGGTTTCTTGCGCAGCACTATCGGGAGGGTCAGGGCGTGGTGCCGGATGCTACGAGGTATTTGGTTGGGGGCGTGTATTTCATTGAACTAGTGAAGGATGGGAAGGATGGGTTGTGGAAGGCGAAGCATTGGAGGGTTAAGCCTACGTGGAGCGAGGGTGATCGGGGGGTCATGTCTGGCCATTGAGAGACTCGAGGGCTGTGTAGTCCAGGTCGCGTAGAGCTTCCAGACCTCAGGTGGCTGGTGGACTTTGGGCCTGCAAGTCTGTAGTCCAGTTCAAGCGTCACGGTTGGGCTTTTCCGACACCATCCTTAACCGTATGCTTTCAAGACTGGCGACAATCTGTCCTGCGTCTACAGAGGTCAAGTAGAAAGCCCGAGCGGTCTCAACGATGCTCGGCACGAAACGTTGCCTTCACGGATGTCTTGCATGTGAACGACCCCACATCCCCACAGATCTACATACCCGTCGCGGCCCGCCACACCTGCCTTAGCGCCAAATGCACCCCCTCTGTTTACTTTCACGTGCTCCAGTCCACTCGCAAACCATTCCTCCAACATCGCCATCCCCCCAGCCCAAGCAAAAAATGAACATCTTCGAATCCCACCTCTCCCAACCCGGCGCCCGCGCGACCGAAACCGCCCACCGCAAAATCGAACTCCAAGCCCCCGCCGACCTGACATACCTCATCGCGAACCTATCGCGCGCCGCGCGGGAGAAACTGGACAAACACTTACCGCCTGATGCCGTGCCGGAAGGAGGTGAAGACGCCATGCGGAAACGGGTAGAGGAGCTCGTGGATGAGGTACGTGTAGTGCGGTTGAGGAGGGGTCCTGGGTGTGGTGGTTTGCTGATTGGAAGGGGGTAGTATATCCGGAGTACGTTTGGGGCTGCGAAGGATAGTTTGTCGATTAATGGGATGGATGCGGGGGAGATGGAGGCTGAGGTTGCTAAGGCGCAGGAGGGTCAAGGTAAGAGGATGGTTGGGTGGGTTGGGTGAGGGTCGCATGGCTGATAGCGGGTTACAGAGATCGAACCATTTGATACGAAGCTGGCACAACGGCTACAAGCACTTTCTGCGCAGATCGAGAATCAGACGTTGCAGCTCGCGAATTTGCGGCGTACGGCACCTGCTGAGACCGCGCGGCGGTTTAAGGAGAGGCATGTGAGAGATGCTGAGGAGTATGATTTGCGGTTGCGAAACGTCGAGGAGACGGAGCTCGAGGCGGCGAGACAGACGAGGTTTGACTTGGGTCACGTGGAACGGGTGGATGAGATGCAGAGTACGTGGCAAAAAGGGTCGGAAGAGCTGCTGGCACTGAAGTCTGGCCTTGGGAGCACGGTGGCGAGGCTGGAGAAGGCGCAGAAAGCCGTCGAGGTAGTGGAAGGGAGATGAGGTGGGGGGGGACAGGCATGCGGAGTTGGGAGGCCGGAATTTTCAAAGAGATGATACCCAATGAGACCCGAGCACATACCGTTGTATGCTTTTGCATCGTGGCAACAAGTGAACACGATTACCTACTGGCCGCCTGGCAGTCTATCTCAGTGCCACTGCACAGCGTCCATCAACTTCCGCGTCCAGCGCTAGTCACCTGACGAGCCGCGCCGCTCCGCCATCGACGACGCGCGCCTGATCCGCAGTGGGACCATCACGTATACTCCCAAGCAGCCGCCTTGGTCTCATTCGTAGCTACTGCGTCGAAGCCCAAGCAGTGTGACGCATCCGGAAGCGTGACGTTGGGCATGAAGGCATATACCGACCAGGTACCGTCGCCGGTCTCATTGCAGGCCTTTGAAGATCAGCACGTGCTCCGATAAGGGATGATGGTTCAAAGAGTCGTCGTAGCTTACTATAAAGCCCTCGCCCCAGGACAGGATACCGAAGCTGGAACCCTGCGTAAAGGAGAACCCATCCGTGATGGCTCCCACCGGGATGAACGCCGAGTGAGGCTCCGTGTACTTCACAGCGCCGCACTTGGGGTCGACGTACGCCTGCTCACCTGGTCAGCAGCCAAAATGCCAAACTACACGCGAAAGGCTACAACTCACCACCTGACCACCAGGCACCAAAGCACCCATAGAGAGCCCGCCGTTTCCTCCCAAGAAATTGGTGAAGACGGTGTTGGGACAGCCGCCTTCGTGCTGCACCGTCTCTGGGCAGTAGTGAGTCGAGATCCCGCCGAGTTGGAGGATGCCGCCTGCGGCGTTGACGGGCAGGAAGTGGATGGGGGAGCCGGAGTGGACGGCTGTGAGAGCAAAGTACTGGGCTTGGACTGATGTGGTGAAGGCGGCCAGTGAGGCGAGAGCAATGGCTGTCTTCATGGTGGCGGTCGTGACTAGAGGTTTGGGTGATGGATTGGAAGTTGTTGGTGATGGTGATGTGATTGGCAGTTGGTGGATCGCTGAGAGCGAGTTGGAAGGCGTAGTGAGTGTGGCTGTCTGCATCGAAGAAGTGAAACGCAAACGGCCCGTCGAGTACTCAACCCTTGTGAGATGGCAGGTGCGTACAGAGTACGCCACCTTCCCTGTGCCATGTCGGACAGTCGCACCTTCCCTTGTGGAAATGCTACATAGCTTTGGTAGCGGCGAAAGGGCGTACAGAACTACAAGTATACGAGACAAAGAACTAAGCAGAGACCATCCGCCCGCGCAGGCCTCGGGTGCACAAGTGACATAGTAGTACAAAAATCTCTAGATCTATAGCTCATCACGTCTCTTCCTCTTCAGCTCGCTCTCAGCATCCTCCCGTTGCAATCGCTCCTGTATACTCTCCTCCCCGCCCTGAACGCCCGCGTCCAAACCATCACCCGCGACAGGCCGGCCCTCGGCCTCGCCCGCCTTGTGTCTCCTCGCCACCGCAGCGATCTCATCATCGTACAACGTCCACTCCGGTACCTGTCGGCGCGCCCGATCGAGCTTGGGCTCCTTGGTCTGCGGGTTGTTGCACAAGTCGATGGTCTTGGCGTCCTTCAACGACTCGTCCGAGCACCACGTCTCGCACCACAGCCACTCTTGCGGTAGAGAGTGTATTGGTAAAGCCATCTGCATGTGATTTGGCAGATCCTGATCCAAGTTACTCAAGCTCGCCGGGTCCGCAGAAAGCTGATGGTACTGCTGCCTCAACCGGTCGCCCGCTGCTATCTGCCTGAACTTCTTCAGGTCGACAACGTAGAGAGCGGAGATGTGGTAGGGCAGTCCACGTAGGAAATTCTTCCAGTAGCCCTGCTTCCAGAACCTGAAGCCTTCCATCTCAGTCCGGGAATCGCACATCGGCGTGAAGCCGTACGGTGCGCCTTTCAAGTCATGCTGCACCAGCTCGTACATATCGGTCCGCACGATCTGGTCTGCATCCACAAAGATGACTTTGTCGAGGTCGAGCGGGAAGAGCACGTCGAGGAACAAGATCTTGTAACCCCAGATCTCGCGCTGCTTTTCTTTCTGACCACGAAGCCAGTGCGGCCACTTGTACGTCACCATCTCATACTTGAACCCATACTCCTCCGCCATGAGTGGGACGAAAGTCTTGAACGATGGCGACAGGAACTGCTCGATGAACCAGAATTTGACCGTGTGCTTCGTGTGTTTCATCACAGACAGCATCATGATATTCAGCATCCGTTCGTAGAGATGACCGGAAGCTACCGAGAAGATGTTGATGTCCGCTTGGGCCTCTGTTGGGATGTCAGTCGACTTGCTCTTGCCTGGAATCAAGGCGGAGCCAAACTCGACCGCCTTGGAGAGGTACTTGCGTGTCATGGCGCCAGATAGTCCGACCTGGGAGAGAATCCGCTCTGCACCTTCCGCTACATTGTCCAGCGCGGATTGTGGCGCCTCCAGTACATCTTCCTCTTCCATGCCAGGCCTGCGAGACAGTCGAGGGAAGAGCGTGGCCCCTCTGAAGCTCATCAACGCGGTCTCGGTTACGTTATCACCAGGCTGCGGAGCGTAGCCTTTGGTACCGGCACTGTCTATGTGGAAGATCTCCTCGCTACGGCCTTGTTGTAGCGCGAGATTGTAGACTCCCGGGTTTGCCTTGAATTGGAAGTACCCGAGGTTGGCCATGATGATGGTGTCGGCAGCATGTGGGTCAGACTCGGTTCCCAGCACTAGCTGCGCACCTCGCGGAGGCGGACCAAGAGTGACATCCCGCGAGTGACCCTCGATCAAGATATGCTCGAGCTCGTACGTCGCTTCGACGTCCGTGCCGGTCTTGACGGCGCTCAGCTTGATGTTGTCGAGGTCATGGACGCTGTCTTTCGGCGCAACAAGCCATGATGGTGGCAGGTCCATGCCAATGTTCAGCAAGGCCTCGGCAGGGAGACCGCCGAAGTGCGCACTGAGTGATTTCAGCGAGCCATCAGCCTCGAACAATGGCTTCGACTCGAGCACGTGACGGTAAAATCGCTTGACGGGCAACTCCTCGAGTCTCTCCTTTGGGTTCAGAAAGAGTGTCGTGGCCACGCCATCGAGCTCCGAAAGTACTTTGATGATAGGCAGCCATCTCTGTGCAACTTCAGAGGCCGGGTCCAACGCAGAAAAGATCTGCACATTCGCAGCATCCATGTCGCCGATCTTGATAGCCGTGTGGGTGCTGTTCCACTGCTTGAAGACGCCAGTGCGTACCGTCGGCGCAGCGTCAAAAATGCCGTCAGGCACGTCAGACACCTGCGAAAGGGCGATGAGGTTGGATATGAACGCAAACGCGAGGGGCGTGGATGCCTTGTCTTGAAGTCCCAGTCCTTTGATGGCTAAGGCTGCGGGTAGTAATCGCTTCTTTCGCTCGTACGCGAGGAGCGTCTCCAGATCGTCAAGCTCGATCAGCTGAGTGCTAGCAACCGGACCGACGACTCGCCCGTTGAGTACAAGCGCCATCTGGCCAGCCTGGACTCCGATTGCAGAAATGACGGCTGCTGGAGCTTTCGCATTCTGCAATGCGTGTTCGCTGGCGCTGCTCCCACGCTTCCGTTCATCCCATAGGGTCCGGTAAAGCTCGGATCGTTGAGATGAGGTGAGCTCGACACTCGCCGCGGCTTCGTCAGGGTAGCGTGTGCCTTTCAGTGTGTCATATGCGCCCAAGATCGACTGAATGTGCTTCACGCAAGCGTCCCTTTGCGCACACTCGACGGCAAAAGTGTCACTCGTAGAATTACCGCTGGGCACGTACAAGGCCGCGAGCTCGACATTGTCGTGCTGATTTCGGAAAAGCAACGCCTCCATCAGCTGCTCGAAGCCTTCGAGGGTGTCGAAGTCGGCCGCCACGGTCAGCCGCACGAGCTCTCGCTCGATCGTGTCCGGATCAGCAGGCAAACTCGGGAAAGCAGAAAGGTTTGGAAGCTCTCCCAGATTGATATGCCTGACGAGTTTGTCGTCTTCGGGTACGATGAGAGGGCTGCGTCTAAGGCTGGCAGTTGCCAAGAACAAATCCGGCAGGTAATCATCCTGGGTGACAGTCGCGGTGTATACAGCTTCTTGTACCATGCGGGAGTCCAGACCGACTCGCTGGCTCATGGTTTGGAGCCAATCGTCGATGTATGGGATCGGTACGCCGTTGATTAAGATCGGTGGAGGAGTCTGGCCGGCCCCGAGTCTCTTGACATACGCTTGCGCAGACTCCAGGCGCTCGTCGAACGCTGCCTCCAATGAGATCTCGGTGAATGATGATGCGGACTTGTCTCGGCGAAGACTGCGGCCTTCTGTCGCCTGGGCGAAGTATTTCTCCTGAGGAGGGCCGAACTTTCGGCCGGCGCCAGCGACAGCAGTCGTGAGGTAGGTCAACGCAGCGCCGAGGCCGTAGCGGTCAAGCAGGTAGTACACCATCTTGGCCTGCTGCCTCCCAGCATCTGATGTGAAGCGAGGAACAAGTCCAAATTGAATCGGTACCTTCCGCTTCACGAAGTTCTGCAAGCTCTCCGTGACCGTGACCACATCCGCATAGTTCGAGAAGTCCACCGTGATGACAAGGTTGTGGATGTTGCGCCTGACGGGCGGGAGCTGGCCGGGATAGGTTCGCTGCAGGAGAGCACTGATACTGCTAGGCCACTCCATGTAGCGCTTGTCCTTCTCGATATCGTTCATCCACATAATGACGTTACCACCCTCGTTGTCGTCTCGCCAGTCGTAACGCTGGGCCTCCTGGTCCACCGCAGACGCCGTGATGGCTTCGTGGGACAGTAAGTCGATTGCTTCCGGTCCATTCAGGCCCAGCTCACGCACGCTGTTGATCATACCGCGTTCACGCCGCAAGAGCTCGAGAAGCGAGTAAGCGTCGACGTCGCGAGGCATGATTTGTACCCCGTTGATCCACAAGACATTGAAGCCGGGTGGCAGAAGTAGCTCACGATTTGCTCTGTGTTCCTGGAGGAAGTCGGTAGAGACGTTCGTTGCAGCAATAGAGCTAGAGTGTTTCGGGAAGTCCTGGCTTAGGCGCAACAACATGTCAAAGGGCGCATCACTGGCCATCACAAAATTGGCAGCTTTGAGACCAAGTCGTACCAGCTCGGACGAAGAGAGTGGCCGCAGGTCAGCAACCTCCTCTTCGCTGAGGGTGCCCTCTGCGGCCGGAGCTACATCGCTTGCCTGGCCCTCATTCGCTTGCCGATCGTCGATCACAATGTAGTCCGTGCGCTTCAGCGCAAGCTCGACGCCGTAACCACTGACCGCCAGATGTTCGTTTGTTGACTCAATGGCTGGTCTATAGCGAACACGATAGGACGTCTTCCCATCCCGAGCTGTCTGACGCATGGTCTTGTGGAACTGGCGGAACGACTTTGACTCGATGTCCGCGTACAAGACCGACGGCCGTTCACTATCCGGGGCACCCAAGACTCGATCGAACGGGAGCTGGTGTAGCTCGGCGCTGGGTTGTCCCATCTCCTGCGCGCTCGACGCTGCCATGTCTGCCGAGCAGATTCTTTGCCCGCTGAAGGGTACATATGCCCAAGTAGCGCAGTCTCCATTATCATCGGACTCCAGCCGAGGCTTCACCGCAGATCTGTAGTATTGATAGTGTGCTTCAACCCTGGGTGCAGCCGAATGAATGGACAGCGCAAAGTCGAACGACGACAGATCCTCCGCGCGGGTGAGATGTCCATCCTCCTGCAACACTGATCTGAAGGCTGTGTATAGCTCTTGTGCAGTCGACGCGGAATTAAAGTGACCGTCTGCTATCCGATCGAGCAAGGGGAAGTAACAGGTTGCGTTCTCATCCGCGGCAGTCTCTCTAGCATTCGTCAGTCTGCGTCGGCCGGTGGAGATCTCATCCTCCTAGAACCTACAGGAGCTCGACAAGGTATGGCGGTGCGGCGAATGCCGTCCGCACAGCGACATCGACTGATGGGACCGCGGTCGCGCCCAGAAGTAGGCTTGTGAGGCCCGCTACCACGGCGAGCCTGTCGCCCGAAGTTCTCATTTTAATAGCAAGCAATGGCTCTGCAGCATTGCACCAAGTCGTGACGCGCCCAAGATCAAATGTGGTTTTGGTTTTCCTGAGAAGGCGGATCGCGCTTGGTGAGGCTACGTGTCGTCAAAGCAAGGCGGCCGGAGTCCTGGATGAATCGTACAATTACACAGTAACCATCTATACCAATCAGGTAAAGACGGTAAGCAGATCACAATCAGCAGGCGACGTAGAGAAGAAGAGAAGATGTGTACATGAACGTCGCTTGATGATGTTCACTTCGGGGGTCGGCGTAAGGCCACATGTGGTTAGACCGTGATCACATGCAAAAAGGAAAGCATATGAGCAAGATGGACTGCTTTCTGTCTACGGTCGAGTCTCTCTGTCTACAGGCGAGTCTTTCCCTTGAAGAAACGCTTCGCATCCTCCATCACTCCCCGGAGGTGCGACGGGCTCTCGGTTGGGAAGCTTTCCCTAATCCACCCGGGCAACTTCTCCCTAATCCGTTTCTGCGCATATCGTTGATCAATCAATACAATCCCAGCCCAGTCATCCTTGTGTCTGATCACGCGGCCCACGGCCTGATTGACAGCTCTCATACACACGTTCTCCGCGTGCTCTTTGCTCGCAGCGCCAGCCGGCTCACCTCTCGCCCGGGCCTTGTCCTCGAGGTACTGCATCTTCGCCTTCCACTCCGGAGTCTCGAGGTTCGGGAACGGTAGGCCCACGACAACCACGCATCGACCGAGATCGTCGGAGAAGTTGATACCTTCGCTGAGCTTTCCGCCGATGACGGACAGTAGGATTGCGCCTTTGCGGTTCGCAGAGACAGCTTGGCTGTAAGCCTTGAAGGTGGCTTCTGCAGGCTCGGTCCGGCCGTCCCAAAACACCTGCTTTGTTCCTTCGAGCTTAGTCAAAAGCGCTTCCTTGCGCCAGCAAGATGCCACCTGTTCCAGGGAGCTGTAGCTTGGCAAGAATACCACCAGACCGCCGTGCACTAATGGCGCAAGGTCGAGTAGTGCTTGGCCGATACGCATGATCATCGCGCTACTCCGAGACTTGTAGCTGAAGTCGAGCGGTCCGGCTTGGTCAGAAGCCACGGTACGTATGAGAAGATTGCTCGGCGGGATGAGATGGCCGCAAGAGAATGTGACGAGGCTCGGTAGGTACGGGAAGAGCTGGTGCCGATAATCGTCCATTGGAGACATCGTGCCCCCAGCCAGTATGACGGCCTGCGCATCTTGTACGATGTCTTGAAAGTGAACCGCAGGATCGAGGAGCATGTACCGTAGAATGCAAGTATCACTCTCGCGAGACCAGAAGAAACGGCCTTCTTTCGAAGGGTTCATGAGCGTCATCAGGAAGGTCTGTATGTGGGTCAGTGTGGGCACATCATGCTCGCTCTGCATCTCCTTCGTGTTGCGTGCTGGTGTCTTTTGCAGTTGAGCAACGTGCGATGCGTAGCCCTCGACTTTTCTGGCTAGCTTGCTCTCACTGATGTAGCGGACAAGCTTGACGAGGTCAACCTGATCCACGCCCTTCCCGGACAGCAGCTTGTTGGCATCGATTGTACCACCAGTAGTGTTCGTAAGAAGAAGTCTAGTCACAAAGAGTAGCAAGGAGTCGATGACCCGCACCACCTGCGTAACATAGACTCTATTGCTCCCTTTCAGGCGGTTGCGGAACTTTTGCAAGTACACTAGCAATGAATCCCGGGCACGATTGAGCTGCACTTCGGAGATCTGGGTCGAGTGGATGCCCTCAATAGCGTTCATTAGATTGTGCGCTTCGTCGATGATGATGACGTGGCCCCTCAAGGATATTCCCAAGGCCTCGCGCGCTGATTTCTGCAACAGCAGTGGATACGGGAGAGTGACCATTTCGGCGGAGTCTATT
>JAABUP010008187.1_pt1 | contig 13476 bp, 13 predicted proteins | sample 5559201 | NCBI WGS metagenome assembly JAABUP01 (sample SAMN10711887, study PRJNA513373) | rock metagenome | isolation source: Antarctica rocks | place: Antarctica | reverse complement strand
CTGAACACTCATGCTGGACCTCACTCTTCTGCTCCCTCCGCTTCGCCATCAGCGCGATTGCGTCGGGTTACATTATTGGTGAGGCAACAGCTCTCCCTGGGTTACTTTTCCCGTGAGGCAATGCGGCTGCGGGGCGCGTGTCACGGATGCGTCCCGGCTGGCCGGCAAGGGATGGAGTTAAGGAGAGACGAACAATGACGACTGGCGTCCGGCGCGATGACCTGGAGCGGCCCAATCCGGCGCGCATCTACGACTACGCGCTCGGTGGCGACGCCAACTTCACGGCCGACCGCGCCGCCTTCGACGCGCTGCGCGCGGTGTACCCGGACAGCGCGCTCGTCGCCCGCGCCAACCGCGCCTTCCTGCGCCGCGCCGTCACCTTCCTGGCCCAAGCAGGCATTGACCAGTTCCTCGACATTGGCTCGGGGCTGCCCACCGTCGGCAACGTCCACACGTTGGCCCAGGCGATCAACCCCCTGGCGCGCGTCGTCTACGTGGACACCGATCCCGTCGCGGTGCGCTACAGCCGGCAGCTCCTGGACAGGGATAATGTGCCCCACGCGGCCGCGATCGAGGCCGATCTGCGCGACCCGGCGGCCATCCTGGCGCATCCCCGCGCGCGCCGGCTGCTCGACCTCTCCCGGCCCATCGCGCTTATCTTGGCGGCGGTGTTGCACTTCATCCCCGACGACGACGCGGCGCTGGGCGCGGTGCGAGACCTCACGGCGGCGCTACCGGCGGGTAGCTACCTGGTCATCTCGCACGGCACCTACGACGGGGCCTCGCCGGAAATGCTGGTCCAACTCGCGCGCCTGTACGCGGCGACGACGCACCCGCTGGGCTTCCGCTCGCGCACCCAGCTCGCCCGCTTCTTCGACGGCTTCGAGCTCGTATCGCCCGGCCTCGTGTTCACGCCGGCCTGGCGCCCCGACGGGAGCCCCAGCCCGTTCACCACTGAACCGGAGCGGGCGGCCGTCCTCGCCGGCGTCGGGCGCAAGCCATGAGCCGTGAGGGGACGCATGCCGGAGGATGGATGTAGGGACATGTACCCATCCGATGGGCCGACCAGCAGCGCGGCTTTACGCGGGGCGAGGAGTGGCGCATCATCCCCGGCGCCCCGCTCGATGTGCACGACCCGACCACGCCGGCGGGATAGGCCCACTGGCTGCGATACTGGATGGACGGACGTCGGAGCAGGTGTGGGGGAGAAGGGACACAGGGATGAGGGAGCCGACGCGCCGGCCGCCGGTCAGCGGGCCGGGCTGGAATGAGCGCGCCGCCGTGGCGCTCCTCGTCGTCGTCGCCGGGCATCTGCTCGCCGCCGAGGCCGGACCCCTGACGCCCGACCGCCTGGCCCACTTCGTCGCCGCCCACGATATCCCCGCGCTCGTGGCGCTCGTGGCCGTTTGCGAGGGGAGCCCGAGCGATCAGGCGCGCCACGGTGCCCACCAGCTGCGCCGCCTCATCCGCGCGGGCCAGGCCCAGGTCTACCAGCGCGTCATGCCGGGTCTCCCCGTCGCCCTCGCCGATCCCTTCTTCCGCCTCGACCTGGCCCGCGCCGGCCTCGATCTCTTCCCGCTGACCAGACCGGGCGAGTGAGCGCGCGGGGATATGAGCGCCGCCTTGGCCCTGCCGGCGGGGTGGGGAGAGGGGATCATCCGTCACGCGGTGTGGGACCACGCCCCTTATCCCCATCGGACCATCAGGCGCGCGGGCCGGCCTGGTACGCTCTGTGTAGAGACCCTGGACCACACAGGAGCGCGCATGATCCCGCCACTCGCGCCCATCCCCGCCCCCGCCGTGCTCACCGCCGCCCAGGAGCGCGACTTAGCCCGGCTGATCCGCGCCGGCCGCCGCGCGCGCCTGCGCCGTGACCTCCCTCCCGCCGTCAACGCCCGCACCGCCGCCGCCGCCGTCCTCGCCGCCCTCCTCCCGCGCCTACCGCTCGCCCCCGCCGTCCTCCCCGCCGTCGTCGGCCCCCTCCTGCCCCCCGCCCTCGCCGCCGACGCCCACGCGCGCATCCTCGCCGACCTGGCCGCCTGGCCCCTCGACCAGGAGGCCCTCCGCGCCGGCGACGCGGCCCGCGTCGCCTTCGTCGCCGCCAACGGGCGCCTCGTCGTCGCCCTCGCCCGGCACTACCGGCACGGCGGCCTCCCCCTCGACGACCTCGTGCAGGAAGGGACCGTCGGCCTCCTGCGCGCCGTCGACCTCTTCGACCCCGCGCGCGGCTACAAGTTCTCCACCTACGCCGTGTGGTGGATCAAGCAGGCCCTCCGCCGTGCCCTCGCCCGGCAGGTCCCCCTCGCCCACATCCCCGATAACGTGCAAATGGAACGCGCCCGCCTCGCCCGCCGTGCCCACGCCCTCCACGCCGCACTGGGCCATCCGCCCTCCCCCGCCGACCTCGCCGCCGCGACGGGCCTCCCCCGCGCGCGCGTGGACGCCCTCACCGCGCCCCTGCCCGCCCCCGTCCCCCTCGACCAGCTCATGGGCGACGGCGAGACCACGACCCTGGGCGACCTCCTCCCCGACCCCGCCGCCGACCGGCCCGACGCTATGGCCGAGGCCCACGCCCTGGCCGCCGCCCTGCGCGCCGCCCTGGCCACCCTGCCCCCGCGTCAGCGCGTCATCCTCGCCGCCCACCACGGCCTCGACGGCGCGCCCCCGCGCACCTTGCAGGAGATCGGCCAGCAGCTCGGGCTCACCCGTGAGCGCGTGCGCCAGATCGAGGCCAAAGCGCTCACGCGCCTGCGCGACCCCGCCCTGCGCCACTGGCTTGCCGACGACGCCACCCCCGCCGCCTCCTGACACGCCCCCTCCTGACACGTCCTTACCTGCGATAATGTAGGCGAGGCCCCGCGTCGCCAGGGGACGCGTGGACGGCGCGGCGCCGCGAACGGGCCAGACGAGCCAGGGGAGGGACACATGACCGACGCTCAGGCCCGCGCCCGTGTCTGGATGCTCTGTCTTTACGCCCTCATCCTCTGCGCCCTCACCGGCCCCATAGCCGCCGTCCTTGCCCCGCTCGTCCATGACTCCTCGACGGCCCTCCACGTCGTGGCCGCCGTCCTCGCCGCCGTCCTCGTTGGCGCGTCCGTGGCCCTCGCCGTCCTGCTCATCGTCGCCGTCCTGCGCGTCGCGCGACCCCGCTCGACCGATCATCGGTAGCCCCTTCAGGGAGCGCCACCGCCGCACCCCCGCGTGGGGTGAGCAGCCCTTGTAGGGGCCGCACACCATGGAGCTATTGTAGTACTATCATAGCTCCAACAGCCCTCAAAACGGAGAGTGCGTACTTGACGTTGGTGGACGATCGAGGAGACCTACACAGCCGCACACGGCGGGGCGGACAGACGTGTATCGACGGGAAGCCAGTGCCCTTGGTGTCGTGCAGAGGTATGGTGACGCAGCCTACCAACGTCAAGTACGCACTCTCTCAAAACGTGGTACCATCCGTGGCTCTAGCTCCATAGGCATGGAGCTACGCCAAGGCCACGTTTCACACAGGAAAAGGGGGGGTTGGCACGACCATGGAGCTACTCTTTATCTTGGGGTGGGGACCACCCGTAGCTCTAGTACCATCCCTGCTCTAGTACCATCGTCGCGCCAGACGCCCGCGCCGACCCGCGCGGGCCATGCGGGAGGCCGGCCCCGCGCGCAGCGACGGGGCGGAGGGGAGGGGACGCCGGCCGGGCTCACGACCGATCGCGCACGGTGAGAGCGACGAGACCCCGTCGTCGTTGCCCCGCTCACGAGGGCCGGGGAGGGTGCTGTCGCTGGCACCGCGCACACGACCCGCTCCCCTCCTGATCGACCGCAGCGATACCTATGCCCTGCGTCACCACACGCACACCTGTCGGCGGCGTATGCTATGGGGGGAAGGGGGGAGTGCGTTGTGCAGGCCCCTGTGCAGGCTCCACGCTGGAGAGGAGGAGAGGACCGATGCCCACGCGCACCTTGCCCACGCGCGACGTGACGCTCGCCGACGGGCGCCGCCTGTACTACCAGCAAGAGGAGAGCCGCCGGTGCGCCGAGGCCGGCAAGGCGACGGCGGTCTACATGACCAAGCGCGGCCCCGACGGCGCGCTGCGCATTCTCATCACCGTGGACGACGAGCCCGAGCGCGGCGAGCACTACCACCTCTCCGGCAGCTACCCGGAGCGGACGCCCACGCCCGACGAGATGATGGCCGCGCTCAAAGTCTTGATCCCGGGCGGTGGCCAGTTCGGAGCCCTCACACCTGAGCGCAACGCGAACGCCCTACATGGCCACGTCGTTCACCTGGTCGAGGAGACCCCGCACTACCTCGCCCATCGCGCGCGCGATGGGCAGCCGCGCGATGACACCACCGCCGAGGTCTACGCGCGCGGGGAGCCGTCCCCACCCATCGCTCCGACCGACGAGGCGGCCAAGCGTGCGGAGCAGTTGCGCATGATCCGCGACGACTTCGGGCTCACCCCGCCCTTCAGTACCGCCGAGTTGCGCGACGCCCTCGATCAGGTGCGCGCCCGCCGTGGCCTCCCGCCCGGTTGGCTGCCCACCTATTCCTGCACTGAACGGCGCGGCGTGCGCGGCGAGAACATCGTCATCCCCTACCCGAGCAACGTCCCTAAGGCCGAGCAGGAGCACGCCCAGTTTCACGGCATCGCCCACATCATGCTCGACCACCAGCAGCTCACCACCGGCGTCTACACGGCCGAACAGGAGCGCGAGGCCGAGGAGTGGGCCGACGAGATGATGACGTACTCTATCTGCGGCGATGCGGATGCGGACGATGATGGACCGAGCGCTTAACGTATGGCACGCATCGTCCTGACAACGTACGGGTCGAGTGGAGACCTCAACCCTATCGTAGCCCTCGGGTTAGGCTTGCAGGCGCGCGGGCACGTCGTGCTGATCGCCGTCGAAGAGGCGCATCGCCCCTCCGTCGCGGCCGCCGGCCTGGCCGTCCACCCCCTTCCGGGAGACAACGAGACGGTCTTGCTGCCGTATCGCCGCGTGCTATTCGACAACATATCCCCCATCGCGTTCACGCGCATCCTGCTGGAACACAGCATCCTGCCCACGCTGCGCGAGACTGTAGATGTGTTGCGCGTCGCGTGCGAGGGGGCCGACCTGTTGATTTCGACGATGCAGCAGGCCGCGGCCGGTACCGTCGCCGACGTGACTGGGCTACCTTGGGTGAGCCTCGCGCTCTCGCCCCTAGCTATCCCATCCGCCTCCGTCGCGCCCTATCCACTGCCCGCCGCCCTGCCCCCCTCTGTGCAGTCCGTGGTCAATCGCGCCATCTGGGCAGCGGCCAGACATACTGGCCGCCGCCTCGGTGACGAGGCACTCAACCGGGTCCGCGCCCAGTACGGCTTGCCTCCCCGGCGCGATGCCCTGCTGCGCGGCAATCGGTCGCCGTTGCTCGCCGCCGTCGCCGTGTCACCCGCGTTCTTCCACCCCCCGACCGATTGGCCGCCCCAGGCGTGCACCACCGGGTTCCTCTTCTGGGACACCCCGGCGACTTGGGCCGCACCGACCGCGCTCACCGACTTCCTGGCCGACCCCCGGCCCATCATCGCCGTCTCATCGGGCTCGATGTCGCCGCTGGTAGGGGATGTCTTCGCCGACTTTTACCGGACGAGCGTGGCCGCGATCCAGCGGGCGGGCGCGCGTGCCCTCGTGATCGGCGCGTCCCCTGCGGCCCTCCCTGAGGCGCTGCCGGCAAACGTATTGACTGTCTCATTCGCTCCATTCTCGACGATCTACCCGCGCTGCGCGGCGATCATCCACCACGGTGGCATTGGCACGACCGCCCAGGGGCTGCGCGCCGGCACCCCCGCGCTCGTCGCCCCCTGGGGTGTCGATCAACACTTCGACGCCGCGCAAGTCGCGCGCCTGGGCACGGGGCGCTGGCTCCCGCGCCGGCGCTATACGGTCGCGCGCGCGGCCCAGGTGCTGGCCGAGTTGCTCAACCAGCCCGCATACCGGGCACAAGCCCATGTTATGGCCAGCCAGATAGCGCGAGAAGATGGCGTGGCCACGCTCTGCGTGGAGATTGAGGACATCCTCAAGCGTTCGACGAAGAGGTCTAATCGCCCCTGAACGCCGCGCTGCTGCCAACACGGCGTTCAGGGAGTGTAGATGTTAGTGCGGTCGCGAGGTCCAATCCGGGATACCGAGCGACAGGCCAAATTGGCGTGAGAGCGCAATAATCGTAACGCCTACCAGGACGATGAGCGGCGGCGCTAGCGGTAGGAAGACCACACGATTGGCGTCGACTATCCCTATCGACCCCACGAGCATGGTGTCTAAGAGGAGCGCGACCCCGCTAAGGATCAGCGCAAGCTCCGTCGTTCGACGCCGGTACCATGTCACGCGCTCCCGCTCCCGGCCCACCGGCAAGCCCCGACCGCGGGCTGTGAGAACAAGCGTGAGGCAAAGGGCGACGAGGGCAGCGACATGCCCGAGGTTGATAACGGCGGGGACGACGACAGCGACAATGTGACCGAATGGCGTATCCATAATGCGAGGATCGACGGGCATACTCAGTAGCCTCCTTCCGCACTACGCTGCGGTTGTCGCCTGCTCACGGCTTTCCCCTTCCATCTCTCGCCGAATGTCGTCGAGCAGACCGCGCTCTTCCAATACGCCCCTAATCAGGGCGGCAGCATCGTGTCGCCAACCCGGCCCCTCGTGCCGGCGTGCAATCTCGGGCAGGCACGAGGGGCCGACCACGAGCAGCGCCAGGCGATACACGTCGGCGATCAAGCAACTCTCCTGTTCGAGGAAAGCCCGGATCTGCGGCACGCGTCCGGTCGTCGGGGGGGATACATCACCCGAATCACAATACTCTTCATCGCGTAGGGCATTGTCGAGGCTGAACGTGAGCCAGCGTGCGGCCTCCACAGCCACCCGGTGTCGATAGGACGAAAAGTTACGTCCCACGCAGCGATCGGCAACGGCCCGTACCGCTTCTGGATGCGCATAGATCGACAGATGCCTCCGGCGACCGCTAAGTAACACCACCGCTTGAACGCGATTGGCACGCAGCTTCATGTGCTCGGAGCGCAGCCAGCGCGAGAGGTACGGATGCATTGTCCGTTCGGCAGGGACAAGACAGGCGCGCATGATCGGGTGCATAGATAGGGTGACGGGACGGGGCGACCCTGTAATGACGGGCGTAGGCCGACGGTCGGCCTTCCGCTCGGGGATTGTACGCGGACCTCTCCTGCGCTCGATGGTGATGTGCCGCGACGCCGCGCTACCCTGCTCGCCGGCATTGTCCAGCAGCGGCCCGATGATATCCGCTATCTCGGCGTGCCAGCCTGGCAGCTTGCGCCGTTGCTCAATGTCGGACGACAATGCTGCTCCCAGGACGAGGACGACGACACGGAACACGTCGCCATAGACAAGGTCGTCGCGCTCGGCGTGGAACTGCGCCTCGGCCACGATGTCTCGATCTATAGCACGCGCATCCTTGGGGTCCAGCATGTGATAGGGCCTATGCGCTCTGCTCTCGGCCTTCTTCGTGCGCTCGGTCGTAATCCAGCGAGCCGCTTCTAACGCCACTTTCCGACGATAAGAGGCCAAGCCCAGAGCCGTGCAGCGAGCGACGACTTTGGGTATGATCGTGCGATCCGCATACCGATACAGCGGCAGGCACAAAGCGCTGAACAGGATGTTGGCCTCGGTGCTGTCGATCAGCAACTGATACTCCTCCGGCTCCTCACGCCGTATGAGCCACCGTCGCAGCCGCGCTCGCCCCAGGACATGAACCGTCGACACCATCCCGGCAAGGGCAAGGACGATAGCAAGCGACACAATAACGGGGATGAGCCCGGTCGCGTCGCCCGTCGTCAGGGCTAAGAGGACTTGGGCAAGGACGAGGACCCCGAAGAGCGTCGCCCCGCTGAACAGCGCGAGGCTGTCAGTCACGACGAAGCGATGCTCGGGGCCTACCTCCGCGCGCATCCGACCGAACGCAACAACCCCGAGGGCACAGCTAACGACGACACCCAACCCCAGACTGGCATTCATGAGCAGCGCGGGCAAGGGACGCGCGGGAAAGCCATTGTAGAAGAGCTGTGGGGAATTGTAGCTACGCGTCGCTACCCACGCAACGTCAGATATCACGAGGAGTGCCGCAGCGCCGATCGGGCCGGCTGGCCACCACGCCCAACGTTTCGTGACCAACGCGGTCCCCACATAATGCGAGAGGAGGGCGGCGATTGCTGACGTTTGGTAGAGCAAGCGCCCCGCGCCATTGATGTGCGTGACATGGTCGAAGATAGCATCGGCCTGGACGTTCCAGAATAGGGCTATGAGTATGCCAAACACACCTCCGAGGACGCTGCAGACGGCGAAGGATGTGCAACTCCTACGTATCGGCCGGAAGGCAGAGTAGAGCGCTGGGACGAGCAGCAAGGAGAAAAAGGGCGAGATGCTTACCACAGCAGCCCTCGCATGTACTCGTTATACCGATAGCCGGCCTTTTGGTCGTCTATCTCGCCGTCCGTATCATACGTGCCGTACAGGAAGTAGGACTCCAGGCCCTCGCCGATGGCCTCGGCCTCCTGCTCGGGGTCCGAGTCTATATCCTTGCGCGCCACCTTGGTTGTCCCATGGAGCGGGACATGTCGCCGGATGATGTGCCCGAGCTCGTGGCCGACCGTGCGCACCTGCACCGCGATCGGCGCGTTCGTGTCCCAGTAGAGGCCGTAGCTCTTCATGCCCGTGCGCCTGACGAAGCCGAAACATCTCTCGCCGTCGGGCTCGCACGAGTAAGGTGTTATCTCCACCCCCTCGGCTTGCGCCATCGCCGCTATCAGAGCAAGCAATGTTTCGGGGTGGCGTGGCGACAACCGTTGGATAACGTCACAAACAATAGCTTGCATCTGCTGTCGGCGTGTCATCGGTCCTCCGTCGTACTGTTTGTTCCCTTGTCAGCCGTGCCCGTATCTGGGGGAAGCGGCGTGGCAGTATCACTAGACTGCTTCGCTCCCGATCGTTGCCCAAGGAGGGCGTCGGCGCTCTCGATCACGGACAGGACGAACGCCTGCTCCGCCGGCCCATACTCGGATGCCCGCAGCGCGATCTGACGGACGAGAGGATCGGCGAGTGCGCGTCGCAGCACCTCGTCTACTTCGCTTTCTCGCGCCGGGGAAGCCGGCTGGCGGCCGGTGAAATAGCCCACGTCAACGCCAAAGAAGTCGGCGAGCGCCTGGACACGATCGGCCGGAGGCATCACAATACCTCCCCGACGCAGCAGGCTGATGTAGCCCGACGATAGCTTCCCGCCGGTTCCCTTACTCACTTCGGCCAGGGTATAAGGGCGGCCGCTTGGCCCACGGCGGGTGTCGAACAAATGGTTGAGTAGTCCCGCAAATCGTGCTGAAGCCGGGTCAAAAGCCTCTGGCCCTTTATCCATCCTCCGCTCCACTATCAGCGCCCGAATAATCGCATCAAGGGCATGCGCATACGCATTTGACATCTGCACGGGCATTTGCTACGGTAACACAAGGAGCGCGTCGAAGATGTTGTTATATCGAGAATCCTCGAAACAACGTCTCCACGCGCACCGCAAGCGGCTGTTTGTAGCAGCCATCTAATTCTCACACTAGCACGCGCTCGTTGCAATAGCAACAGGTACGGTGCAGGGACGTGCAAAGGGGAGGTGCATCAACGCGCGATTGCTTGACCGAGGAGCAAGCGTGTGCCCTGGCGCCGCGCATAGCAAGCACGCCGGGCTATCGCGTCCTGGAGGTGCGCCGGGCTTGGTCCGCCGCCATCGCGTGGCAGGTCGAGGCCGAGGATCGCCGTACGGGCGAGCGCCTGCTGCTCCTCGATGACAGCCAGTTCGACAGGTTTGACAGCCGCCGCGCGGCGGACAGCCCCACGACAGCCCATCCGCTCACAGCCCACGCAGCCCGCTAGTCAAGCGCGCGGCCGCCCATCACAGCTAGCCGCGCGCCCAGGCCCACGCGACACACGTCAGCCCCGGTCCTCGACCGGGCAAGCTCTGTACCAGAGGACAAATGATCATGCTTCATGAGACCGTCGCCGTCGTCACGTCCGCCCACTTTGCCCTGACGAGCCCCGCCGCCCTCGCCGTCATCGCGGCCGGCACCGACCCCTTCGCCGGGCTCGCTCAGGCCCTCCTCGACGTGGCCAACACCGTCAAGATCCCCTTCGCCGCCATCGCCTTCATCATCGCCGGCGCGATGCAAGCTTTCCATAACCCTCGGGCGAGCGGCGCCTGGGTCACCGCCACCCTGGCCAGCGTGTTCATGTTCGGCGCGACCGGCGCCGCGTCGTATTTGCAGGCCAACATCCATTAGGCGGCTGTCGATCGCACGGGAGGGGGGAGCGCGCGCCCGCACGCGGGGGCCTCGCCCTCCCCTCGCCCGCCTCACGTGTAGCGCCCGGAGCATCACCATGGCCCACGCCCTCCGTCCCACGCCCTCCGTCGCCGCCCCGTTCTCCCCGTCACCCCCGCGCGTCCGCGCCCTCGTCGGCCTGGTGTCCCGCGTGACGTACCCCTACCTGCTCAGCGGCGGCCTCGGCTACCTGCTGCTCACCGTCGTCAGCCATGACCTCGGCCTGCTGTTCGCCGGCGCCCTCCTCGTCCTCTACGGCGCGGCCCTCTCCAGGGCCGTCCAACGGCAGGGGCCGCCAGAGAGAGGGGAAGCCGATGGCCCGGAATAGTCGGAGCGCCCTCTACATCAACGACCCGGTGAAGATCGTCGCCGGCGTCTTCACCGTGCGCCAGGCGCTCTACGTCGCCGGGATCGTCCTGCTCACCTACGGGCTGATCAACGCCACGAGTCACCTGCCCTACGGCCAGTCGGGGCTCGGCCAACTCCATCTCCTGCTCGTCGTCGGCGTGCCGGCCGGGCTCGGCTTGCTCGTGCTGACCTTCGCCGGCAGCGGCACGGTCGAGCCCTACGCGCGCCAGATCGCCGGCTACCTCTGGCGCACCCTCCTAACCACCCCGCGCCGCCTGGCCTATCGTGTGACCCGGCGCGTCGCCGGCCGCCGCCACGCCCCCGCCGTTGACGCGCTGTCCGTCGTGGGTGACACAGCCACGGCCGCCGGTGCCGGCGGGGCGATCCGCGCCGCCGGGACGGACGACGGGGTGACGCGCGCCCCGGCCCCGCCCCTCACCCTCGCCCCCGTCGTGGCGGTCACGCCGCTGATGGCCACGCCGCTGGCGCAGGCCCAGCGCGCGCGCCTGCTCGCCTGGCTCGCCGCGCACCCCGGCGCCACCCACGAGGAGATCGCCGACGGGGCCGCCCTCACCCCGTCCGCCGTGCGCCCGCGCCGCCGCGAGTTGGAGGCCGCCGGCCTGGTCCGCAAGGTGGACACGGACGGCCGCACCCGCGCCGGCCGCCGCGCCGCCCGCTGGGCGGTGGTGGCCTATGAGTAGCCTGTCCACGCTGCGGCGCGCGTCCCCGTTCCGCTGGGCCGTGTGGGAGCGCCTGACCCGCGCGGTGCGGCGGGAGCGTGGGGCGCACCCGCCCCGCCCCGTGCGGACGACGCGCCCGCGTCCCGCGCGAGCGACGATCGCGGACGACGGCACGCGCACGGAGAAAGGCACGGGAGCGTGCATCTGGCTCGAGCTCGACGGCATCCAGGTGTTCAGCCTGCCCGGCGAGCTGCTCGACAAGTTCACCGACGGCGCGGCCGCCGCCTTCACGCCCCCCGTGGGCTATGCGCTCCAGGTCAGCGTGCTCTCCACGCCGACCGCCGCCGAGGCCGCCGTCGCCCGCGCCTTCGCCGACGCGCGGCCCCCCACGCCCGCGCTGCGCGACCTCAACGGCCGCCTGCGCGCCTGGTGGGAGGAGTACCTGGCCGGCGAATACGTCCCCACGCATCGCTTCCTGCTGGCCATCGCCGGCCCGGAGCGCGCGCCCCAGGGCACGACGCTGGCCCGCGTGGTGGGCGAGGTCGAGCGCACCCTGCACCGCCTCGGCGTCCCCGCCCGCCGCCTCGACGGCGACGCCGTGCGCGCGCTCTACGCCCAGTTCCCCGACCCACTGGCCGACCCCGAGGCGCGGGAAACGCTCGACGGGGTGTACACGACCGGGCAGGGCGCGCGCTCCTGGGCCTGCACGTTCTATCTCCGCGTGCCGTCCCTCATCACCCAGCCCGGCTGGCCCGCCCCGCTGCTGGCCTTCCCCGCCCCGCTCCGGGTGTCCTACGCCATCGCGGGTCTGGACCCCGACAAGGAGCGCACGCGCTCCAAGAAGCGCGGCCGGGGCCTGGCCGATCTCGTCGTGGGCGCCGGCGCGCAGGGCCGCCAGGCCGACGGGGACATCGGCACCGCCCAGGCCGAGGCCCGCGCCGAGGCGCAGGCGATGCGCACCGGCGGCCTCGCCGTCGTGCGCGTCGGGATCTACGTGACCGTGTTCGCGCCCGACCAGGCCGCGCTCGCCGTGCGCGCCGATGCGCTGTGGGGCCTCTTGACGAGCGCGGGGGCGATGGACACCCAGGCCGCCCGCGCCCGCGGCGTGCAGGGGCTGTTGCTCCGCGCGACGCGCCCGCTGGGCCGCACCGACGCTCCCGCCTACACGACGTACCGGATGTACGCCGCGACCGTGGGCAACGCCTGGCCCGCCATCGTGCGCTCGCCGGGCACCGCCGCCGGCGTCTTGATCGGCCGCGCCGACGACGACGGCACGCTCGTCTACCTCGACATCGGCGACCGCGCCTTCAAGAACCGCTTGATCGACGTGTTCGGCGGCTCGGGCCAGGGCAAGTCGTTCTTCGTGCAGAAGTTCATCCTGCCCTTCCTGATGCGCGACGGCTGGGCCACCGCCGTCGATACCGTGGGCGGCTACGAGACCCTGTGCGCCATCGCCGACGGCCACACCGTGCGCCTGGGCGGCCCGCGCACCGCGTCCATCAACATCTGGGACGGCCCCCGCGTCACCGCCGAGGAGAGCGCCGCCCGCCTCTACTTCGTCGGCAAGGCCCACGAGGTCTTGCTCGCCGAGAGCGGCAGGGCCATCACCGGCCGCGTGCGCTCCGTCATCGACGCCGGCGTGGCCGCCGTCTACGGCGGTTTCCGCGCCCCGCGCGCCGCCCCCACGCTCACCCCGGGCGACGCCGGCGACGCCGGCGCCGTCGGTACGGCTGCGGACGACCGCCCGGCCGACGGCGCCCCGCTGGAGCGCGACCTGCTGGCGTGGGTCGAGGCGCAGGCCGCAACGCAGGAGGACCACGAGGACAAGCGCCTGTACAAGGACGTGGCCGCCGAGCTGGCCCCCTACGTCCGTGGCCGCTACGCCCCCCTGGTGGACCGGCCCACCTCGTTCGCTGTCGATAGCCGCCTGCTGGCCTTCCACATCGACCCCAAGGACCTCGGCGCGACCACGCCGATCTATGCCTTCGTGATGTTCGCCATGACCGATATCGCCGACCGCCGTGACGCGCTCGCGCAGGCGTGGGGCCGGCGCGTGGGGCAGGGCACCGTGCAGCACCTGTTGGCGA
>JAABUP010008186.1_pt1 | contig 13478 bp, 14 predicted proteins | sample 5559201 | NCBI WGS metagenome assembly JAABUP01 (sample SAMN10711887, study PRJNA513373) | rock metagenome | isolation source: Antarctica rocks | place: Antarctica | reverse complement strand
GATCTTGCTGCGCAAAAAAGGATCTACACCGAACAACGACGGTACAAGCAAGTCTTACCTGCTGCAAATGCGCGATGAGTGCTCTGAAACCACTTATGGACTTGTACATGCACCCTGACATGCACCTGTTAGTCAGTTGGTCTTAAAACTTATTGCTACACTCCACGGTTTGTGCTGCACCGACGCCCTGACACTATTTGCCAGCTTTCTTGGAGAAAGCTTTGAGCCCTGCACAACTTACACACGCATGAAATCGCAGCAGTATCTACATCACCTGCACGACTTAGAATACAAAAGCGATCGCGCTGCAGCAGACATCTAAGACCGCACGTCTTTGTACCAGACTCCTTGCAAACCAGCTTCAATGGTTCTCGCGTTGAAGGCGTACTGAACCTGTTCCTGACCCCTCAACACCGTCACCAGCTTTCAGGCAGTAAGAGGCGCTGCCTCTGCAAATCTGGGAGAGGGTACTTGGCATGTAGCAGAACCATTTACATGCCTTGCCTGCTGTGTTGGGTACTAAGCAGCAAGTGCAGCAAGCAGCAAGCAGCAGTGCTGCCACCACTGAGGAAGCTGTGTTTGCTGGCAGACTTTCAACCAGACAGGGCAGTTTTGAGCAGGAAACAGGAGTGATATGTTTGCACTGTACTTTGAAAATCTAATTTTCAGCTGCACACTCAAAGCAAATGTGCTTGTAAAGACACTGGCAACTCACATCAAACCATGGTGCATCAATGCTTTGCTGGTGTTGCTTTCCTTTAAGTCCTTATGCAGGCCAAGCTTGACTGAACATATGTGCCCTGAAGGAAGAACACTCGAGACATACACCCACATTTAGCTCTCAAGCCTGCACTGTCTGGCATCAGCAGTCTTTGCGCAAGTGTACTGGCCACAAAAGCGTCACGTCAAGAATTTTGGCTCTTTGCAGAGGTCCTGATGTGAGTTGGGCAGGTCATGAATGTGCATACATGTAGAGTAGCAGCCCTGGCAAACCAATGGCAGGTCACCATTGGTAGTGACAAGTTGCACCCTACAAGCACTGTGAAGCCAGAAGAAGCCCCCAGTCTTCGGTTTTGCTGATGGTGCAGCGTTCAGGTCCTTCTCTATCGAGCAAGCATTAGCTATATACAAAAACAACCAGCTGGCTTAGCTGCATTTGCAAGTCATGTCTTGGCACACTGTCTGTGCGCATGTTCAGGCAGAGGATCTGTAAACGCCGTCATACAGATTGCTTTGCTAACAAGTGAGCTCAGGGTTGTATGGTACTGCAAGATCAGGATGTGTGATTTCAACACACAGGCAGTTTGAGTTGCATTGCAATGAATTCACAGAAGCAACTTCAGCACCTGCAGAGCAGCGTATGGTTTCCAAATTACCTATGGTTTCCAAAGTAACCATAAATTACCTTGCCTGCTGTTGCGTAAGCGCCGCTCAAGACGGTACACGCCTGCAGCTTATCCTCTCTGGCCTCTCATACATGCAGCAAGAGGTCTATAGCACATGGCTATTGTTCGGTTTTTGTGTCTTCAGTTGGATGGGATGACCATAAACCATTTCCCATGTCATGTCATTGCATTATTGTGCCTACCATGCAAGGCTGCTTACCAAAACCAAACAGGTGTTGGCAAGGATCATGGTTGCAAAATTTGCATACAGTTTACAAACAGGACAGTCACTGAACGCATGTGAAGGCAGACATGGGCTGTTGAAATGCGGTTTGTCGCTTGTGTACCAGAGCAGTGCAGCAAGTTGCTTGGCATTATCGAAAAGCAGAAAGCATCAAAGCACCCATAAAGCAGATGCATACAAACGGTCGAGGTGCTCAACACCAACACAAGATCGCTCAACATTAGCAACACCAATACGCTGTAGGTTCGAGATGTTGACTATGTAGCAAGCTCAATGTATACGTAGTGTATCTGCAAAAGCTATATTGATGCCTAATGCTCAGGTACACTAATGCTCACTGATGTACTTGTCCCAACATGCTTGCTTGTATGCAGCATCATACACCAACATCACCTCAGGCTTGTTGAACTGTCTTGCAAAAAGCTGATCTGACTGAACTACATTGCGTATCAAAACATGTGCAAGACCAGCCTGGGTCGGTGCTGTTTTGCTTGCAAGATCACACCATCGTGGAACCAGCTTGTTTCTCAAAGATGCTTCCAAAACCTCTGGAGTAGCACACAACGCACTTGGACTTAGCTGCAATGCAGTCTTGATGAAGTGCCATTTGTCCCGTCTCAACTTGGTGTTCCAGTTTGCAGTCAACAAAAATGCTCTTCTGGCAGCCATGTCAGTGGCCTCATCAAAGCTGAACCCAAGGGCCATCATACTGTCCAAATTGGCATCAATGCGGTTGGGTGTTAAGCCCAGGATGCTTGGCAAAGAATTGACTTTCATTTGTAAACTTTCTTGAGACCAGCCAAGCTTGCAAGCCAAATGCTGAGCACGAGCTTCCAAGACTGGTACTGGCCGGCCGCAGATGCCACATCGCAAAGCTTTGGCCTTCCCTGAGGTGGACAGCCCAAGAGCATCAAGGTAAGCAAGACCTTGTTCTAGAGCTGATGTCTTGACTCCAAACAAGTGACGAGATGCTACTGAAAGCAACTTGGCAACCTGAGGTGAGTTGATAGGCACTTCCAAGACAGATGCAACCAATTCAATCCTGCTCTTTGTGGATTCAAGTGCTCCAGCAAGGACACAAGGATGACACTGAAGAATGGCAGCACCATGCTCATCAGAAAACTGGGCCCAAGCAAATACAGCAGCAGCCCTCTCTTGTAAGGTGTTGAGGTCTGACTCCAGCAAGAAAGTGCGACTGAGCACATACTTCTTGGCGTCCCGCACCCCCAGGGATGTCAGCCATGCACATAGCTCATGAAGCTTGCTGGTAGGGAAAGCTAGAAGTCCAGGCACAGCTTGCCATGTCGTAGCCATTTGTTGCAACCCCAACTCATGCTGCCATGCCACAATAGCGGGACGCAACTCTGCCTCCAAGTCCCAGCGAACATATGTGGGATGCGCATCTAACATATGTGGGATGCGCATCTAACAGAATTGCGGCTTTTCTGCTGCTTGGATAGAGCAGCAGAAAAGCCGCAATTCTGCAACATAGTATGTATGGCTGCTGCCTTGCCAGTGTGTAAGGGCAGAACTTTGTGTCCTGCTGCCTGGACGACAAAGTACTTCTGGCGCGGTGGCTGCAGCCTGGCTTTCTGGGAAACAGTCGAGGAGGGTCTTGCTGGACAACACATGTTGGTCTCTGTGAAGAAAACATTGGGGTGCATAGCTTTCCGCTGCTGTGTGAAGCTTTGTCAATGCACTGACGCTGCATGATTCATAGTGGGGCAGCAGTTGAGCCTGCAGCAGTACACCAGCTCAACAGTGCTAGGCCAAAGTATGCAGACGTGTTTGCATTTCTGTGGAGTGCAAAGCCATTGCTGCCATGTTCAGGCAACCTAGACAGTTAGGTGCAAACAAAGGGCTCACTAGGGTTGGTCTTGCCTCGGCAAGATTGGGCCTTGATCGAAGGGATTCTCGATTCAGTAGATGGCACCTGACAAAGACATGCGCACTTTGTTGTAGCTCCGGATCCGGACTATCACGTGGCTCACTACTTGAGCTATCTGCAGATGCGCTGCCACAGAGCTCAGAAAAGCAACAATACCTAAGATACTGAAGATCAGCAGCGTGGCACACATAGAACCGCTCACGAATCCTACCATGATTCGCACGACTGGTCACATTTGACCAGATGTGCTGCTGTGGCAGTAGTTCACAACCGACGTGTTCTGCACCACCGACTGAGGATTTGCTTGTATCGCACTCACACTGGAGGTGAGCCAACCTGTCGACTCAGGCATCGGAACACAAGCTAGGTGGCTTACAAGACAGCCTTCTTTTATGTTGAGGGTCGCAGCCCGGGCCCTGTGCTGTCTGCGTCTGCCAAATGCTGAGTATCAAGCTACCTCAACTGAAGGGCGCTGCACCATCAGCTTTGGTTTCTTCAACCCGACCTCTCGTGACGGGTGAACTCAGGCAGTTTCAGATTGTCATGCTGTCATGACTTGCGCCAACAGAAAACAACAGGTCAGAGGTCGACTTTGTCCAAGCTTTTGGTGGCACCATTGTCTGTTGCTGCCGCGCCTCTCAATCGAGGTAGCTTTTGAGAACAAGAACTTGGCGGACGCAGACAATCACAGTGCCAAGGCTGCCATCTTGTTAGGCGAGTAAGCTATTCAATTTGTCTTTCGTTGCCTGAACCGCCGATGCTGCTCACTTCCAATGTATTATCAGTACGTGCAAGTGTACAACTTCTCAGTCGGTGATGCAGAGCACGTCGGTCTTTTACTGTTGCTACAACAGCACATTTGGTCAAGTTCGACCACTCGTACAAATCACGGTAAGCTCCTTGAGCAGTACTATGTATATCATGTTAATGATGTTCAAGACCATGGAAGTTGTTGCTGTTCTGCGATCTGTGGGATTACATGTGCAGATAGCTACAGGGGAGTGCGGCGTCAGTCAAGTGTTTGTAAGCTAGTGCAAGTATCATTGTGAGGTGCCATCTGTTGTATGAATTTGAGGATGCCTCCGTTTAAGCCCCGACTTTACCCAGGCATGACTGTTCTTGGTGAGCCCTGGATTTGCAACTACCTGTCCAGCATTGCCTTGCAGTACTGGCTTTCTGCTCTACAAATATGCAAACTGTCTGCATGCATTTATCTTACAGAGTTGAGCTGGTGTAGTGCTGCAGGCTGAGCCTCTGCCCCACCCTGATACCCTGATAGGTTGCAGCCATGTGTTGACAAAGCTTCACACAGCAACAGGAAGCTATGCACGCCAATACTGTCTTCACAAAGGCCAGTATGTGTCTTCTTTCAAGACCCTCCTTGACTGGTGCCCAGAAAGCCAGGCTGCAGCCACCACGCCAGAAGTACCTTGTCATTCAAGCAGCAGGAAAGAAAGTCCTGCCTTTTCACACTGGCAAGGCAGCAGCCATACATACTATTTTGCAGGATTGCGGCTTTTCTGCTGCTCTATCCAAGAAGCTGTTAGATGCGCATCCCACATATGTCCACTGGGACTTAGAGGCGGAATTGCGCCCTGCTGTTGTTGCATGGCAGCATGAGTTGGGGTTGCAACAGATGGCCAAGACATGGCAAGCTGTGCCTGGACTACTATTTTACCCTACCAGCAAGCTCCATGAGCTGTGCGCATGGCTGACATCCCTGGGACTGCAGGACCCCAAGAAGTATGTGCTCAGAAGCACAAACTTGCTGAAGGCAGACCTTAACACCTTACAAGAGAAGATTGCTGCTGTGTTTGCTTGGGCCCAAATCCCTGATGAAGATGTTGCTGCCATTCTTCATGGTCATCCTTGTGTCATGTTGAACGCACCTGAATCCACAAAGCACAGAATTGAGTTGGGTGCATCTGTTTTGGACTATATGGACTAAAGCCAGGCTGCAGCCACCACGCCAGAAGTACCTTGTCATTCAAGCAGCAGGAAAGAAAGTCCTGCCTTTTCACACTGGCAAGGCAGCAGCCATACATACTATGTTGCAGGATTGCGGCTTTTCTGCTGCTCTATCCATGAAGCTGTTAGATGCGCGTCCCACATATGTCCGCTGGGACTTGGAGGCAGAGTTGCGTCCTGCTGTTTTGGCATGGCAGCATGAGTTGGGATTGCAACAAATGGCCACGACATGGCAGGCTGTGCCTGGACTACTGTTTTACCCCACCAGCAAGCTCCATGAGCTCTGCGCATGGCTGACATCCTTGGGGCTGCGGGACGTCAAGAAGTATGTGCTCAGAAGCACATACTTGCTGGAGGTAGACCTTAGCACCTTACAAGAGAAGGCTGCTGCTGTGTTTGCTTGGGCCCAAATTCCTCCTACAGGTTTTGCTGCCATTCTTCAGCGTCATCCTTGTGTCCTGATCAAAGCATCTGAAACCACAAAGTGCAGAATTGAGTTGTTTGCGTCTGTGTTGAATGTGCCTGTTAACTCACCTCAGGTTGCTAGGTTTCTTTCAGCAGGATCTCACTACATGTTTAGTGTCAAGACATCAACTCTAGAACAAAGTCTTGCCTATCTTGATGGTCTTGGGCTGTCCAGCTCAGCAAAGGCCAAAGCTTTGCAAGGTGGCACCTGCAGCCAGCCAGTACCTGTCCTGGAAGCTCGTGCTCAGCATTTGGCTTGCAAGTTTGGCTGGTCCCAACACATCCTTGGAGAGAAGATCAATTCTTTGCCAACCCTGCTGTGCTTGACACCACAGCGCCTTGATGCCAACTTAGACAGTTTGTAGGTCCTTGGGTTCAGCTCTGAAGAAGTCACTGACATGGCTGCAAGGAGACCATTTTTGTTGATGGCAAACTGGGGTACGAAGTTGCGACAGGATAAGTGGCACTTCATCAGCACTGTGGTGCAGCTGAGTCACAGTGCCATTTGTGCCAATCCAGGCCTTTTGGCAGCATCGTTGAGGCATAAATTGGTGCCACGATGGCAGTTTCTGTGTGACCTTGCAAGCAAAGGAGTATTGACTCATGATCCAGTGTACTTCTTGGGGTCTAGTAGACACATGAACAAGTCAGACCATCACTTTGCAAGACAGTTTGACAAACCTGATCTGGACTTGGTGTATGATGAAGCATACAAGGAGGCCTGTTGGAACAAGTACATCAAAAAGCAGCTAACGTTATTGACTTGGCGCACTTGCCCCATAGGCTAGCTAGGGTCATCAGCTGGATTCTTTGGCAGACTGATGTTTGATGTTATAGAGCATTTTTGCCATGCATGGTACTGTGATGGTTGGTTTTTTATATATGCAGCTAGTGGATAGCTTTTGAATGCTTCAGACACTTGTTTGTCAACATTGCAAAACAGCTCACTTTTATGCTTGACAAATGAACGATGAACTCACGTTTGTGCAGGTGGTACAAAAGTGCGGTAGCAAACAAAATATTAGGCAGCTCATTCGATGCAGCTCATTGCCAAAACACTGCTTGGTTGTGGTAAAATATGTGTTTTGTTCGCTGTCGAAATGCTGAGCCCTAAATCTAACATCATGCATGTGCTGAGCAGTATGCCTTGTCCTGTGGGTGAACAATGGTTAAGGTATAATGTGAGTCGTCCGCTTATGTATAGCAGAACCACACTACATCGGCAACATCGGAAGCACAACAAAAGGCCTTGGCAGGCAGCATCCTGAAGTTGGTGCAAGCTTGCAAGCTTAAGACAAGATCATTGCCATAAACTACCAAGAAGTTCTGCTCATGAGCTGCTGCTCGCATGTGTCGTTCAATACACTCTATTGCCTTCTTTTTCTACTGTCCCTCCTTTCCTCCTTTCGCTCTGCATTTTGCAGCATAATGACCAGTATCCGAACGAATATAGCAACAAAATCAACAAACAGATCCAAGGCATGCTTGATGTGGTCTGTGTCACCATGCTCAGCTTTTTCCACAATGACCTGCAGCAGTGGAGAGTCAAGGTGAGTGCCTAAATGTACATGACATTAGTCCTCAGACAACACCACACAAGCACATAATGCCCAACCCCATTAGGCCTGGCCGCCAAACTACTTGCTTGCTTCTGCATACACAAAAGCTAATGTGGGACACATGCAACTTTACACACTGTGATGCTCCAGATGCCATTCGCATAATCAGAGTCCAGAAATCACCAACAAGCAAGACTTACCTGGGTATCAAACAGGACATATCCGATGAACATCAACAGGCCAACATATAGCTCTGCTTGAAAGACAAACGCCCTGCCGCCTAGAAAGTACGACCCCAGGCGCATGAGTAACAATACAGTCATTGCGCTCGACAGCGTTCCTCCCAGATATAGCCAACTGCAAGACAGCATCGAATTTGTCAGTGGGTACCCGAAAGCAGATCTGATCTATTTCCAAATAGCGCAGTTGTGGCTCTTCATGACCGGCCAACTAGAACGCTTTGCACAGGCCTTTAGGCAAAGCAATACAGATTATGCACAAGGCCTTCAAGCTGAGCAAGGTAAGACTCAGCCAGTGCAGCGTGAGAACACTCCCAAATACATGTCTCATTGTGCATGCCACAGTAGGCCGCTTCAGCACTGACATGCTGCAACATCTGCAAAACAGTGCGAGCCTGAGCGCAGTTGCACTTCGGTAGTCAGCAAACTGCACAGAGATTGATACAGAGCAATGCAGCGAGTGGTCACAAGAGCTGCATGCTGAGTCTATTGGGCCAGATGAGCAGCAGCATGCTGTATGTGCACTGGCTGCAGAGTTGCAAGCGAACAGTCTGCATGCATGGCATACACAGCGTGAACTCAATGTTTGACACACTTTGAATTGCATTTGGTGCCGCGCAAGTATGTGCAGCTTAGAAGGCCAGATGAGTAGCTGCGTGCTAGCTCACCTTCTGCGCCTTGACAGAAGAGCTGCAGCTGAGAAGCATGCAAAGATGGTGCTGGTTCCCAGGAAAGCTGTGACCAGAATGCCAGGGTGCGTGGCCAGGACTATTTTCACCAAAGGCCCTAAAGTAGCTCCTTGGAAGAGGGCACAACCGGCCAACAGCCCATACCTGCACAGCATGTAGATGGCTTGAGCATTGAGGGTTTAGGAAACTCTGCTGCCAGGTGGCAACAAGGGGCTGACTTCCCGCCATACTGGCCACCATGCTGAACACTGCTCCCCGTACTTTCTCCATCATGGGCCTGGTTCCCTCCCCCGGCGGAGATACTAAATGCCGCCCAGCAGCTGAGCCTGGGATGATGCGCATGCTGCCGACAGTGCATTCGGCAGAGCAGCATGCACTCGGCAGCGTGTATTCGAATGCAAGCTGTGTGATGACTTCTGGCAAACACATGTAGAAGACTGTGGGCTGGATGATCATGATGAGCAGCAGTGGCCACTTCTGGTCAAACTTGTGCTGTTGCATTGGTGCACTGCCTTTCAGTCATGCGGTACAGCATTGAGGATGACGGCAAGATGCTTTGTGGCGCATATGCAAGGTATGCCTGTGGCATGTGGTGAGCTGAATTCGCTGCGTTCCCCATAGTTGCTGTCTATGATCTGTGCAGTTGGAAGGGGACTGTCTCTGAATCATTAAACTTGAACTGCTTGGGGGTCATGACTTGCCTTTTGTTCAGCTTGCTTGGCTGAGTGCTGGTGTTCAGTAGCAACATCATACAAGCCATAAAGCCAATGGCAGGAACCCATGTTCCCAGGGGCAGTACTTGTGCTGTGCTGACTCCTACTGCTGAGACTACGAGCAGTGCTGTGAGTGTCAAATAGACCTGCACGAGGTATTGCTGTCATGAGCAACAAGTGGTGTACAACAGCAGAGTTGCGCTCTATCTGCGTCTACTGAGCTCAACCATTTGGCAGCTACTGTCAAGCCTCACCTTCTCCAAGTGGCTTTGAACGCTTGGAGATCTGCAGTGCCACAGACTTGTCACAATGAGCGTATTGCAGATGGACTATCTTGGTGGACGGCGGGCACCTACATGTCTGTAAACTTGAGTACATTGTTGAGATTGAAGTTCTGAGTTCTTCCTCGAAGCCTATCCACATAGTCCATGACAAGGGTACAGCTGCAGTCCGGACTGACTGCTTGAACGCTCAGAAGCCACTTGCTCTGTGCAGGTGAATCTGACGGGCTTGATGCAAGTCTGCTGGTCGGTTTTGACACCGAAGCGTTGTCTTAAATGATGTTGTCAAGACACTTGTCAAGGAAGGCACTTATTACCAAGACGCACTCCGTGAGTTGAGTCATATGTTACACGGAGCTCGACAGCATATGAGACCTGCCTCAACGAGATTTGGAAGCTTTGACCATCACTTCCGGTTTGATGGCTGCGAAACTGCTTATCTAGCTGCCGGAGATGGCTGGAGAAAGCACAAGCGAATTAACACGACCAACATCCGCCAGAACGTTATTGACTTCCACGAAGTTGCAAGGCCTGCGACCAAAGTCCCAGACGCCCGTGGTTTTGCGATTTGAATGCTCGGTTGATCACGCGCTGAAGGTACTCAGCCTGATCAAGTCGTCCTTGAGTCTGTTGCTGCTTTGCGCTTCTTCAGCTCAAAGCCTGGTCTCCTTGCAGGTCCTGTCGGCACAGAAGATCTTGAGTGCACCGGTTGTTGCTTGCTCTGAGTCTGATGCACCAGACGACTGCACAGATGTGATCGGATTCATAGACATCCGTGACGTGTTGGTCAGCTTTCTGTCAGGTATGCGCAAACAGTGATCAGTCATCACTAATTGCTTTTGGCCATCTTGCTTGGCTCAAGACTATGACTTCAACCTCTGCAAACAGCAAGCAGGTTCCGTGCTGCAGACTTGGACATGGTGAAGTGTATGAAAGGCCAGTCCATGCTTCACTGCATGCATGCCCTAGAAGAAGCAGGCAAAGCTTTTGGGACCAAGAAGCTGCAGGATCTGCATGAGCTAGGTATGCGGAGCCCAGCAAGTCCCTATTGCTTAGTATGATCCCAGCCTTCTGTTTGCAGCCATTCTACTGGGCTTCACATATTTGAGACGACCGAGATATGCATGTTGCCTCATTTTCCCCCATCTTGTATGTTCACACACTTGCATGTCTTTGTCCCGACGTCTTTCCTGGAGGTCCATTGCTCAAATACTTTGCTTTACAACATCACATATGCACTATTGACATGGTCATTCCAATCATAACCAACATCATGCGTGTCTCTTGCAGGTGGAGATGGCACATTCCTGTTAGATACCGGCATGTCAAAAGTATCCGTCATGGAGCTTGTGCACAATGGATTTCTGTACCCCCACGAGACCAAAGCTGTAAGCTCTAAACCCTCAATATGAACCCTAACCCCATGAGACCAAAGTTGCATGGCAATATGCAATGCTATAGCTTGATCCTTGCTGGAGTCTGAAAACAAGGTCAGGCCTCACAGTCACTTACAACTTTGGTCGTTTTCAGGCTCCATCAAGGATCAAGCTGTAGCATTGCATATTGCCATGTGTCAGCTGCAGCAGCAGCTGGCCCAAATGTGCTGTGTAGCAAAGCACATGACTGCCTCTGGCTATGTGCATGGCGCCCATACCATCTTGATATTTGCCGATACACAGCAGCTTGCCTTGTGCTTGATGTCAGGCTGTTGCTCACTGGAGCCAGTCTGCAATGTGCAAAAGCTACTACAGCATCACGGAATTGACTGGTTGGTTTTTCACATCAGACAGGAGTACCGAGGTACGGTATGTAAGGCCTGAACTGTACTTTTTATCCTGCACAGGTCCTACTGCAACAATGTTTTCTAACCAAGGATATAATATTTGAAATACACACTCATTACGCGCCTCCACCGGCTTTTTTGCATGAACACTGCATCATTTAGCACCCCAACAGCTGCTCAGAGTGTGCAATGATTTCGCTGATCTTACAAGATGGCACCACAGCAATAACACAAGCAGCCTGTCATAGCAATGCCTTCAAAGTCAGCAGACAGTTCAGGTCAGGGCTGTGGTGACACATGCCATTGCTGCATATGCATAATAGGCAGCAAAATGGCATTAACACAATACTTTGTAAAAGGCTGGTGGGTGCGACATCAGAAAGCACATTCACCATCAGTTCAACCATGGCTGCAGGGACAGCAAGGTGACTCCAAATGATTCACACCGTTTGAGCGTGGGCCCGCTTCAACTGTGCAACAATGCCATTTTCTATCATGTGCTGCAGTGTGGTGTAAGGAGTCCCTATGTTCAGGTCCATCATGGTGAGCACAGTGTGCTGTAAGCCAATTATTATAATGATAACAACAATTATGACAAAGCTTCCCAGCTCATGATGAGCTAGGCACGTGCAAGACAGGTCTTGTGTCTGGGTTGTGCACAGAGTGGGCCACAGTCGAATATGCTGTAATTTGCTACGTTGTAGTTTAACATGTTCGTACGTGCAGGTCCATAATGGTGAGCACAGTTGGACAGTAGTGCACAGAGTGGGCATCCTCTATATTGTGCCACCGTGTACTGTAATGTGTCTGTATGTTCAGGTCCGTAATGGCGAGCACAGCCGGACAGTAGTACACAGAGTGGGCCTGTTTAACAAGACCGGCCACAGTGCAATAAGCTGTAATGTGCTACAGTATGCTGTAAGGTGTCTGTATGTTCAGGTCCACAATGGTGAGCACAGCCGGACAGTAGTCCACAGAGTGGGTCTGTTCAACAAGGCCGGCCACAGTCCAATACGCTGTAATGTGCTACGGTGTGCTGTAATGTGTTCCTGTCTTCAGGTCCATAATGGGGAGCACAGCCGGACAGTAGTCCACAGAGTGGGTCTGTTTCACAAGACCGGCCACAGTCCAATACTCTGTAATGTGCTATGGTGTGCCGTAATGTGTCTGTATGTGCAGGTCCATAATGGTGAGCACAGCCGGACAGTAGTGCACAGAGTGGGTCTGTTCAACAAGACCGGCCACATCACCAACATCATCAGCCAGTCAGATGTGGTGCGATGGCTGCAGCAGCACCAAGCTAGCTTAGGCGCTCTCAAGGGCATGACTGCCCAGCAGCTGGGCTGGGCTGACAAGCAGATCAAGTCTATGCCTGCCAAGACTCCTGCAATAGAGGTGACACCTCAAGCTTCACTTCATCAAACCGCCCAATTCCCTTTCTTCCTCTCCTTTCCCCCCTTCATTTCTTGTATGCATCTCTATGAAAGCTGTGTCTTGCCTGGTGACTGCGTCAGCAGCTGGGATGGGCTGATAAGCAGATCAAGTCTCTGCCTGCCAGAACTCCTGCAATAGAGGTGACACCTGGCGCTTCACTTCACTGAATTGTGTGATATCCTTGCCTTGTCTGGAAAGCTGTGTCTTTCCTGATGACTGCTCAGCAGCTGGGCTGGGCTGATAAGCAGATCAAGTCTATGCCTGCCAAGACTCCTGCAATAGAGGTGAGATTTCACTCTGCACTTCATTGAATTGCCTGATATCTTTGCCTTGTCTGGTATGAAAGCTTTGTCTTTCCTGATGACTGCGCCAGCAGCTGGGCGGGGCTGACAAGCAGATCACGTCTCTGTCTGCCAAGACTCCTGCAATAGTGGTGAGATGTCACTCTGCACTTCATTGAATCGCTGTCTTTTTCTTGTTGTCTCTTCCTTTTGTTCTCTCCTCTCTTTTCTTTTTCTAGAGGAGAGACCAACACACGAGTCGGCATGCATCTGTACAAAAGCTGTGTCTTTCTTGATGACAGCATAGCAGCTGGGCTGGGTCAACAAGCAGATTGAGTCTGTGCCTGTTAAGACACCTGTGCTAGAGCAAGACCGGCAGCCTAATTACATGCTATGCCAGGGTCCGTGTGAAAGCTTGGTCAGCACAGCAGCCAGCTTTAGCCTGAAGAGCACAGCCACTTACTCACTCCCTCACTCACTCACTCCCTCACTCACTCACCCACCCACCCACCCACCCACCCACCCGCCTGCTCGCTCACTCACTCACCC
>JAABUP010008178.1_pt1 | contig 13483 bp, 23 predicted proteins | sample 5559201 | NCBI WGS metagenome assembly JAABUP01 (sample SAMN10711887, study PRJNA513373) | rock metagenome | isolation source: Antarctica rocks | place: Antarctica | reverse complement strand
GGCCATGGTCACTACCCAGCACATGCAATGATGGGGCGGCACAGCAGCAGCAGGCGGGTGGATGCGCCGTCGACCGCCGGCGCTGAGGCTGCACGCATGCAGCCCGCGTGCGTGGGATTGCCACGCACGCAGAGGCACTCGGCACGCCAGCACGCTCTTCACCAGACTCCTACTCAGCACTTTCAAGCAACCCTCACTTGGCCCAGTGTGGATAGTGTCATCCCATGCAGCGTGGGCGCACCAAGCGCGCATGCGCACCCGGCCGCACGGCCAGCCACGCCGCGGCCGCGGCGGCCAGCGCCGCCTGCCACAGCAGCATCGCCAGCAGCGGCGGCAGGCCCAGGGCGGGCAGGAGGCACAGCGCGGCGCGGCCGCCCGGCTGGGCGCCGCCGCCGGGGCCGCCGGGCACCGGCGGGAGCGCCCAGCATGCGGCCAGCAGCGCCGCCAGCGCCAGCCGCGGCGCAGCGGATGCCAGCAGCGCGGCGCGCAGGCTCTGCGTGGCAGGGATTGGGGGTTGGGCACATTGACATTTGAGCATGCGATGGAAAGCGCGGACAGGAGCGCCGCCGGCGCCAGCCGCGGCGGCGCAGACGCCCGCAGGCAGCGTGCAGGCACGCCGTGGCGGGAGGTGGGGGCCATCCTGTAGCGCAACTATCAGGCCTGCATTCAAGCACTTGCCTGGCAGGCCTGAACGCGCGGAGGTGGGGCCAGCATCATAGCGTGCAGGCCCTGTTGCTCGGGCCACGGCAGAGCGATTGCCAGGTGCCCTGCGCCCTACGGCGCGCAGCACGGCATATGCAAGCGTGACCTTGTACGCCCAAGCGTGACCTTGTACGCCCAGCCTGCAGGAGTCCGACTGGCAGGGCAGGGTGCATGATGAGGGGCGCACAGGGCAGGCGCCGAACGCGCGCTGCTGGCGGCCGGCGGCCATGAGCCCCTCGCCTGCCAGCGGCTCGTAGCTGGCCGCCCACACTTCGGCTCGAGGCCGGGGCAAGCGCGCCGGCGCCGCGCCGCCTCTGCGCGCCCCCCCGCCGGCCGCGTGCCTTGGCAGGCCGGGCTGCGCCACGGCCGCACCGGCCTCGCGGCTGAGGTCTGGTGCGCTGCCGGCCGGCGCGCCTCCAGTCGCTGCCTGAACGGGGAGGCTGGGCTGCGCTGCGCTTGGGCTAGGTTCAGGGTTGCTTGCCGCCTGGGCGCCCGGCGCACCCCCGCCAGCTGCGTCCGCAGGCTGGCTGGCCTGTAACACGCTGGGCGCCCGCGCGCCCGCGCTGTCGCCAGGAACCCCTTCGTTGCTGCCGCGTGCCGATGGCGCGCCACCGCTCGCTAGGCAGCGCTCTGGCGCAGCCGGCGCGGGCGGCGCGGCGGCGCTGGGTACCGGCGCAGTATGCGCTGCAGCGGGCCTGATGTGCTGGACGTCGTAGGCGGGCAGGTGTGCACCTGCCGAACGGCAGTGCTGCTGTCATGCTCAGAGCCGATGCAGTGCGTTGCCGTAGTTCACAGAGTGTGCAGAGTGTAGCCAGTTGGACACTCTGCCGGCTCTGGAAAGCAGCTGCGCTTATCACGCAAGCGATGCAGCGGAGCAAGTTGCACAAGCTATCTGAAATGCTCTTTTAGTATGTGGCACGCTGTCTGGATAGCCAAGTGGCACACCTCCTCCTTCGCTGTCATGCCTGTCCTTGGGCGCCCCAACCGTGATGCTGGTCAGGCGCTCGCTGCCGCGTGCAAGCAGCTTCTGCCGCCTGCTTTCGGCGGCGGCCGCGCGTATTGCGCGCATATCTGGTGCAGAGGCCATGACCGTGTTGTTCAGGCAGCACCAGGAAAATAAAGTCTGAAATAGTGTAAATCTTTACACATCTGTGACTTGATCAGAAGTCTCAACATGCAGACAATATATTGTCTGCATTTTGATTATATAATCTGACGGGTCATGCTGCCCCACTTTGCATAGAAGGGTATGCGTGCAAAGTTGCAGTAGTCCAGACGAGCATGTGCACACCGACATTCACTGAAACCGTCTACACGCCAGAACAGAAGCACAGACGCAACTCTGTGTTCTCGTGACAGACTCTCTCACACCCGAGCGCAACCTCGCGCCACAGTGCCCCCATGCAGTCGGCTGCGCGTCTGCACCCTTGAACTGCACGCTATTGCTGCCGCGGGTTGGGTGCCGGGAACACGCGGTCATACGTCTCCATGAACAGCTCGCCAGCGCGTCCCAGCGCCACCGACACCTGCGCGGGCAGCCGCAGGCGAGTCTCAACCTGTTATACCCTATATCCTAACCTCACCCCTATCAAAGGCCGCGGCTATCGCTCTCTTCCACTTGAGCATGACCCAACCCCATCATCCGGGTGCCGTCGGCTTCTGGAGTTGCGTCGGCAGAGCCCGAAACGGGTACACACACTCGTGCAACACGTCATACCAGGCAGGACGGCACTGCCACAGCACCCGGTGAAGGGTCCGGCAGCATGCCAGACCGAACCAGGCGCTCCTGACGCGGCCGCATGCAGGAGGAGTGCTTGCGCAGTGGAACGGACCCGCCACACGCGCGGAGCTTGCCAGCACGAGATGCCGCCCCTCCCGCGCAAGCCGTCTAGCCTCGAGCAACGGGGCAGCGCGCGACAGCCAGAAACCCTCTCCAGGGACTCCTGGCACTGGAAGCTACGGCGACCAGTGATGGCTCCCATGGCCCGCGCTACAGGATAGCGTCACTAAGCCAGGTTGTGGGCGTGGGCCGCGCGGGGGGCCGCGCGCCTGCGCCTCCCAGCGCAGCAGCGCGTACAGCAGGCCCGGCACCGCCGCAATGACGACCAGCTCCACCAGCCACAGCGGCAGCGGGCCGCGGCGCTTGCCCGGCCGGCCCGCCTCCACCGGCTGCGCGACGCCCGCCGGCTTGGCCGCCGGCGCCGCCGCCGGCCGCGGCCGCTCGGCCGGCTGCTCCAGCGCGGCGGCGGGGGGCGCCTTCTGCGCGCGAGGCAGTGCTTCCAAGTATGTCGCTGCCTCATGCCTGCGGGCACTTACTGCCTTGAAGTCGGCGAAGCTTGTGCAGCATCCGGGCGTATTGTGCACTTTACAGACATGCGCATGCAAGGAATCCGCGCCACAACACAACTGAGCGGCAGGACTGCTGCCAAGCATGAGTGCAGGGCTGAGGCAGAGCAGGGGGGAGCCAGCCGATGCGCAGCGCACCTTGTCCAATGCCTCCATCTGCGGCTTGGCGGGCGCCACCTTGCTCACGATGGACTCGGCCGACGGCTTCTGGGGCGCCGCCTGCAGGCAGCGCACCCCTGCCTGAGCACGCCCGCACTTCGGTGCACCAGCCTCAGGAAAAAAGCATCCTGATAGGTTCCAGCCTCACCCCAGCCGCGCACTGCAAGTAGGCCTACGCATCCAACTGGAGGCTGCTTGTGCTTAGGATGTGGATCTGTGCTTGCTAACAAGGCCAGGCACAGGCACAGCAACGCAAAACGTGCGTCATCTTGCGACAGGAGGCCCTTTCAACACAGCCTGTAGGCGGCTGGCAGTGCCCTGCGCGGCGGCCCTGCTGCCAGCGGCTGTGTTTTCAACCACCTGCCGTTCGCCACATCTTGCTGGGCGGAGATGGGCAAGAGCAGGGAGAACGCGCGCCTGGGTCAAGCTGTCCGCGTCGACGAGCCCGTCCCACCAGTTGCCGCCGGCCGGCTGGGCGGGCGGGCCGGCGTCGCCCTTGGCGGCGCTTGCAGCGGGCGGCGCCAGCTCGGGCACGGCCGCCTTGGGCGCTGCGGGCGGCGAGAAGCTGGGGATGGGCGGCGGCGGCGGCGGCGGCGGCGGCGCGGGCGCGGGCGCCGCCGGCGCGCTCGCGGGCGCCGGGGCAAAGCTCAGCGCAGGCGCCGGCGGAGGCGAGTCCTTGGCACCTGGCGGCTGCAGGCATTCAGCGGCACCAGTCAGGCCTTTGTGTCGAACGTGCCTGATGGCATATGCTACAATGTGGCCTACTAGCCATTATAGGCACACATCAAATGGAGGTGCATGCTGACAGGAACAAGGTTTGCTGCGGCCTTGACAGCGATGAGAAGCGCTCAGCGTGGGAGAGGAGTGCTGAGCCCACCGCTGCAGGGGCAGATCCGAAGCCGAAGAAGCTGGGGCCGGACGAGGGCTCCTCCGCCTTGGACGCCTTCAAGCTCTTGCTGGCCTGCCTCTGTGCAGAGCAGAGCACATACACAGTCAGCACAGCACAGCGATGACCAGTGGCTCAGGCACATGTGCCCGGGAGCTTGGCATCAACCCAGGACCGCGCTGGACGCGCAAGAACCCTAGCAACATGCACGGTGAGCGACTTGGGTGCCGCCGCAACCGCGTGCTCAATGCACGGCACCTGCCGGACACCAGCCACGCAGGCAGCCTCGCCGCGCACAAGCGCCGAGCCGACAGGCTCACCCCAGGCCTGCGCCGGCCACGCGCAGGCCACTACCAGCACGCGGTGCGGCGCGGGGCCGCGCCTCGTACTCGCCGACACTCTGTTTCCGCAGGCGCTCGGCCGCCCCGGCAAAGTCGGACTGCCGTGCCTGGTTGCCCCGCTCCACCTCTGCGTTTGCGGCCTCCACCTGCGGGATGGGCAGGCGCTCAAGCTGTTGCGGCGCATGCTGTGCGGCGAGCCTACAGCCACGCACGGGCCGGCCGCAGCCCTGACGTCCTGTTGAGAGGGAGGGCCGGCGTGGGCCGGTCTGTGCGGCGGCATGGACCAGTCACTCCGTGTTTGCCGCGTGGCAGGTCTGCAGTGTGCGGTCTGCAGACAGGGAGGCTGTACCTGGCAGGAGCCGGCCGTGACACACTGCTCACCTTGGTGCTGTTCTCGGCGGCGGCAGGCGCGGCCGAGCCGCTGCCAACAGAGTCCGTTGACCCGCTCTCCATGGCCCGCTCGCGCCTGACGTGCGCGCAGCAAGTGAGCGCATTGTTGGCCCGCAGCAGCGCACCGAGCGGAGCCTACTCGCAGCCATGTATATGCGTTGAAAAGGGGTCCACAACTCAAGCTCCTAGGCCCAATCCTGCAGGCTGCCAGCAGTGCCAGAGTGCACAGGCCGGCGACGCCCTGCTCACGTTTTGTTGAGCAGCTCGCGGCGCTGCTGCAGCTCCTCGCGGCGGCGCTCAAACGCGCTCGGCTCGGCACGTGCGGGCGGCAGGAGCTCGGGGGGGCCAGCCAGCGCGGAGCCTCCCGCCACGAGCGCAGCCAGCAGCACGCCTTTCACACCGGCAGTCGAATTGACCTGCCGCGCCACAGCGCTGCAGCATTGAGCTTTTGCAGACCGTGTGCGGCAGCCATCCGCTCAAGCAAACAAGGTGCACATCAAGCCATCATGCAGTATGGGTGCCAAGCGGGACAGCACCTGTGCCCTGCGGCCCGCGTCATACAAGCTGGCACTGACCGCGACCCGGCGCGCCGTCCTTGCCTGCACGCCGGCCCTGAACGGCATGCATGGCCGCGGCCGCTCCAGCAGCAGCGCACTGCGCCCCGGGCGCACTGAAATCACTGCCATTTGTACCTTCAATATTTTTGCAGAACACTGGGTGGATTGGCATTGGCGCCTGTTCAGACCTCCCACCTTGGGACCGCCCAAGACCCTGGCTGCAGGGCCTTCTGGGAGGGAGCTCCAGGGGGGGGGGGGGGGCGATGGAGCCACAGGAGCCTCGGTGAGTCGTGTGAACGATACAAGACAAGGCAGACAGCGACTGCGACTCTAGTATGGAAAGCGTGGCAAACCGTGCGGCGGCCGGCTGCGTGGGGCTGTCCTGCAGCAGGACGCGCTGCCCAGCGCTGCCATCCGCCAGGCGAGCGCCGCGCGCAACCTGGTGTCACGCTCAGGCGGAGGCTGAGAGGTGTGCACAGCCGCAGTGTCCCTCTCGTCCTGCGCCCCGCCCCAGTGATAAGCTGCTGAGCATGCACGTGCACGCGCCTGCCCTTCACACCACGCTTGGAATCGCGACTTTGGTGTAGGCACGGTGGCCTCTTGCCAGGGCGCAGCCAAGTCGTGACACTGCAGGCGGAGGGCACAGAGCTCTCACTTTACTGGTTGCTGGTCGCAGGCAGCAGCCTCAGCTCTGGACACCTAGCTCGCACAGGTGCGCGCGCTGTGTCTGCATGCTCCCGTCTTTTCTTTTCAACGAGGTGTCTGGCAGCCTGGGTAAGAGTGTGCACCTTGCTTGCTTGTCGCCTGTTTCGCAAGCAGCGCGGCAGGCCTGCAGTAACATCCTGGCGTTTGGGAAGGTTGAGAGGCGCGGGGCTGGGTTCCAGCACTTGCAGGCTCGAGGGTTGCTTTTCATCTGCCTTGAGAGGTGTGCTGCAGGCTCCCAAATCGTGTGCGCGCTCCCTAGGGATGTGGGCCGGCTGGTAGTGTGCCAGCAGGGGCCGCCCCCGCCCAACCCGCTGGTCGTGGAGCGCTTTCAGCAGGTCATCTCGCAGCTGTTCCAGCAGGCGCGCCGCCCCGCCTGCGCCGCTCCTTGGAGCGCCATGGAGCGCCGCCAGCCCAAACAGACCTGCCTTGTCCAGGTCAAGGTGCAAGTGTCTCACTCTTTGTGCTGTCAACTGTGCGTTCTTCTGCAAGTTTTAAGTGTGATATGCTGTGACGGTAGTGAATTTTTTTCGTGGTTTGTGCAGTCCCTGTGTGTGATGCACGCGCTGATGCGGCGCATAGTCTTGTTGCAAATTGATTCACGACTCCAAACAGCGCCGGTGCGCCTCCGCACTGCAGCCGAGGCGCCGCCGCTGACGCGCGCCGCGCGCGCAGCGGATCGTGCGCATGGGCGGGCCGGTGGATGACGACATGGCCAACCTGATCGTCGCGCAGCTCCTGTACCTGGACTCGGCCGGCAAGCAGGACATCACCATGTACGTCAACTCGCCCGGCGGCTCCGTCACGGCAGGCGCGCCGCCCTGCGCCCGGCGGCCCGCGTGTCTGACGGCGTCCACAGTGGTGACCTGGGGTCCCTCCTACAAGATGTTCAGGTGGCGCTGCTGGCATGCGCGCGGCACGTGACGTAGGGCGCAGAGCGCTCACGCCAAGCAGCGGTGGTGCAGCCCGCTGGTCTGGCGTCTGTTGTTTGTGGATTGCGGCAAACAGCGCGGTCAGAAGCCGCAGGCTGTCATGGGCTGGAGCCACGAGCCTTAGAATGTCATGGGCTGGAGCCATGGCCACGTGTATGACCAGCGCAGTTGGTGCAGACACCGTCTCTGCTGCTTACACAAGCCAGCGGCATGCGCAGGCATGGCCGTATTCGACACCATGCGCCACGTCCGCCCGGACGTCAGCACCGTGTGCGTCGGCCTCGCCGCGTCCATGGGCGCCTTCCTGCTGGCTTCCGGCCACAAGGTGCTGCTGGAGACACACGCGCTTGTCTGTGCGCTGGTGACATGGAGGCACTGCCTCGAGGGCGGGCCGACCCCTTCACTGTACGTACGGCAACTCACCCCCCTGCCATCTGCCTACTGACTAAGGCGGAGCATGATGCGACGGCAAGCGCCTTGGTTGAGCTCATGCCGCGCTACACCTACGATGTCGAGCACAGGGCGGGAAAGCTGAACGTGGCGGACGGTCTATCCAGCCGGCCGGGCCTTGCGCCACGTTCTAGCTGTCCCGCGCTGTGCTCGGTGTCGATTTAGCGCGACATGAGCTCCAGCCAGCGCGCTTGTCGTCGCATCAGGCTCGCCTTGGATAGTAGATGGCAGAGTGGTGTGTTGTCCGTACGTGTGGTGAAGGGCGGCCCGCCCTTGAGCATAGTGTCTCTATTTCACCAGCGCGTAGACAGGCCCGCCTCTTGATCCTTCTTCGACCATTTCAATGTTTGGCTGTTGTGCGGGCAGAAGTATTATCTATTGGCACCTGATGAGCATGCGAGGCGCCAAGGTAGGGCTGGCGCGCACGGATAGTGCATCGCCAAAGTTTGACTTTCGTGTGAATCCCTCTGGATGCAATTTACCCTTGGAGGCGCTAGGAGCGCAGGCAGCTCGTGTTGGGCGCCGCGTAGGACTGCGAGCAAACGTCGTCAGCGGAGCAGGCAGGTTTGCGTGCCTGCATGGCGACCCGGCGCGAGCCGCGTGCGCATGCGCGCAGGGCAAGCGCTACTCGCTCGCCAACTCGCGCATCATGATCCACCAGCCGCTGGGCGGCGCGCAGGGCCAGGCCGCCGGTGCGCTTGCTGTCCGACATGTGTGGGTGTTCTAGGCGTACTGCGCATGGCGGCGGATTGTCCGCAGTTGTCTGCTGCTGGGGCGTGCGGCCATGCGGGGGTGGTCGTGGTGCATGTGCGGTGCATGGAGTCACTCGTGTGTGGCGCAGTCGGCCGCATCTAGCGTCTGAGCGAGTGAGCAGATCTGGATTGCAGGACGTGGCAGCTGTGCCCGGTACACCACTGTGATATGCCCATGCTGTGCGCAGACGTGTGGGGAGTGCAGGCGCTGCCCACGTCTGGCTGACACTGACTGTGAGACCACGCGCGGCGCAGATATCGAGATCCAGGCCAACGAGATCCTGCACCACAAGCTGACGCTCAACGGCTACCTGGCGGAGTTCACCGGCCAGAGCATGGAGCGCATCACGCAGGCACGCCCTTGGCATGGACCCTGGCGGTGTTGGGTTTGTGGGGCTCTGTGCAGAGGAGCATAAAAAGCAAAGCATGAACAAACAAGTGCATGCTAAAGAGTGCATGCACATGCAGCAGATACAGGATTGCTGTATGCCAGCAGGCCTGTAGCTTCGTGCTGCGTGTGCCCGCAGGCGCATGCACGGGTCTCCTGTGCAGCAGCCTTGCTAGTGTGGTCTGGGCGGCAGGCCTGACAGCCTGGTGTCGGCGCGCTTTGCAACACAGGTTTACATCAGTGTTGACTGCTCTGGAGGGAGGCTGCCTGCCATCTGCCTCAGGTCGCTTGGGAACAAGTGCCACATGCTGAGGATGACTCCGCAAGTGAGCGGCCGTGGCTGCTGCCGCGCAGGACACGGACCGCGACTTCTTCATGGGGGCAGAGGAGGCCGTGGAGTATGGCCTGGTGGACGCTGTGGTGTCCAAGCCGCAGCTGGTTGCCGCGACTGCACACTGAGCCCATGAAGCGACTAGGCCTGTGTAAAGTGCGGCTCATGTGATGAAGCATGTGGCAAGGAGTGCACCAGTTTGAGCCACGTGCAGGGCTCCGTGACAGGCGGCCACGTCCTCGAACAGAACCCTAAGTGTACCAAGGCTTCGGAGCCACTGAACAGCTCAACAGTCACAAAGCTTCCAGCCATCAACCAGCTTACAGTCAAAGTAAAACATCCAGGTTCCACAGAACCACAATGGTTGCTCTGATGCTCACTGCTCATGCCGCGCCCGTCCGGGTGCTGGCCGCTTCTGCTGGCCTGCGCCCCAGGGTGGTAGTCGCAGCCGCTGCTCTGCCGCGTCGCGCCGTTATCACCCGCGCCGTGGAGGATGAGGTGCCACCCCGTGCAACGCAGTGCAGCATTGCCCGGTTTCCGTCGACGTGTTCTGACAACGGCCATTCATGTTTGCGCTGGGAAAGGCGTCAGCCGTGTCTCGCGCAAGACGGTGTGTGCTGGGCTGTTTGCGAGATTGCAGGGCGTTGCATGCACCCAACATGCACGCGTGCACACGCGTGCTGCCAATGCCCCAGCGAGCTTACCTATGTTCGCCTCTTACAGGCGGCTAGCATAGTGGAGCAGGTGGTCCAGGAGGCGAGCACGCCTAACCTGCCGCCCCCGTCGCCCTCGACGCCTACTGTGGCCTCGCCGGTGCCGAGCTCCAACCCGACATTCACCGAGTGAGTCGCCCTTGTAGCTGCGCAGAGGTTTCATGCTTCATGTTGTGAAGCACGGGCTGTGAGGAGCTGCATCTTAGTATGTTGTGCTTTTGCCGTATTGCATGGCTTGTTCTTTGCTGTGCCTGCGCACTCAACCTGAGGTCAATCTGAGCAAGTATGAGTCATGCAGGCATGCCTTGGCTGGCTGAGGTCGCTGCGTGTGCCTTCGCAGCGCCATGGCTTTTGCTGGTCCGGGCCCGGAGGTTATCAACGGTCGCCTGGCTATGCTCGCGTTCGTCGCTGCGGCTGGCGCGGAGTTTTCTACTGGCTTCACCGTCATGCAGCAGCTGCGCGAGGCGCCTGCGCTTGTGGGCGTCACCTTTGTGATCTTCGTCGTCGCCAGCCTGGTGCGCCTCACTTTGCAACACGTACAGTGTGAAGTCATGGCTTTTGTAGTTTGCCAGACATACCATGTTTATGGTTGACATGCATGCTCCTTTTGATGGTCAGGATGTTACGTCAATGAAAGTATTGAATCATATGTTTACAGGTTAAAGAGCTGGTAGTATGCAGCGTCTGACGCAGCCTGACCAGCAGTGTGTGCCTGTGTGCTCGTGCAGATCCCCATCTTCCGTGGCGTGTCTCCTGCTGCAAAGAGCAACGGCCCCTTCACTCCCACTGCTGAGATGCTGAACGGCCGGGCAGCCATGCTGGGCTTCCTTGCACTGCTCTGCACTGAGTGGGCAAAGGGTGCCGCGGTGTTCTAAGCGAGTAATTGAATTATTAACCTGACTGGTTGTGTGCTAGCTATAACTTGCTGCGTGCTTCTTCCTGCTTTCCTGCCAGAAACTGCCCAGCGCTTCAGAGCATAATGCATGCATGTACTTGCATGGCAGCAATTGTTCAAGTTGAGAATGCATGCAAGCCAGCTAGGCAGGGTGTCCTACTCAGTCTGCAGGAGGTGATGAGATATGTGTATTGTGCACGAATGGTGTACAGCTATGGTGATGTGACCCAGTTTGAGCGAGGAGTGGCAACTGTGGCAAAGACCGCTTGGGGTTTAACATTGAATTAAACGTGAAACAGTAAAAAGACATGTGCCCCAATCTGTTTGTAATGCAGCCTCCAGTATGCTTTGAAAGATGCCTACTGTCACCGGCATCAAGGTCAATGAGGAACAGATGATGCTTGGAGAGTGTCAATCGAGTTGCAAAGGTCTCATACGCTTGTACACAATGTGTGTTACATACATGTCCGACAGCCCCTGTTGACAAGAACTAATGCCCAGTGAACATAGCTGACCCTGCCTCACAGACCGAGTCAAGGAGACCAGGATGGAACATCGGCACCTATGCCTACACGCTTCTGCTAATGTACGCTTACCCTGCAGTACACAGTGCTGACATCAGTACAGACCGGCCGAGGGGGGGCTTCCATGCATGCATCACCGCAGACCAAAGCCCTCCGCGTTGTTGATCGCCAGCTCCAGGCGGCGGAGCAGCGTGTCCTTGTCCTGCATACCCGCGCCGTACTTAATCGACACGACCAACATTGTAGAAAGTCTCCGACTCCGTGCCATTGCTGGGGTGGAAGTAGGGTAGGGTAGGGCAGGTCAGGGGCGGCTGCACGGCGCGCGGGCGCACCGCGTACTCCGGCATGTAGTTGAAGCATGGGGACACAGGGTAGGGTAAAGGGTTAAGGGCTGGCGCCGCGTGGCGCAGGCGCGCACCGCGTACTCCGGCAGCAGCAGGTAGTTGAAGCACGTGTGCGCGGTGGGCAGGCGCGGCGAGTCGGGCCCGTTCCGCGACACGGTGAGCGCCAGCGCGCCCAGGCCCTTGACGGGCGCGCGATCAGAGCCGGTCACGAAGAAGAGCAGGCGGCGGCGCTGCGCGTCGTCGAACACGCCGTGCACGATGTCCCACAGCCACACAATGATCTGCGCGCGCGGCGCGCGGGGTCGGGCCCGGCTTGAGGGCGCCAGCGCAGCGCGTTGCGGGCGCCGCGCACACAGCGCCTCGCAGCCGGCAACCCCCAGGCCAGCGGCTCACGCCGGGCGCATGGCCGGGCTGTCCTCAGCGCGGCCACGCGCGCAGCGCAGGACCGGACTCATGAGTAGGCCCAACCCAATCTGGGAGCGCGCCGGCGAGTCGGGCGAGTAGCCGTTCTCATACGCGGCCGCGCGCTGCAGCGCCGCAAAGTCCAACTCGCTGCGGCCGCACACCAGCTGCTCCAGCTCCTCCGGCCGGAACAGCGCCATGGCCGGGCCCGCGCACAGCTGCGGCGCGGCGGCGCGCGCTGGGGTGCGGGCGCGTGGGGCGCCCGCATTGCTTTGGGAGCAGCGGGTGCCTGCATGTGGGGTGATGCAGGCTCGCGCGCAGGCCTCAGGCATGCGAAGACCCCAGGCACAACTTGCAAGGCTCGCAGTTGACCTGCATCCTGCAAGCAGGGAAAGGTGCGCGAAGCGCATGGCGACTGCCCGGCCCCGCACTGTAGAGCGCTGGCGCTGAGCACGGTGGACCGCACACGTGAGCGCGGGTGTGCGGCAGAGCTGTCCTGGAGCTCTACAGGGCGGCCGCTCCCCTGCACAGACAGGAGCGCCGGCTGTATCCATGCACGGATCCCAGCGGCCGCGCGCGCCTGGTCAAAGCCGCGGCGGAAGGCCGCAAACTGCGGCTCGATGGACGCCTCCAGCAGGTGCCGCACGTACAGCTCCACGAAGCGGCCGCGGCTGGCGGCCGTGACCGGCAGCTCGCCGCCGCCGGGCGCCAGGTCCTCTGCGACCACGCCCTCGCCGAACGGGCCCTCGCGCTCCACCTGCTCACCCGCCGCCGCGCTGCCGGATCTGACCCAACCTCTTGCACAAGGGCGGCGGCCCTGCGCCTGAGGGCGCAGCGCACGGAGGGTTCGGCAAGGTTGCGCCGCAGTTGCGCCGGCGCCGCGTGGCGCCCGCAGGACCCAGCAAGGTAGGCTTGGGTTTAGACCCTAGCGTAATTTCGCGGCAGGCGGGGGGCGCCACGCGGCGGGCGCCCGGGGCCGCGCCTGGAAGACGAGGCCCAGGTCCGCGACCGCGGCCGCGGGCAGCGCCAGCAGCCGCGCCAGGCTGCGGTGCACCTCCGGCTGCACGCCCGCCAGGTCGGCCAGGCCGACCGGCGCGCGCAGGAGCTTCCTCCAGAGCGCCGGCGGCAGCGCCACGCCCAGGGTGTGCCCGTTGTACACTGCCAGGCCGAGCATCGTGCCCACCAGCTGGAACTCGGTGCGCATGTCGATGTCGGACGCGCGCGGCCAGTGCGCGCGGCTGGGCGCGTCCACGCCGACGAACATGCCGTAGCTGGCGTCAAAGAGCTCGCGGAAGACGAGCTGGAAGAATTCCTGCATGCAGGACTAGGGTTAGGGTCAGGGTAGGGAAGACCTCATGCACAGCCCAGCCGGTGACGGACCGAGCAGCTGCGCGCGCTCCGGGCGCGCGCCGCCTTGCAGCAAGGCTTCGCATGCCCTGCGCTGGAGCTTGCCCACCGCAGCACGCAACCCGCAGCGCGCTCTCGCAGCATCGGCACGCCAACTGCGCATGTGGCTGGTCGCCCTCCCGGACACTTCCGACGTGTTGCCGGAGTGGGCAAAGCTGGGAGTGAGAGAGCCGCACGGCCTGGACGAGCTGCTGCGGCATGCATGCGGCCGAGCGAGGCGCGCGCCTTCTGCACGCCGCCCTCGTCGACGCCCTCCTCGCCC
>JAABUP010008176.1_pt1 | contig 13486 bp, 13 predicted proteins | sample 5559201 | NCBI WGS metagenome assembly JAABUP01 (sample SAMN10711887, study PRJNA513373) | rock metagenome | isolation source: Antarctica rocks | place: Antarctica | reverse complement strand
TGACCGAGCCCGTGAAGGTGTCGCCCGACTTGGTGAAGGTGCCGATGGTCGCCATGATGAAGTCTCCTGTCTGTCTCTCGGGACCGCGCCCACCGCGGCCTCGATGGCGATCTCAAGGCCGGAGGCGATCGACGACGCAGCGTTCACGCCCGCAGCGCAGCGAAGGACGGCGGCAAGGCGGCTTTCTTGTCTCGCGAGGAATGCGGGATCCGGGGTCCCCGGGCGACTTGTCGCCTGGGGTGGTGAACCGGGGTCCCGGCGCGACTTGTCGCCTGGGGTGGTCCCGCAGGGGAAGAAAGTTGCCGGACGCCGTTGCGGCAAAGGTGATCGAGGCGGAGCCGTCCTTCGGCCAGATCAAGCCAGGAGAGGACGCGTGGGACGCAGCCTCCGGGACAGGCCCCGAGACAGCTTGGCAACCCGCACCCTGCACCCACAAGGGCACCCAGCTTGGTCGCACAAAGACCCTCCGCTGCGGCACGATCGGCGGTCGACCGGAAAAGGGTGCGCCAAGCCCAATTGCGGCGTCTTCCATTCGGTTCAGCTGGGCGCGGCCCGAAGACCCGGGCAAGTGCAGCGTCTGGTGTAGCGGCAACCCTCTTTGAGCTCACCGAACGCCTCTGGTGGCCTAGATCTCAGGCCGGTTTCAATCGGCTCCCTGCCGTGCCCGCGTCGGACCACGCCCGTGCCCCGCTTCACCCGGAGCGGCGGCGTCGCGCCATTCCGCGTCAGGGATCCAGCCCGCAAGGGGCGAAACGGCGACAGCCGGTTCGAGCGCAGCCGACGAGCCCGCCCCCGAAGGGGAAGCCCGTCTGCGGAACGTGCAAATTTCGATCGGCCTGTCTTGAGGCAGGGGTGACGCTCTCGTCCAGCTTGAACTGCACGCTAAAATTCTCGCGGTCCGCACCGGCCTGCATCTTCCCCGGCACGGTTTTCGGCATCTCATCCGTCCTCGTTCAGGCTCGAAAGCCATACATCAGGGCGGACCACTTCAGTGGGGAGGATCAGAAGAATGCGACCGCCTCGGCTTCGTTAACGGTCCCGCGATCTCCGGCGCAGCTGGTCGAAGTAGACGGCGCTGATCAGCACCGCCCCCACGGCGACCTGCTGCCAGAAGGGTGGCAGGCCGAGGACGACGAAGCCGTTGAGCAGGACCACCGGAATGATGATGCCGATCACGGTCCCCATCATGCCCCCGGCGCCGCCGAACAGGCTGGTGCCCCCGATCACAACGCCCGCGATCACCTGGAGATTGTCCGTCGAATGGCCGCCGAGGGTCGTGGTGGCGAAGCGGGCCAGCGACATGTAGCCGGCGATGCCCGAAAGGATGCCGGCCAACATGTAGACCTTGATCAGATGGCCCGTGACGTCGATGCTGGCGCGTCGGCATGCCTCCAGGCTCGATCCCACCGCATAGGTGTAGAGACCGAAGCGGGTGAGACTCAGCACCAGCGCCCCCAGCGCGACGATGACACCCGTAATCGTCACGAGGATCGGGATCCCTGCCACCCGGCCGGAGCCGACCGTCAGTACGAGGCTCTCGGGGACATCCGATACATCGACCCCGCCGGTCAGCAGAAGGGCGAGCCCGAGCGACATCCCCATCGTCCCCAGGGTCACGATCAGCGCCGGAATCCGCGCTTTGGCCACGAGCAAGCCGTTCAGCACACCCCAGGCCGCGCCCGCCGTGACGCCGGCGAGAAGCCCGACAAGCAGCACGGCCGGCCCATCCCCGCCGACCGCAACCATGGCCTGCGCCGCGACCACGCCGGAGAAGACCAGGACGCCGTTGATCGAGAGGTCGATTCCCCCCGTCAGGATGACGAACGTACTGCCGACCGCCAGCACCAGGAGAACCGAGCCGTCCGTGGCCATGTTCAATATGTTGGCCAGCTTGGGGAAGGCGTCCGGGCGCATCGCGGAAAAGAAGGCGATCAGCCCGATCAGGACGAGAAGGAGCGCCACGGATTGGCTGCGCAGAAGGCTCGTGACGCGGCTCTGGGGCCTTGCTCCCGCTCCCGCAGCGTCCGGCGGCCCTTCTCCCGTCGGGGTCGGGCTTTGGAGCGATCGAGACGACTCGCTCAAGCGGCTTCGCTCCTCGTCGCGCCCGACGTCATCAGCCGGATGAGTTCGTCCACCGTGATGTCCGACGTCGCGATCTGTCCGACCGTCCGACCCAGCCGGAGGACGACGATCCGGTCGGCGATCTCCAGCACCTGAGGCAGGTTGTGGCTGATCAGCACTACGGCCGTGCCGGCCTCGCGGACCCGCTGGATCAGATCGAGCACGCCCTTGGTCTGGACGAGGCCGAGCGCGGCGGTGGGCTCGTCCATGAAGATCGCGCTCGTCGCCCACATGGCGGCGCGCGCCACCGCCACGCTCTGCCGCTGGCCCCCGGAGAGGGCCAGGACCTCGGCGGAGGGCCGGAGCCTGACGCCGAGCCGCGCCATGGCCTCGCCGGCGCGCTGGACCATCCTGGGCCTGTCCAGCACGCCCAGACGCCCCAGCAGGCCGGGCTTGAAGAGCTCCCGTCCCAGGAAGACGTTGGCCGCGGTATCGAGGTCGGGCGCGAGCGCGAGATCCTGGTAGACGGTCTCAATGCCGGCCGCGCGTGCATCCTGAGGGCCGGCGAAATGTACCGCTTCGCCGTTCACACGGATCTCTCCAGCGTTCGGGCGGTCGGTCCCCGACAGGATCCGGACAAGGCTGCTCTTGCCGGCGCCGTTGTCGCCCACAAGAGCCACGATCTCGCCGCTGCCGACACTGAAGTCGGCGCCCTGCAAGGCCTGGACGTGACCGAAATGCCTGACGATGCCGCGGGCTTCGATCAGGGGAGCGTCCGTCATGAGAGCTGCCTCATCGGAGTGGTTGGCAGGGACCAGATCGGGTGAGGCGGCCGGGATCAGCAACGGTCCTTGTACAGGGCCTTCTGGATCTCGGGCTGGTCAAGATTGTCCTTGGTGACCGTCACGGTACCGGTCGTCACCGCATGGTCGACGCTCTGTCCCTTCAGGGACTTGGCGATCGCGTCCACCCCATCCACCCCGATCTGGTAAGGCTGCTGGGCGATGAGGGCCTGGACCAGGCCATCCTTGAGCTGCTTGACCTGCGACTCGCCTGCGTCAAATCCGACCACCTTCACGGCGCCGACCTTGGCCGCATTGCGCAGCCCCGTGGCCGCACCCTCGGCGGAGCGGTCATTGGTGGCGAAGATGCCGGCAAGGTCGGGATGCGCCGCCAGGGTCGAGGCCACTTCGGCGGCCGCTTTGGACGGGTCGTTGCTGGAGATCTGGAATCCGACATAGGTGATGTCGGGATATTTCTTGATCTCGTTCTCGAACCCCTTCTGGCGCTGATCTGAGGTGCTGGCGCCGGCCTGGAAGGCGATCACAATGACCTTTCCCTTCTCGCCGATCAGTTTGGCAAGCGCGTCGGCCCCGGCCACCCCGCCCGCGGTATTGTCGGTCGAAATGGCCGTGATGGCCGGCGCCGTATTCTCGAGCGTCGTGTCGACCAGAGTGACCTTGATGCCGGCGCTCGCGGCCTGTGAGATCGGCACGAACATGGCCTTGGAGCCCGTCGGCGCGATCAGCAGGCCGGCAGGGTTCGAGGCCACGACGGCGTTGACGATCGGCGTCTGCAGGGAGGGGTCGAATTGCTGCGGGCCCTGGACGTTGATCGTGAAGCCATATTTGGACGCCTCGGCGCGGATGCCGCATTCCATGCTGATGTAGAAGGCGTTGCCGGTGACGCCGGGCACGAAGGCGATAGCCTTGCCCTGGGTCGCCGAATCCGCGGCTGCGGCGCGCATGGCTGTGCCGAGACCGCTAGCCGAAAGCACCAGCGCGGCGATTGTCGTCGAGGTCAGAACCCTGCCAAACGGTGTTGAAGGTCGCATTGTGTTTTCCCTCCCAAGATCATTGTGTCTGGCGGCTTCCGCCGAACCGGAACCGGTCAGGCCGACTCGCGACGGGAAAGCATCACCCAGTCCAGGGCGAGCCTGCGCACGGCTTCGCCTACCCCGAAGATCACGAGTGTGGCGATCAGTACGGCGCCGGTCACGATCTCCTGCTGCTCAGGGGTCATCCCGGCGAGCCCGAGCGCATTCTGGACGAAGGCCAGCACCAGAACCGCCACCAGAACGCCCGCCAGGCTTCCGGATCCCCCAAAGATGTTGACCCCGCCCAGCACGACGGCCGTGATGACCGGCAGTTCGAGCCCGACCGCCGTGTCGGATCGTGCGCTCGCCAGATAGGCCGTCAGAACGATGGCCGAGAGCGCTGACACGACCCCGGAGGCCGTGAATACACCCAGCAGGGTGCGGCGGACATCGATCCCCGAATAGCGGGCCGCCTCGCGGTTGTTGCCCATCGCAAAGATCGCGCGGCCCCAGTAGGTAGCGTGCAGGAAGAGGGCAAAGCCGGCAAACAGGAGCGCGAAGGGGATGGTGCTCCAGGGGATGGGGGTCGAGCCGATCGTCCCGAAGCCGAGATTCTGGAACCAGTCGGGAAAATCGCTGAAGCCGCGCTCCTTCAGCAGGATCTGCGCGATGCCGCGATAAAGCGCGAGCGTGCCGATTGTCACGACCAGCGACGGCAGGCCGAACACCACGACGAAGACGCCATTGAGCAAGCCCGCCAGCGTGCCGACCGCGAACGCTACCACCATGGCCCAGCCAATGCCGAGTCCCTGTTCCATGCAGAGCGCCAGCACGGTCGCGCACAGGCCGATCATGGAGCCGACCGAGATGTCGATCTCGCCCGTCACGATGATCAGCGTCATGGGCAGGGCCACCAGCGCCACCGGCATCATGCTGGCGAGCGCGATGGAAATGTTCGAGCCCGTTGTGAAATAGATCGAACTCCTGGCGCCCAGCGCCAGGGTGACGATCAGCACGACCACCAGAAAGCCTTCCCAGCGCAGCAGTAGCCGGCGCAGTCCGCCCATCATCGGCCTCCCCGCTTGACCTTCAGGCCGCCGATCTCCATCCGGCCCGTCAGGCGGCTGTAGAAGATCACGGTTCCGAGGATCGAGGCGCCGACGACGGCCTGGATCCAGAACTGGCTGAGCCCGAGCAGCTGGACGCCATTCTGCAGCACCGCGAAGATCAGGGCCCCGATGGCGGCGCCGAAGACCGAGCCGCTGCCGCCAAAGATGCTGACGCCGCCGATGACGGCCGCCGAGATCGTCTGCAGCTGCAGATCGGGCGCAATGACCGCGTCCACCGTGCCGAAGCGCGCGCCCCACAGCACGCCCACGAAGCCGCACAAGAGCCCCGACAGGACGAAGAGGATCGCGATATGCCGCCGCGGCTTGATGCCCGCGAAGGCTGCACCCTCCGGATTGCTGCCGAGGGCATAGAAGTTGCGGCCGACCCGCGTGTAGCGGGCCACCCACCCTAGGATCACGGTGAGCGCGAGGGCGAACCACACCAGCGGCGACAGGCCGAAGACGTGGGTTTGGGCGAGCGTGCCGTAGCTGGCCGGCAGCACCGTCGCCGAAATCTGGCGTCCACCCGCATAGACGATGACGCCGCCCCGGTAGATCGCCAGCGTTCCAAGGGTCGCCACAATCGCCGGAATGCGGAGACCCGCGACCAGAATGGCGTTGCCCAGGCCCATAGTGCCGCCCACGGCGCAGCCGATCAGCGCGACGGTCGCGATGGAGCCGTCGGGATGCTGCGACAGCCAGTCGGCCGCCACGAAGGCACTAGTCGCCACCATGGCGCCGACCGAAAGGTCAATCTGGCGCGCGATGATGATCAGTCCCTGTCCCAGGGCCACGATGCACACCAGGGTTGCCGAAAGCAGCACCTGTTCGAGATTGGCGCCGTCGAGGAAACGCGGCTCGCGCAGCGTCACGGCGCCGCAGATCAGCAGCAGGGCCAGCACCAGACCCAGTTCCCGGATGCGCGTGAGGCGGGCGAACGGGTTTCGGGAGCGTCCGGCCGGCAGGGCCACTGCGACCGACCGGGTCATGCGGCACCCGCCATCGTGCCCGAGGCCTGAACCGGCGCCGCGTGGGCGGCCGCGAGCAGGAGTGCTTCCCGGCTGAACCGATCCCGCGCGGCTTCCGTGACGACGCGGCCGACCCGGAATACCAGGATTCGATCCGCCATCCCGATCAGTTCCTCGGCGTCGTCGCTGATCATGACGATAGACATGCCGCCGACCGCGAGACCTGAAATCACCCGGTGGATCTCCGATTTTGCCCCCACGTCGATGCCGCGCGTCGGTTCATCGAGGATCAGCAGCCTGGGCGAGGGGATGAGCCATTTGGCCAAGAGCACCTTCTGCTGGTTGCCGCCCGACAGCGTGCCGGTCACCTGCTCGATGCCGGTCGACACGACGCGCATGCGGCTTGCAAAGTCACCGGCCACACGGTCCTCGTCCTTTCGCCGGATAAGCCCGAAGAGGCCCGACAGGCCGCCGAGAACCGGCAGGGTCTCGTTGGCCCGAATCGGGAACTGCAGGACCAGTCCCTGGTGATGGCGGTCCTCTGGGACGAGCGATATCCCGAGCCGCATGGCCTCGCGCGGCGATCGGGGCGCAACGCTGCGGCCATCGAGCAGGATCTGACCCGCGCTGGGCTTGTCGATGCCGAACAGCATGCGGGCGACCTCGGAACGGCCGGCGCCGACAAGCCCGAAAAAGCCCAGGATCTCCCCCGAGCGAACCTCGAAGCTCACATCCTCAACAAAGCCCGCCCCGGAAAGTCCCCGGACACCCAGGACCGGCGCGCCGATAACCGCCTCCTGCTTGGGGTAGAAACTCTCCAACTTGGTGCCGATCATGGCCCGCACGATGTCTTCCGGCTTGAGGTCGGCGGCGGGACCCGTCATGACGCGTGCCCCGGACCGCGGCACCGTGACGTCGTCGCTGAAGCCCAGGATCTCGTCGATGAAATGGGTGATGAAGAGCACGGCCGTGCCCTGGTCCTTGAGGCGTCCCACGACCTCGAACAGCCGCTCGACCTCCGGCCCCGAAAGTGCCGAGGTCGGCTCGTCGAGCACCAGGACGGTCGCGTCCAGCGAAAGGGCCCTGGCGATCTCGATGGCCTGGCATTCGGCGACTCCGAGGGCTTTGACGGGCAGCATGACGTCGAGATCGACGCGAAGACGCGCCATGAGATCGCGCGCCTGCGCCACCATGCCGGCCCAGTCGATTCGGCCGCCCCGGCGCGGCTGGCGATTGATGAAGATGTTCTCGGCGACGGACAGATCAGGAAACAGCGCGGGGTGCTGATGCACCACCGCGATCCCCTTGGCTTGGCCGTCCGCGGCGTCGGCGATGCGGATCGGCTGGCCGTCCTTGAGGATCTCGCCGCCGTCGGGCTTATGGATGCCGCCGAGCATCTTGACCAGCGTGCTCTTGCCGGCGCCGTTCTCGCCTGCCAGGGCATGAACCCGCCCGGCCACCAGAGCGAGGTCGACGCCGCGCAGGACCTCGACCGGCCCGAAGCGCTTCCTCACCTGGCGGAGCTCGATCACAGGCATCACCGGCGCGGCTTTCATTGCTGATCCGTCGGCGCGGTCAAGACTCATCGGCCCGACTAGAGCGCCAGTCAGTCCACCGTCAGAAGTCGTAGTCCTTGTAATTGTCCTTGGTGAACTGGAGAGGTTCCCCGGTAATGATCTGGCCATCCTTGTCGATCGTATAGGTGCCCGGCCATTTGCCCTTGTCGATGGTGATGGAGTCGCCGGGCTTGCCGGTGATCTTGCCATCCACCAGGGCCTTCGCGGCATAGTAGGTCACATAGCCGAGCTTGATCGGATTCCATAGATAGAAGCCTTCGATCGTGCCATCGAGCATGTAGGGGGCCGTGATGCTGGGCACGCAGTTGCCCGACAGCTTGATGGTTCCGTGGCCCTTGTTGACAGATTCGAGCGCGCGGGCAACAGCGGGCAGGCCGGGGCAGGTGGGCGCGAAGATGCCCGCCAGATTGGGATATTTTGTGGTCAGGGCGACGGTCGCGTCGAAGGCTTTCTGCTCATTGTCGTAGCCGTAGACGGTATCGACGACCGTCAGGCCCTTGTACTTGGCGATCTCGTCCTTGAAGGCCGCGATCCAGAGGTTCTGGTTGGCCGCGGTCGGTTGAGCCGATACGATCGCGATCTGACCCTGGGGATCCGGCCCCATGGCCTTGATCAGCAGGATGGCGCCGAAGCGGCCGATGGCGTCGCTCGTGGCCTGATTGACGAAGAAGGCGCGGCCGCCGTTGGAGTCCGCATCGAAGGTGACTACCTTGGCGCCGAGCTTTTCGGCCCGCTTCATGGCCGGCACGACGGCGTCGGGGTCGCTCGGCGCGACCGCGATGGCCGGCACGTGGCGATCGCCCGGATTGTTGATGATGTCGACCTGCGCCTTGCCGCTCGACTCGGTCGGCCCGAGGTTCTCGACCGTCCCGCCGATCTCCTTGGCGGCGATCTGCGCGCCGGACAGCGTGGCCTTATAATAGGGGTTCGTCGTCGACTTGATGACCATCGCGAGCTGAAAGTCCTCGGCCCAGGCGCCGGTGGCGCCCCAGGCGAGAACGGCGGGAACCGACGCCAGCATGGCGCCGCCGATGGCCAAAGATCGTAAAGAGACCTTGCTCATGTGCATGTCCTCCCGGATGTCTTATTGGGCGCCGTTCGGCGTCTATTGACCCTCGGCTCTCGACAAAGACGCTTGGCTTGCGGAAGCTTCGGTCCTTGCGACGCCAGAGGCGATGCGAACCGCCTCCCGGCAATCAATGCATGTTATCGATATCAAGGCAAGCCGATGGCTCTTGCAAATGCGGGCGGCGGATTGCAGTCGGCTGACGATGTGATATCGATAACAAGGAAGAGCGGGCACAGTGAGCGTCCGCCACACGCTAAAGAGCGGGGAGCGCCGACATGAGGACGAGGCAATTCGGCCGGACGGGTCGTGACGTCAGCGAGATCGGCTTTGGCACCTGGGGCATCGGCGGCGCGCAATGGGTCGAGGTGGACGACGACGAGGCCATCAAGGCTCTGCACACGGCCCTCGCCAGCGGGATCACCTTCATCGATACGGCCGACGTCTACGGCGACGGCCGATCGGAAAAGCTGATCGCGCGGGCGCTCCGCGAGCGCAAGGGACCGAAGCCCTTCATCGCCACCAAGGCCGGCAAGCGGCTTCCCGCCCAAGAGGTGCGCGGCTATACGGCGGAGAACCTGAAGACCTGGGTCGAACGGAGCCTCAAGAACCTCGAGGTCGACAGGCTCGACCTCGTCCAGCTGCACTGTCCGCCGACGGAGCTCTACTACCACCCCGAGGTTTTCGAGGCGCTCGACGGGCTCGTGGCCGAGGGAAAGCTCGCCAGCTACGGCGTGAGCGTGGAAAAGATCGAGGAGGCTATCAAGGCCATCGAATATCCCAACGTGGTCAGCGTCCAGATCATCTACAACATGCTGCGGCAGCGACCCGAGGACCTGTTCTTCGAGCGCGCGAAGCAGAAGAACGTCGCGATCATCGCGCGGGTGCCCCTGGCCAGCGGCCTGTTGTCGGGCAAGTTCACGGCCAAGTCCACGTTCGATCCCGCCGACCATCGCAATTTCAACCGGAACGGCGAAGCCTTCGACGTGGGCGAGACTTTTTCGGGCGTGCCGTTCGAGAAGGGCCTCGAAGTCATCGAGAAGATCAGGCCGCTCGTTCCGGGCGACGGCACCATGGCGCAGTTCGCCCTGCGGTGGATCCTGATGAACGACGCCGTGACCGTAGTGATCCCGGGCGCCAGGACCGCCGAGCAGTCGCGGGCCAATGCCGCGGCCGACGACCTCGCCCCGCTCTCGTCCGAGACGATGGTCAGGATCAAGGCGATCTACGACGCGGACGTGAAGCCCTACGTCCATCATCGCTGGTGAACGCGCCGTTGCCCACGCGGTTCAGGAACCCGGCCCCACCCCGGTGGGCCCCGGGTCGGCCGTAGTGACTAAGACGAAGGGCGCCCTGCAGATCGAACGCCCGTCCCGGCAGCAGCCCACGATGGCCGACGTCGCCCGCAGGGCGGGGGTTTCGGTCATGACGGTCTCGCGGGCGCTGAAACGAGGAACCTCGATCTCCGACGAGACGCGCGCCAGGATCGTGGCCGCGGTCGAGGAACTCGGTTACGTCCTCGATCAGACGGCGGGCACGCTGTCCTCGAAGCGGTCCAACTTCATCGCGGCGCTCATCCCCTCGATCAACAACTCGAATTTCTCCGATACCGTGCGGGGGATCACCGAAGTTGTCGAAGAGAGCGGGCTGCAGCTTCTGCTGGGCTACACCGACTACAAGACTAAGGCCGAGGAGAAGCTCGTCGAGTTGACCCTTCAGCGCCGCCCGGAAGGGATCATCTTAACGGGCGGCCGGCATTCGCCGCTGACCCGCCGCAGGCTGACCTCGGCGGGAGTGCCGGTCATCGAGATCTGGGACGACCCGACCGATCCCATCGAACACGTTGTCGGGTTCTCCAATGCCGAAGCCATGCGGGCCCTCGTGCATCGCCTGCATGGGCGCGGATATCGGGACATCGGCTTCATCGGGGGCAGCGGCGAGCGCGACACGCGCGGCAGCGATCGCCGCCGCGGCTACCTGCGGGCCGTGGAACAGCTCGGCCTTCCGCCGGGACGCATCGTCGCCCTGGGTGAGCCGCCGATCACCATGGAACAGGGCGGCATAGCCATCCGACGACTGATCGCAGACTGGCCGAGTGTCGATGCGGCGGTCTGCGTGTCCGATCTGTCGGCGTTCGGGGCCGTGATGGAGTGCCATCGCCAGGGATGGGACGTGCCGGGGCGGATCGCGATCGCGGGCTTCGGCGACTTCGAAGTGGCGCGCTTCGCCCATCCCCGGATCACGACGGTGTCGGTGGACGCCTTCAGCATCGGGCAGGCTGCCGGACGGATGATGGTGCGGGCCACCGAAGCGTCGCGTAGTGGCGTGATCCTGCCGCGGCAGACGGAGGCCACGCCTTTTCGGGTGATCGAACGACAGAGCACGTGAGGCCGTCAAGGCTGCAGAACAGGATAGAGACGCCCGTGAGAGCCATCGTCATCCATGCCGCGCAGGATCTCAGGATCGAGGAGCGCGAAGAAGAGAAGCCGGTCAGCGGCGAGGTCGAGGTTGCCATCGAGGTTGGTGGGATCTGCGGGTCCGATCTTCACTATTTCAACAGCGGCGGCTTCGGGGCCATCCGGCTGCGCGAGCCCATGATCCTGGGTCACGAGGTGGCTGGAACGGTGGTTCGGACCGGACCGGATGTCGCCGTGCTGGCGGTCGGCGACAAGGTCGCGGTCTCGCCGAGCCGGCCCTGCAACTACTGCCGCTTTTGCCTCGCCGGCCTTCAGCAGCATTGCCTGAACATGCAGTTCTACGGCAGCGCCATGCCGATGCCGCACATCCAGGGGGCCTTCCGCCAGCGGCTGGTGGCGCGGACCGACCAGTGTCACCGGATTGCGGATGGCATCTCGATCAACCACGCCGCCTTTGCCGAGCCGCTGGCCGTGGTGCTGCACGGCGCCAGGCGGGCGGGTCCGGTGCTCGGGAAGCGGGTGCTCGTCACCGGCTGCGGCCCGATCGGGGCCCTGGCCGTCTTGGCGGCCCGTGCGGGAGGCGCCCGCGAGATCGTGGCGACCGATGTCGTCGACAACACCTTGCGGGTCGCCCGTTCGGTCGGGGCCGACCGCACCATCAACGTCGCCGAGCGCAACGCGGACCTTCTGGCCTACGGCGTCGACAAGGGCTGGTTCGACCTCATGTTCGAAGCCTCCGGCCATGAGGGCGCGATGCGGGCCGGCATCGCGGCGCTGCGCCCGCAGGGCGTGCTGGTCCAGCTTGGCACCGGCAACGACGCGTCGCTGCCGCTCAGCCAGATCGTGGCCAAGGAGATCGAACTCAGGGGCACCTTCCGGTTCCACGAGGAATTCGCCCTCGCGGTCGATTTCCTCAATGCCGGGCGGATCGATGTCCGTCCGCTGCTGTCCAACATCTTTCCTCTGGCTGAGGCGACGCGAGCCTTCGAGGCCGCCACCGACCGCCGCGGCGCCGTGAAGGTGCAGATCGCCCTGCAGGACTGACGTGTGGGTTGCGACAGGGCTGTCGGCTGGCAGGAGCTCCTGGTCTAGGTAGGGGCGATAACATACTTGACTCAGTGTTGCGGTTCGGCAACGGATTGCGTGGAGCTCAACCACGACATAGCCTTCTAAAGGTCGCCAGATCGGCCTGCGGCTGTTTCAGGGTGCGTGCAATGCCTCTCCGGGAAGACGAAATAAAAAAGGGATTAGTTATTTATTTGAAAGACGCAGATGTTCGACGAGGATCCGACTGTCGGTGTAGTGCGTGGCTGAGCGAGACAAAAGATTACGCTATTACCGAGGACCATTATTTTTTGGTCCTCTCAGATGCTCCGGATCACCAAGGTTGGCTGATGGTTCCGATGTCATCCAATCTACGTCCAAATCGGGGAGATATAAAACGACCCTTGAAGTCTGGTTTCATCGATCAGTGACTTCATACGGATAACTATTATTATCAGAGACAGTTCTGGAAAATGCCAGGCGCGGCCATTACTGGATTCAGCGGAGATGATAGAAGCCTGGAAGACGACAGAAGATGGCATGCACTAGGGAATCAGGCTGAGATCGACAGCATAGTTTCTTGGAGCACGTCCAATCGAAACCCGTTTCGACTCATGATATCACGAGAAGCGCCGACGCAGCCGAGATCTACGACGACGACGCCCCTCTCGGCTCGGCCGTCACCGAAGCCGCGAACTGCGCCGAGGTGACGGCCCTTCTCATCCGCTGCGGATACCGGGTCTATCGATCAGAGGCCGACATAGACGGGGAGGACATGGTGGTGCGAACGCCGGGAGGCGCGCTCCGTTGCGTCCAGCTAAAGGGCCGCCCCTACGTCGAGTGGAAGCGCTATGGCAGCCGGGACCTGTAGATGCTGTTCCCGTTCGCGCCCTGGCGCTCTGATGTGACGCGCTCGTGCTTTCTCGGGCCGCATGACCCGTTCTTCGCGTGGGTGAAGGCCGGCCACGGTCACACGCCAAAGTGGGGTGTCAACGCCGGTGTGATTCCAGGCCAGCATGGGGGAGTGAAACCAGGCCAGTGGGTCTGGGACGGCGACATGCAAAGGGCCCCGATCGGGGCCCTTTGCATGTCGCCGTGAGTTTCGGATTATGCGGTGGTGATGTCGCCGGTGTCGGGATTGACGATTTCGGTGGTGGCCTGGTTTTGCTCCGCCCTGGCCGACGTGCGTCGGCGTCCGACCGACTGCTTGAGGCGGTAGCTGTCGCCGTTCATGGTCAGGATGCTGACGTGGTGGGTGAGCCTGTCGAGCAGGGCGCCGGTGAGCCGCTCCGATCCCAGAACGAGCTATGACCGAATCTGGGTGACGGCGGCGATCAGGCGGCGCGTTCGGCTTGGGCGTCGGTGATCTCGGTCCCGTCCTTGAATCTGACACCGGCGACGACCTTGGGCAACAGGTTCTCGCCTTTC
>JAABUP010008175.1_pt1 | contig 13487 bp, 16 predicted proteins | sample 5559201 | NCBI WGS metagenome assembly JAABUP01 (sample SAMN10711887, study PRJNA513373) | rock metagenome | isolation source: Antarctica rocks | place: Antarctica | reverse complement strand
GTCATCTGTGGACATGAACCAGCACTTTCGCAAGGGCTTCAGTGACTCCAGCTGTACAAAGATCCCATCATTTATCTGGTGTGGCCACCCCTTCATCTTCCAAACCTGCATTTGATCCCAACAGCAAGGTCCATACCATTGGGATATCAGCAAGAGGCTCTGGCATTGCCGTGGGTCAGACATGTGAAAAGCAATTCCAGTGCACAAGCAGGTCTAAGCACAATGACAGCAACAGCTTTTGCTAGTCTGATAGCCCAGGGGGCTGTACATGATGCGGTCAGTCAATCAGCTTTCTTCAAGCAAGCGCACACTCCGGTTCCTTAGCACCTGAGGGTATGCTATTGACTGCTTTGGGACCACTGCACAGGCTGCATGTGATCCTGTGTCTGTAGCATACTGACGCAGGAAGGCCAAGCAGCTTTGCAGCAGGTCCGGGGATTGGAAAGCTGTGCTGATCTGCACTTGGCCCATCTGCTCCTGACCGCTGGCAGCCTTCTTGCCTGCAGTTGTGATGCTACAGCTGGAACCAGGCAACAGGATGCTCTACATGATGAACATTGATGCTCTGTTTGTTTGAGACATGTTGCTATACTGATGTGCTGGTTGCAATCATGTGCTGCACAAAGCTCAGCAGGCATCTTGACAAGGGTAGCTGTCCGCCTTCTGCGCATGAAAAGCTTTGCAACTGAGGAGGGTACGTGCAAGGTCATGTGTCAAAAGTTGTAGCGCATTGCAATGATCACGGACGTCAAGTCCGCTGTCGGAAAGACCCCTGTGCTGTGGGTGTGTCACCTGGAAGAAAGTACACAGAAGGCTGTATGGTCTTCCCTTCCGACATCTGTTGCTGGACGGCCACAATGATGTCTTGCCCAAACTGCTGTATCCTTTCAGTTGTGAGGGGTATCGGTTCACCGTTTGCCTGCATGTACAGCTCAGATGACATGGAGTCTCATCAAGCAAGCAAGCAGCACACTTGATGGGACTCAGTGACATACCATGCCTTCCTTGGCGGCAGCATAGTCATCATCGTTTCTGATCTCCCCGACGTTTGGTGCTGCAAGGACCTTGCTTTCTTGCTTGTCAGCAGCTGGAGTTGACAAGCCTGTGCTGCGGCCATTGGTAAAAGCAAAAGAGCTGGCAGGCTTCCCACTGTCACTCTCTGCAGGCGATGCTTTCACAATGGGTGCACTGCCCCTCTGAATCTGTTTCTTTAGGGTAGCTATCTTGTGCCTGAACTCAGAGGTGTTTTGCAGCTTTGCCGCCTGTTCATAATTTGTCAAGGCCTGCATAGAAGCAAGCTGTTCAATGATGTACATTTCACAAGAGTTGATGACTGGCCAGCTGTGCATGCCAAAACCAACCTGGTTGAGCTCGCCCATGGCTTCCAATACCATAGCCTTGCGGTAGTGCCCCTTCTCCCATTCTGGCTTGAGTCGTATGCACGTGTCTGCATCTGCCAAAGCTTTGCCAGCTTTCTGAAGCTTCAAAAGAGCCGCACAGCGATTGCTGCAGGATCAACGCTCCTGTTCACTTGAGCTTCTGTGACTTACTGGAAGTGGTTGACAAACTGGGTTATACCTGTATAGTACTGTGTTCTCAGGCTCCTCTTTTATGCCTTTCGTATAGCAAGCAGCTGCTTTCAGCCACTGCTCTGCTTTGTAATATTCGTTCCCTTGATCCTTGTGACTTTTAGGGGGTTTTGCTTCTACCATCTAGCGCATCAGCAACTGTGATCACAGAACTCAAAACCAGCCTTTTAGAACTGAATCCTCTTGATCGACGTCAAAGCAGCAACGACTTGATGAGCAGTACTTGCAGGTGTCCACAACAGATTTCCGGCCCTGCCAAAAGCAAAACGAGACTGGCGAGAAAGAGAGAAATGCAGCTTGGAGAGAGACGAACAAACAATGCATGCAGTCAGTGTCAGCATTGTAATCTCTCTCTCTCTCTCTCACCATGCATTGTAATCTCTCGCTCTCTGCCTGGGCCACAATTGCGCCACTATCCACCCATGTCGAGCAAAAGAAGCGTGTATGATGAAGATGACTATGACGATTATGGAGACGAAGACTATTACGGAGACTATGGCGACTTTGATCCTGGAGAAAGTCAAGTAGCAGGCAAGCAATCTGCGAAGGTACCTGATAGGCCGTGGCAATGCACAATGCTGAATGCACAGGTGATGCTGACATTTATCTGATGGTGTTATAGACGGCAGCAAAGGTCACAGATAAAAACAAATCAAAGAGTGGGAAGAAAGCTGGCAAAACCCAGGCTCAGGGCCACACAGCAGCTCCTGCAGGTGCTTCTGCTCTGGCTCAATCGTTGTTCAGTTCCAAGCCACCTTGCAAGGGCGGTGAGACAACCTCAAAGTCATAAAATCTACATGTGCATGTATGCACTTACAGTTCTATTGTGACCATCAGCTTCAATGTGTCAAGGCAGCCTTTGTACCTGCATGAATCATGAGGCACCTTTTCTGCAGCTGCAAAGCAGAAGACGCCTCAAGCCAAGTTGGCAGTCCCGTCTGCTGACAACGCAAATGAGATCCAACGCTTCAAGTTTGACACACCTTCACCAGATGACAGCGTGCTTGAAGCTCAGAAGCGAGCTACAGGCTCTGCGGAAAGCAGCAGTAGTCAACATGCTCACTCAGTGCCATCCAGTGCAAGAAGCGCCACCGCTCAGCCACAAAACCTGGCAGATTCACATGCCATCACTGAAGGCAAGTCTGCAATGGACATACTACCAGGACACGCTTCATTAAGCTGTTGGCAATATGTCACGCTACACACTGCAGTGGCAGCTGATCAATTCGTCCGTCATGACTAGTCAGCAAGGGGCTAAAGTACACGTGTGTCCTGGCCAATCCTGATGTCCACGCACACCAAGAGCAGGAAACTCAAAGCAGTGTATGCTGCCTGCAGCCTTGACATGCCTCTTGCTGCAGATGTGGCAAAGCTGCACCTGCATGATCACACATTGACAAATGAGGCAGCTGAGCCCAGCCCCAAGGGCACTTCCAGGCCTGCTTCAGCAGGCAATCAGCCCCAGCGGCCCATTCAGGAGTACCAGCTGGAGCGAGATCTTCAAGCAGCCTGTGATGCTGTAGCAAACGCGGAACAGGCGCAGCCCAAGCTGCATCTGGTGGTTTTGGGACATGTCGATGCTGGCAAGTCCACCCTGATGGGACGCTTGCTGCATGACCTTGGGTGAGCCCAAGCTGATAGCAACAAAGTTTCCACTGCCAGTGGTCAAGTTCACTCACTGCAAAGTGCTGCTTTGCTAGCTGTAGGTATCTGCCCACTGTTGCATGAGGACTGTGGCTTGCTTTGTTCACGGTTTGCAGTGCACATGGAAATTGCCCAACAGTTTGCTCTTGATTTGCTCTATTGCTGCACAGCTTGTGTCCACACCAAGCTCAGTTGGAGCTCTGGATCATGCCTGACTCCAAGCTGCAAACTGCAGAAGAGCTTGCACAAATGCTCAGTACCATGTTGATATTTCAGTGCGTAGTTGGCTTGCAGGTACGTGTCACAGAAAGCAGTGCACAAGCATGAGAAGGAAGCAGCCCAAGCTGGCAAGGCCTCCTTCTCCTGGGCCTGGCTGTTGGATGAGAGGCCTGAGGAGCGTGCCAGAGGGGTGACAGTGGACGTGGCCACCACTCGCTTCCAGACCAGCCAGCGCAATGTGACGCTGCTGGACGCACCTGGCCACCGCGACTTTGTGCCTAACATGATCGCTGGGGCTGCTCAGGCAGACGCTGCCCTGCTGCTGGTGGACGGCTCACCAGGTGGCGTCACAACCTTGCTGCCTGTGCTGCTGCCTTCATAATGCATGCCATCACCAGGACACTGGCCTGTTGCTGCATCAGATCTGGCTCACAATGCATTTCCAGGTTTGTTAAGTGTTGCTCTCACTTCACGGGCACGACCTATGTAAAGCTGCCGGTAGGACCAGCTTCTGTGCTGCTGGTGTCCTGTTGCCACACGTCACGCTGTCCACAACTGTGAATGTGCTTCAAGAGGGGGTGTCAACTCCAACAGTACATTCTACGCCAAATCTGCTTGCATAAAATCCAGCTGAGGAAGAAGACTGTGTCGTTTCTATCAGGTGGCTTTGAGTCTGGCTTTGAGGGGTCAGCAGGGGGCGGGGGTCAGACCAGAGAGCACGCCCAGCTGGCACGCAGCCTAGGCGTCGAACAGCTGGCAGTTGTCATCTCCAAGCTGGACACTTGTGACTTCTCCCAGCAGCGCTTTCAGGACATCCAGGCTACACTGCTGCCCTTTCTCAAGGGTTGTGGCTTCAGACCTGCCTCCATTCAGTGGCTGCCAGCTGTGGGACCTACAGGGCAGAACCTGGTAAAGCCCCCAACAGAACCACAGCTGTCCTGGTTCAAGGTGAGTCTGTTGTGTCCCAATTTCCTGCAGGTGGCTGTCCCATGCAGCCTCCCTTGCAGCAACATCGTTGCTCAACACTGACTGTTTCCTGTACCATGTAATCCCTGCAGCAAAGGCAAAATTGGCATTCTGCCTGGTCTTGCACAGTCTGCATCTATCCACCTGTGTCTTACTGCCAGAAGCTTTTTGCAGCTGCGGCTCAGATCAAAGGAGCTGCTTTGCAAGTTGTCAGCAATCGAGCTGTAAAACCCACAGTCATTACCCAGCTTGCCTTCACGCTTTGATATCTCCAGCAGGTGTCAACTGGAAGTCAACTTGCTGCATGATGCAGGGACCTCCTGTTGTGGCAGCCATCAATGCCTTCAAGCCCTCTGAGCGAGCCACCAGCAAGCCCTTCAGGATGCCCATCACTGATGTCTTCAAAGGGCAGAGAGGCGGCATCTCAGTGGGAGGCAAGCTAGAGGGGGGTGCAGTCAAAGTGGGCACCCCTGTCAGGGTGATGCCCTCCAATGAGGTCGGCACTGTCAGGTCCATTGAAGTGGATGGAGCAACAGCCACATTGGCCAGAGCTGGAGACACTGCTGACCTGACACTGGCAGGTGGGCCGTTCAAATTTCCATCACTGATACCTTTGGGTTCAGGATGCTGGTTTACAAATCTTGCGCTCTTTGTACAGGGTGACTCATCTTCAATTGCTCAATCCAAGTGTGTACCTTGTGGATCAGATTAAAGAGTCCAACTGATGGCATAGTTTGTGCCGTTAACTTCTTGAGCTTGCAGTGCTTGCCTGCAAGTTTGAGGCAAGGGCATCAATCTGGTTGTGTAGCCTCAAGTCACCCAAAACGAATGGGATACAGTCACAGCTGCATCATGATGTAGGGGCCGAGCCAGCAGTGCTGAATGGTGGAGCTGTACTGTGCCACCCTGAGTGGCCGGTACCTCTGGCCAGCCGCATCATTGCACGGCTTCTGGTGCTGGATGTCAGCAGACCCATACTCAGAGGCCAGCAGGTACTACTCACTATCTGGTGCCTTGCTTTGCGTAGCTTGGGTTGATGTTGGGTGTGCTCCATTTAAGCCTGCATGATGTCTGCGAGTGTCCCTGATAGCTTTTTGTCAGCTGCTGAAGTATCATGTGATGTCATGTCTGGTGCTGAAAGCCACCTGGAACTGTGACCCCAATTTTGGAGTGACGCGAGCTGTGTAATCAGTGCGCAGCAATCTTAATTTTTGATGTCTGAGTCTGCAGGTGACCCTGCATGCGCACGCCAGTCAAGAAACAGGACATATGTCTCAGCTTGTGTCGCTGCTGGACTCCAAGACATTTGACGTATCAAAGAATAAACCGAGGTGTCTGTTGAAGGGGCAGTCAGCTATGGTTGAAGTGACGTTGTCCAGAACAATGTGCATAGAAACGTATAAAGACTATCGAGCTTTAGGTAGAATTGCCCTTAGAGACAGTGGTCGGACTATTGCTGTTGGCACTGTCATACAGGTTTTCAACTAATAAGCATTGCTGCTTGTCCAATGGATGATGTGATATGCAAGTTGCAACAGGCACTCGCATGTTGAGATGCCATTCATTGGGCTCTTTTGCCGACCTCAAACCCGCATCTGGTGCAGTAAACGATAGCCTAGGTAGTTCTGATAGTACCAGAATGATTCAAAAACGCCTACGCTGGCAAAATCAGCCCGCGAGTCAGAAAATTACAATCATTCTTAAATAGCTACAGTCGCTGCGACTGGTATCTTGTGTGACAGCTATGCTAGTGCGTTTGCTTCCCTGGAGTCAACTGCTTGAGACTCGAGTTTTCACAGACGCACCATGGGCTCCAATAATGTTGAGGTAGGCTTGAAAACCTATCACTAGACAAGTAAAACGTAAACGTATCATGTCATTTGCTATATTCTGTTTAACAACTGCACTTCGAGAATGGGTGCCCTGACAAGTGCCTTCGAGAATGGTCCCCACCCAATTTTATTTTACCTAGAGCTATGCTAACACAAGAACACAGACATTCTCAGATAATGAATGAAATGCCTACAAAACAAATAGCAATTTGCTACTAGCAAAATAGCTGCAACTTTGTGTATCCTTGGGAAGGTGTATCTGAGATCCAACCTATCAGAAAAACAAAATAGCTAGAACTGTTGACTATACCATAGCATGCAGTGTGATTTGCCTTGGTGACAAAATCAGCTCACTTCTCTGCAAGCTCAATGTCTGTTGTGGAGTCGCAATGATCAAAAGCATCCTCCAAAAACACCTTTTGACTCATGCTATTCGATTCATTTGCTGCAGCAGCCTGCTGCCTCCTGTCCCCAGCAACCACAACAATACAGGTAGACACAAGTAAGACAGCGCCACCAGAGTATGTCCACACCCCAGGGATCTGAGCCAAGCCGACAGACCAACCTATGAATGTCCCAATTAGTGGCTCAATTGTCAATGCTAGAGCAATCAGCAGAGCAGGCATCCATTTGAGTAGCGCATTGAAGCCAGTGTGCCCCACAATGCCTGGCACAACTGCTAAGTATAGTATCTTTGGCAAGTAGGCTTTGTCTGTCATCCAGCCGAACAAGCCTGCACTGCCTGAGCCAGAAAAGGTAGCTTCACCAACAACCAGTGCTGCAATTGACAGCAGTAAGGCTGCAAAACCAGTGACCGGCGTCGCATACAGGAAGATTGGCAGCCATTTGCGCAAGTGAGCTCCAATGATGATGTAGCCACAGAAGAAGACTGCTGTCAGAAAGGCAGAAAAGTCCCCTGCCAAAGTGACCTGCAAGGAATGACAGCCACATTGCGCTGCTCAAGCCTGGTAAAGACGCTTTTCAGCCTGGATTTGAAGCATTGATTTGACGCATTGATTGTGATTTGGTTAAGCTGTTCGGGCCTACCTGCCGATCAACTTTGTTTGCCCGTGTCAGCGCTAGAACACCCACCATGCCCAGGCAAGTTCCTATGATTTCACCTACAACAAAATTATTTGCAATGAGGAGCTGAATTGCCTGGTGCAAGGCAAACCAATAGCTTACCAACTGATATGGGCTTGCGCATAATCAAAGTGCCAATAGCTATGAGCAGAGGAGCTGCTGAAGAGAAAAGCAGCGCATGAGTTAAAGACGTATGATGTATAGCCTGCAGCAACACACACGCTAGCAACAAGCCTGCATTCTGGACCACCTCGAGTGACTGATCTTGAAAAGCATTGCAATTTGAGCTGTGCAAAGGGCTTACCCAGACCCAGAAGGAGAAGTGTACTCCCAAAAAAGCCCCCGAAGCAAGCACAAGAAGAATGTCTCTCAACAGGCGCTTCTTGTCAGCTGCAGGTTGCAGAATCCGGGTAAGCATAGTGCATGATAGATACAACATTTTATTGGACAGATGCTGCAGTGTGAGCAGACATAGCAGCAGTGTCCGCCATACTGCACACCATACCAACTGAATACCTGTTGATAGCTGCAAGTACTGATAAATGGCAGCTGGGGACAACAGACATGTTGTAAGCTGAAGTCGCCAAGCTGCCAACGTGAAGGTAGGTACATCGGGAATAGACGCAAACACAACCGCTGCGGACGAGACGGCAACCAAAGAGGCAAACAGCAGAGGCCACGCAAACCAGGGTGTATGCCGTCCCTCAGCGCTGGCGGACGCTGTGACTGCTGCGGCTTTAACGCCGGGAAGCAAGCTTGAAACTTCCTCACTCGTATCCTGAACATCAATGTCATCCAGCGGTTTCAAGTCTTGCCCATTAGGTACTGCCGCCTCACTGATCAGGCTTGTTGCCGCACTGTTGTCGCCGACATCGACAACGACGTCTGGTACATGCAAGACCTCGGCCATGCACGGCGCAAGTAGAGCCGGTGATGACTTGCTCAAGTCGTTCAAGAACAGGTTCAAGAAGGCATGCCCCAGACCTTGTTAGGCCTAACGTTACGAAAGTTTCGTAAGGTTTCGTGCCTGCTCGTTCGTTTTCGTGGAAGCTAAATGTTCCTTCTTCTTCTGCTCTGATACACGATTTTGGTGATGGATTTGTGCAGATGTGACCTGCGTGTTGCGTTTGCTCCAGCCTTTGCTTGGGCTTAAGGTGCTGACGGACCATGTCTGTCTGAAATTAGCTTGACACAAATGAATGACACTAAGCAGTTGTGAGTTGCTGAGGCTGTGCTGATGAGCGATCACACTTGTTGGCTGGGCAAAGCTTGTAGTCGTCTTCTTCTTCATTGTGAAACACTTCTCTTGTCTGCAAGAAAATGTACATGCAAAAGGCAGGCCGACCAGCAGAGTCTTACAAAACTGCAAGTAGTGAAGGCCGCCTTCAGTGCAGTGCCAACAGCCTCCCAGCCTTCGTGCACCGTGCTGGGGGGCAGCTTTCCCAAAATTGTCATGTGAAGACAATGAAGGTCTCATAGCACAGCAGATACTACTTTCTTGCAGGTGCAATAGTTGCAGCTGACAGTACAAGCGATGTAGTTGCAACAGTGCTAAGCAATCCTAAATTGCAGTACAGCAGGCTGCTGAAATGACGCTGAGCAAAGCGCCAAAGCTTTGGCAGAGGAGAGCAGTGTATACGTTTGGGTTCACTTCTGGCATTCCTGCAGCTGCAAGCTAATTGCCCATACCAATACAAAAAGCACAATCACCAGATAGACAACATTTTAGTAGCTGGGCAGAGCCCCTACCATACTGTTTATCCATATTGGCCAGTGTTGAACAAGGTGCCAATGATACGCTCTGCCTCAGCACAGTCATTCAGCAAGGCAACCTTGAACCATTTGAGTGCCTCAGCGGCGTCAAACTTGGTTGCCTCACCATCCAGATGCAGAAATCCAAGCAGCAGTGCAGCTTTCGCCAGAACCTGCTCGTCAGGCATGCTGGATTCAGTCTGGAAGTTGACTCTTCTGTTGCAGATGAATCCTTGTCGGCGGTCAAGGTGCAACTGACTCCGCCTTGCTAGCAGACTGGCAGTTGATACATTGGAGATAGACTCTACATTGATGTCCTCTGCAAGCAGCGTTTTGGTAGCTCTGCCTAGCCAAAGCAAAGCATCTTGTGCATCTGCAGCAACTCCAACGCCTTCATAGCAGGCCTGCAATCATCATGGCAGCATTTCGTTTGAAGCCTCGATAGCTGTGAGCCCGCATGCATGACTTTACAAAACCTTTGGATTGTTGTCAGAGGCCATTGATCTGGCCAGCAGGTTGAGCAGCCTTACTACGCTGTAAAATCTGCCGAATTGGTCCAGTGGGACCATGACACAGAACACCTAGGCTGCCAATGAACATGTTTTCTCATGCACAATCAGACAAGTGGTCACCAACCTGGAAAATGTCATTCCCAGGTTGACATGTGCCAATGTCAGCAAACAAGGAGTGCCGAACTCTGTAGTGGACAGCACTATGCAGCAGCATGCTTTTGTACAGTTTCAGGCAGCACCTTACCCGGCCAAGCCTAAACTGAGCTTCTGGGTGGCCCAGCTTGCCAGCTTTGCCCCACAGCTTGAGAGCTGCTGCTGTGTCCCCTCTCCCATCCAGAATCTGTGCCACACACACACAGGCAGATAGGTTGCCAGCATGTGCTGCCTGCAACCATCCAAAAGCAGTGTCACCCAAGCGTCCTGCATCTCAACTGCTTCATCTGAGCCCCAAAACAATACCAGTTGCACAGTCAGCTTGGCGCCCTTGGTGTGAGACACGCATCGGGTTACTTCATAGAGGTACTGAAAAGTTAATCACCATGTAACTGATACCATGTAACTCAACAGACTACATGTGGAATAAGCAACTATGCCCTTCAGAAACAAGTCTGCGTACATTCAGTGATGCAGAAATCCCCAAAATTGTACATTTACCTTGTCTACCACCTTAGGCAGAGGTAGCTGCCGGTGCCTGGCCTGCTGTACCATGACAGACATCCCACGGCAACACTCGCACAGGGGCTGATTGCCTCTCAAAGGCGCTTTGGGGTTGACACTCACAGCAATGCCTTTCAGAAAGTGCTGATCTGCGGTGATCACACGCCGCCATGAGCTGCACACACATACACACATTGTATGGTGCACCGCAAACAGCTTAACAGCAGATGCCTGTGGGCGGGACAAAAACAACAAAGAAGCATCTTTTGAAGACAAATGACAGAAACACATCAGCAGGCAGTAAAGGGAGAGGCAAAATCAGTTTCACAGCAACTTACTGGCATACTCCTGTCAAAGCAATAGCTTCCCTGCTGGTCCATTGCATCTGGCGCAGGACATTGCCCAGCAACTCAGACTGCATGCTTCCCCATATGTCAATCAAGCACGGGCTCTGTGCACTTTGCTCCGTAGCAGCTTTGGGCTGTTTGAGTCCAGGCAAATCAGGGGCATGAAACAAGCCAAAATCTGAGGCTGTTTCTTCGACCTGGCTGAGAGGTGAACAGTCAACTGTGGTGCTGGGTGCCTGTTCTTGCGACATAGCATGCTTGCGTTGCCTTAGAGCACTTTGCGTTTGATGCTGTGGCAGCATGCTTGCAGTGTCTGTCACAGCAGGTGAGCTTGCATGAGCAGGTGAGCTTGCATGAGCAGCTGAGCTTGCATGAGCAGCTGAGCTTGCATGAGCAGCTGAGCTTGCAGGCTGGTGTCTCTGCAGGCCTGCATGATTGGAGGCTGCGTGTGCGGTCATGTTGAAAGCAGACAGCTGTTTCAGGCTGGCTTGCACCTCTGACAACAGGTCAGACCCCGTTCCAGTATTTTGTGTCATCAGGACATCGCCATGAATCATGAATCCCACCGCAGCAGTTGCAATCTCATTGACCTACAGAAATGAAACATTGTGACGGACTGTATTCGATAGCGACAGAAACACAGCAAGCAGGTGATCTTTGTCACACCTGAAAATTAGACGAGGCAGCAGACCAATGCAGTGACCGGCAGTCATTTAGCTTAGCGCTCAGCAAGGGTCCCTGGAATGGCGCACAACTTCGGTTGAGCACAAGTCGCGAGGTCAAGCGTCACACGGAAGTGCGTGCAAAAAGGTGCATGCATACCTGCAAAACTTCGTCAGCTGACACATCTTCAGGCAACACTTCAGCACAATCGCTCTGGCACGGTACGAGAACAGCAGAGCGTGCCATTTGGCCCAAAGCGGACACAAAAACAACAACAAGGTGTTTGGTTGTAACGCTAGATCAACATTTGCACATACAATACCTTGCCAAGTTTTGTCATTTGTGCATGTAAACACATGTGTAAAGTTGATGATCATTCCTACTTGGTAGCATTCTGCACTCACTCAGCATTCAAATGAGCAGAACACAGCTTACAGTCACAGACTATGAGGTCTGCATAAATCAAATCTTGTACAAAAGCATTGTGCTATGTAAGTTCATGCATTCATGTCAGTACCGGTACAGCAATGGGCAATCCTGAAAAGGTGGCTGCGTTATGAACTATCTTGTGGTAATTGCTGACATACAAACAGCTTAAACAAGCAACAACAAAACCAACAACACTGGAAACCAGGTCTGCAATGGAAAGCCGCAGTGCCTACTTCCTGACACACATGTGAGACACTCAGAGCTCTTGCTTGTTCAGCAGATTGAAGTAGGTAGCATCAAAATGCTGTAATCGCACGTAGCCATCCTCGCCTCCTGTGCAGAAGCTGCAAACACAACAGACATCAACTCATGCTCATCCCAGAACATATGCTGTAGATGTTGATTGATCAACATAAAGCCAGGCAGGAGACAATACACAACCTAATCGCATGTTTGCCTCAATATGATATCATGTGAAGACAACACTTGCTTTGTTGCTACCATTCATTCAGGTGCTTCAAGAAAGACACGAATGCCAAAACACGTGTGGTACATGATGTTGGACCTGTGCACAGCTCGTGTGTACATCTGAGTGTACTCCTGCCGTTGTGCAGACCGTGCTCTGCTTACCTGCGCCCATCTGGATGGAAAGCCACTGCATTGACAGGTCCAAAATGTCCTCTCACAGTCCCAAATTCTTCTTGGTACACCTGCAGACATCATCTTGCTGACTCAGTTTCTGCCTCAAACTGCTTTTTCCTTAGTGGTATGAATCCGATGACAAGTTCCCGAAACTGCACTCTTCAGCAAAGCTCGGTAAACTGCCGGGATCAGTGCGTACATAGAGAGTGTCACTGCAAAATGTATCGGTAGCCGATAGTCAAACTGCTTTGCGTCATGACCCACTTTGCTGACCATGAGCTGACCAAGAGCAATGCCGCAACATAGACGCCCAGGCCACAGATTGATCACTTGAAATGGAATGCAGGTCATGATTGATGTCACCTTGTGGAAGAAGCGGCTCTCAAACCTGCCAGCCTTTCCTGCTGTAGTGGTCACCTGTGACGCCTCTTGACCACCACCAACAACCACCTGCATAGATGCATGTGCCCTTAGCCCTAAGCTCCTTCAAATTGCATCAACTCAAGGATTGACCAGAAGCAGCAGCATGACAATCACCACAAACAATGTGAACTTGGGAATGCAGTACCCAGGGATTGGTTACCCTCCAAAACAGGAGCATGAACAAGCAAAGTGTCAAGGTGTCAATGCAGCAGAATGTACAGATGGGACACACTTCAGCGGGACACAATAGCAATGAAGCTGCATATGGTGTACGACTTACATGGTCTGCAATTGGTGACATGGCAGCTGCATTAGCTGGTCTCTCAAAGGCAAACTCCTTCATGACCTGCAGGTCTTGGCTGTCTACTAATTTGGACGTCCTGTCTCCTGAGGCGGTGATGAAATGCGTGCCATCTTTGCTGAGCTGCATGTCCTTGATGTCTGCATCATGTATCCTGTTCTCTGCTGTGATCTTGCCAGTCTGCACATTGAGACTCAATGTCAAACACCCAAATCAAGCATGAACAGATACCCCCTTTGTGAATCTGGCCCTGCGCCTGATACAGTAACAGGACAGATGGTTAACATAGCTCAGCAGGCCAATATTGAGTGCTTGAGTACAGGGTGCATATTTAGGAGCACACCTCAACATCCCATCGTCGAACAAAGCCATCTTCACCAGCTGAGATAAGCGTTCTGTTCAGATCTGTCCATGCTATTCTGGTGATT
>JAABUP010008173.1_pt1 | contig 13489 bp, 9 predicted proteins | sample 5559201 | NCBI WGS metagenome assembly JAABUP01 (sample SAMN10711887, study PRJNA513373) | rock metagenome | isolation source: Antarctica rocks | place: Antarctica | reverse complement strand
GATGTGGGAGTGGCTCCGTTTCGTCCAACAATCATGGTCGGAGCGCCGCCGGGCCCTGATTGTTTGGACAGATCGAAATCCGATAACATTATGTGTCCGGACTGATGCAGCAGGATGTCTTTCTTCGTCAGCGCGACAGTTCCTCGAAGAATGCAATCAACCCACTTTCAGGTTTCAAGTCTCGGTATATGAAGCCCATCAGATGCAGATATTCGAGCGCTGCTGTGACTTCACCTGCGTAAAATCGTGCGTCGTCTTCAGGAATGCATTTGCCCGGTCGCGTTTGCAATGCTTAGTCCATTAGCTTACGTATCCCCGATTCACGTATTGACTAACCCCTGAAAAACTCCCCGCCGCTGCAGTACTCCATGCAAAGATAAAGATGATCTTCTGACTGAAACGAGTGGTATAGTGTAACAATAAACGGATGGTTGCTTGTAGCCAAAATCTCCTGCTCTGCTAATGCACGCTTGATTTTATTTCTTTTGATCATCTCTTTTTTGCTCAGTACTGCATGATGGTTAGGGGATTAAAAGTGAGGGGCAATTGGAGGTGGAAAGTACCTTTCATGGCATATAATCTACTCGACCGCTTCTCGCGAACCAAGTATACTTTTCCAACGTCTCCCTTACCGATGAGTTTAATCTTGTCAAAGCTTGCAGGCCCAACCTCCACCTCCCTGACTTTTATTGAATTTGAACTGTATGTTCTTCGAAATGCAATCGACTGCCGCAATTGCCCTGGCGACGGTAACTTACCATCTGAATTCGGGATTGGGAGTAGATGACCCTTATTGTGATCCACCATACTCAGCGAAGAGTCGTCTGCATCCTGCACCAGCGGTTCCTTGCCTAGATCTGCTGTCGATGGTCTTTCGTTGGACTTTGAGCCTGAAAACAGCCCTTGAGCATTAGGCGCTGAGGCTACTCTCCTCAGTTTCCTTGCCAGCTCCTCTTTTCCCGCTGCTGTCGCTTGGTCATTGGCGCCACTCACAGCTTCCACTTTAGTATGTACAGGTGTGTCAGGAGGCGATGGTGGTACGCTGCTGTCGTTGTGATGTCGTAGCGCTGGCGGCCCTTGATGTGCAAAGTAAGGGTTTGCCAACGCCGTTGGTGACATGCCATTCTCCAACGGATCCCCTTCGCTTGCCACAGTCTGTGATCTGTTTCTACTTATACCACCCAAGAAGCGTGATTGCCTGAACGTCGACTTGGACTCTGACTTTGGGGTAGGGAGGCCTTCATCGTTGATGATAGTGTGGTTCGAGGAGCTAGTAATGCGGAAGAAGTTTTTGATCCTTTGGGGAATGTCTTTGGAGCCGTTCGGCTGTCTTGAGGAGCTGGACATGCCGGAGAAGTTGCGTTTCTCATTGTGAGGCGTCGAGGTATGGGACGAGGAGCTGAAAAGCTGTGTCATTCTGAGGGGCGGCCTTTCTCAGTATGATAGCCCGGAGGCAACTGAGGGTATCGAGACACGTAGGAGGAGAGTCGTCAGTCTCGTTATAGATTTTTGCTGTCTTGAGGAGGAATGTAAATCAATGCTTCCTGTGAGGCCCCATGAAGATGAGAGGAAACGAAAGCCTTCTCATGAGGAGGTAAGAATTGTGGGGGGTATTGCTGGAGAACTAGATCAAGAAGTGACAGAGGTACAGGTGGTCAGGCCGATGCTAGATCGTGAGTATGGTGTTGTATTGCAGTCCGTGGAGTACGAGGCCTGCGGCGATACTTTGGTACATCGGCTGAGGCTGCTTTCTAATTCACTCCACTTTTGACAGGGGTTCGGCCGTAGCGGGGTTCCGTGGCGCTTCTTCCGGATCTCGATGCGGCACAATCGACCTCAAGAAACAAATGTATTTATTATCTACCAACTACAATCACTTCAGTGTCTCTTTCAGACATCATAACAGCATATATTCCTTCAACTGTGGTGATATTCTACCCGTGCAGGGTAACGAAGCCCGATGTAGTGTACCAGCCGTTTGGCTGCAATGCGGTCGGACTACGGGGGTAAACATCGGGCGGAGAGAAACCTGTCTGGGAAGCCGGATAGGATTATCCCTTTCCTTGTGAGCGGATGGTCAATGCTAAAGGGAGATCTACGTAGGGGTGGCAATTGGTCACTCCAATTGGTCGGCTCTGTCTAGCGAGTGTCTAAGCAGCCTTGGCAAACCTATGCTGACTTATCACCACCCCTACGCGGATCTCCCCTTAGCGTTGACCATCCGCTCACAAGGAAAGGGATACTCTGGAGGCAATGAGACACAGGCGCCACCACAACGTTATGGAGATACTCAATATTGCCAATCGTCTTGAATCATGATACAGGTACATACTACATCTAGCTGAGCTAGGGTATTTCTATCCTCATGTGCTACCTGGCCCCCCTATGAGATTGAATCTTCTAACAATGCTGGGCCCGATCTCATCGTACTCTGCCTTGGTATGGCAGTAACTCCTGAATTCAGGGGTTTGGCCCAGCAAACTCCCTCCGAACCACGGTCCGTGCCGTTGCCTCTTGTGGGTGACAACCTGCACCTCTAGACCGCCGCTCTTCTTCCCTCCGCTTTTCACTTCCGATGCCCGTATTCTTGCATCAACCATGTGCTTAATATCACGCTGTAACCGTCGTCCGAAGTCCTTGTACAGCGTCGAACCGCCTGAGAGCACAATGTTCTTGTACAGACCTCTTCGGACATCGATTGGCGATGATTGGATAACGCCATCAACGACCGTTGGAAGTGGCGTCAGGAAATCGGACGAATATATCTCGGGGTTGAAGAAGATTTCAGGTGCCAAAAATCGTTCGTAACCCACGTCCACGGTGACACTTCGCCCGTTGGGCGATGTGACCGTATGCTTCATGAACCGGTCTGGCTCCTTATCGAATCTGGAAAACTCCTTGACGATATCTGGGCACACATAGCAGTATTCCTCCTTCACTCGCTCTGCGGTCTTCAGACTGCTGTCTGGCTCTCCTCGGTCCCTCAAGAGTGATTGCACGAAGTATGTGATGTCGCGCCCCGCGATAGGTATGCTCTTGATAGAACTGCCAATTACGTAACCCTCTGCTACAGGTATTACGTGTGTTACTCCATCACCAGAGTCAATGACGGTCCCGGTTAATGAGCGGTCAGAGACTTTGGAGGATGTCCACGATGCTGCCAAAGCCAGGACCGCTTGAACGGCAATGTAGAGACCTGCACAATTGAATGATTCGAACATGATTTCGGCCGTGTTTTCTCGGTTCTCTGGAGGGTTGAGTGGCTATGATGATTTAGTACCGATCCATTCAAGGGGTATCTGATGGGGCGTACAGGCTCTGTGAGAAGGAAATAGTGGTCTTCGGGCTCTACGCGCAGGTACTTGAATATTGAATTCGACCAAAATCGCTCCATATGATCCTGATATCATTAGCTTGCTGGCAATCTTGAGCGGATTAGTTCTCTGCGTAACGCACCCAATTTTCAACCTGACCATGTCGCACAGGATAGTGAATGCCATAGCCTGACTCCATCAGCACCCGTAATATGTTCTGTGTGATCTCTCTTTCATTCCCGACCTACCAGGTCCACTAGCCGCATTCAAAGCTTCGTCGCCAATGAAAAAGTCCAGGTCTTCGGTCCCTCTCTTTGCAGACAAGGCACTCCCTGACCCTGCGCCGCCAGTAAGAAACGACGGTTTATTTGCAACCGCTGGTCTTCCGGATCCTGAGCCGCCTGACCCTCCGGCTGCTCCTTTTGTGGCAATTGCGGTGGGAAAGACGAATGAGGGAGAGTCGTTGCCGGCAAAACCTGGCTACAGTCAGTGGAGGGAAACAGGTATTCCACAAGGGTATGCTCGTACCGAGCTTAGAGAAACCTGTTCCGCTATTCTTTGATTAGTTCAGGTATCATTTCAAGTAGCGTAACGCTGGTTGGGGTGGGCTCACTTGTCCATGACAACGGCAGGCGTTTGGGACGCCATGGCGCTCAGGTTACAGCTCGCGAGGAACCAAATCAGCTAGAGGATTTTATCTCTTGCATTCGCGTCCAGCACCACTCGAGCGTCAGCGCCTTTCCATGGCTGCTGAAAGTACTGCTGAGCTGAAGCCCAAGAAGAATGTGGGATGCCGCAACGGCAGCCCTGAGGGCTAGAACTGCCGCGCGTCAAAATCTTGGCACAGCGAATTCAGCGAATTTACTTTACACTTTTCACTTCTCCTCTCTAGTCAGTATCCGAATGGTGTCCACTGGTCAAATGATCGGTGTATATGTGATCAAAGGCTGTCACAATGCGGCTTGCCTGAACTCTCTTCCCTAGAGGCCGCTATCACGAAAATTCAATTGTCCCACAGCTAACGTCTTTTATCGAATGAGTCCATACGGAGGAGGTCCACAGAAGGTGTTGTGAATCAACACCAGAGGAAGCACTGGTCACAGTGTTGTGCCAATGCCATTCTCGACAATCATGTTCCTGTAGCACCTGACAGCGTCTGGAATATGGCCAGCAGCTGAGGCCGACGGTTGGCCGATGGGCACCCCTCGTCATCCAAAGCCAGTCTCTTTGTTGAGAGCGTGAGGTTTGATTGGCTCAAATCAGACGAAGCTATCACCATAATCATCTGAGTCTTGGCCGACTTCCAGGAGGTTAGCCTACAGAATTGCGACGTCGATGTGTCCGTGTTCGCCCCATTCTGCCTGTCAGACCCGCCAAAGGTCTTTGATAAGGACCCAATCAAAATTGGATCAAGAGGTCATGCGCAGTTTGAATTTTTGCCGATACCCATACCCGTATTAGGAATTAGCATGTTTGTCACTGTTCTTCCAAACAAATTCGACAACCCGGAGAATGCCAAGCCGTGGCGTCAAGAACTTCCCTAAACAGAGTTGGCCAGAACGTACAGACCTCGTACAGTGTAACATTGTGCCGCTTCTCTTCAGCAAAGTTGCGCGAAGGATTGCAGACAGAGCCCCTCTTCAGCGCTCAGACGACAGGCAGAAAATGCAAATACTTTTGTGAGTGATTGATAGTGTCAGAAGCCTCGGTCAGATCTTGGGCTGTTCAATACGAGGATCTGCATCTGCACAAGCGATATATGCAGTCAGACCTGAATAGCTGCAGGAATAGTCACATGCAATGTTCTCTATTACGTTTCATTTGGCGACTCTCTGCGAAATACGATGCAGATCAGAGTTGATTCGCACTAAAAGACATCTATGTGTGTAGAAGTTAGTCATGTTTTCAGAATGCTAGCGCACTTTATTCGTCGACACTCGTTTTATCTCGCTTCGCGAACATCTAGCCTACCTTCTTTGCAGCATAGAGCATTCTCTTCGACGATAGCTCAGTAAGGAGTATTGGTTAGCCAGCCACCGTGACTGAAAGTGGAAAACCCCTGCAGCAAGAAGGGCGACGAAGGTAGAGTCATGTGGCTCTGGAAGCGAGACTTGGAGAGTTCGAAGACGAAATGAGTGTTGCATACACGAGGAAGAAGGCCGTCCTCATTTTCATTGCAGCCTAAGCTAACCGCCTTCGCTGCTATATAATGTCTTGAAGTCCTCTCAATCTCTATAATTCTCAACATCTATTCGACCCGGTGCAATCATCAGAACGGTTTTCAACTACTTTGACTCCAGATATGAAGTCCTTTACATACCTCATCTCTGCTCTTTGCTTGACCATTTCGGGTCTTTCCTTCACCCAAGCTAGCCCATTAGAAACCCGGGCTACTGCACTCACTCCGACAAGACCATTCACCGTTGCGGCCTTTGAATCCCCCTTTCCAGTAGGTCAGGGTGTTACCGGTCTGAATATGACCGCTCGTGGGGGACACATTTACCTAAGTGCAAAGAGTAAGGAAATCACCTCAGCATACCGGGTTATTGTCAATTGACTCCAACCTCCAGCCCCTAAAGCCGTCTTCTTTACGACCAGTGATGGAAGAGCCTATCTGGTATGTTACGCCTCACCCAAATTGCACAGAGGCACCCTGATGACTGGGCTCTACCTCGCCATCTCCTACCCACTGATCTAATCAAATATCCAGGACTCCAACTCCCAACAGCCCGTCTACATCGACACCTTTGACGGACACTTAGGCTACGCAAGTCCCGCCCCGGTTGGGGCCATCTTCATCGACTTCCTCCATCGTGGCCACGGCACTCAAATTTACATTGTTGGACCCAACGAAGGCCAGGGTCCTAACCCTGGACCCGCGGACTTCCAGTGGATAGGCTCGGACAATACTGGCTGGTTTGCATGTCCCAAGCCGAATGGCGATTATCAGGTCTTCAAAATCATGTCGAATACGATTCCGAACTTGACGAATTGCGAAATCTTTTTTGCGAGTGCGATTGACTACACGGGTCCGGGTCCGGCGGTGGATAATTATGCTTGATGTGTTTTGACTCTTTGGACGGCCGAGGAATAATAGGAATGTTGGATGAAGGTGTCCTTCTTTGGATTATGTCTTCGTAACAGCGCAATTATGATTTTGTTGCAAGTCTTGAAATGCTCGAATCAGTAATATAAGGAGATTCATTTGACGCTTCACGACTTCTTATCTATTTTGGTCACAGTGATATATCTTGCTCGGATTTACGACCCGAATTCCATGTGCTACAACTTGATCGGCAGTTCTATTGAGACCAAGCACTCGTGCAAGTGCGAAAGCCAGAGGAATCCCCGTTGCGCTCACTTTGTGATATGTCTTGGCGCCCTGTGAGCGCCAGGGGAAAAGGCAAGTGTCAATGCCGAGATCCGACAGTCAAACTTCAGAAATCCTGGATAGGATTAGCCTACACTCAGGCGCTAAAGTCTTGGCAATTGAGGTTTCTCGCAGGAAAGCTCCATTGGCATTCCCTTCAAGCTGCCTCAAATTTCTACACGTCTCTACAACATGGCTGTAAGTAGTGATCTCACAGATGCTGAATGAGTTTGATCGCATCTTGTCACTGCGTTTCCTCTGGTATCGTGAGCTGACTCCAAATAGTCGGTTCCAGTCAATCCACGGCCGATGTTACAATCGCTGTATGTTCTTCGCTCTCTGTCCACATCACATGCTCTACATCTTCCGAGCTATGCTTCGTCACCGAGAGCCTGATTTACACCGTTCACGTCAAGCCATATGGTAGACTACTTTGACTGACTACATGTTCCTACAGCGTCAACGAAGCAGTCATAATACGTCTGAAATGGGGGCAGACTGAATATCACGGTCGCTTGATCAGCGTCGACTCATACATGAACATTCAGCTGTCGAATACGGAAGAATTCATCGATGGGAAGAGCTCAGGAACTTTGGGTCAGGTTCTGATAAGGTGAGCGGAACAAAAGTGTTTGAAACGGCTATGCTCTTTACGGCAGGGCAGAGGGCGTGGAAGCTGTGGCGATTTAATGCAATTTGTGCGTCCTGGTTCTCGATGCTGACGAATTTGCTCTGCAGGTGCAACAATGTTTTATGGATATCAGGAGCAAAGGGTGCAAAACAAGAGGATACGTCTATGGACGGTTGAGGGGACAAAAACGAAGGGTTGGATATAAGTTACTCCGAGAATGCGACTCGGAAAAGTGGGAGATTGGCAAAGGTGCTGCGCTGCATCAAAGCGCCCGAAGACCGGCGTATGGCCAGAAAAATCCAGTACTCCCAGTAGTCGCGTGAGATACTCGCGAGTGATGTGGTGATGATAAGCTGAAGATACCCAAAGCTGCGAGACGAGCGGTACTCTTTTGTCTGCTCTTCCGCTCAGACGTGGAGTCCGAGTGCTTTTACATTGAGTTTGGTTAGAATCCAAAAGACATCTACAAGACAGTTCTCAATCTCCTCTTGGTGGATGTGCTACTAATCATACAAGTTCTCGCACCAGGGCTTCCAACTCTCTGCACCAGTGCTCTGACTACTTTCAGAACCATCAATGGTAGAGTGCATCACATCGAGGATGCACAATACCGCTTTTACGAGTGATTGACTTGGGCAGATAATACGGCGCACTCTAGATGAAGCTTGATCGAATGCAGGACAAGCAAGAGAAAAACCACGTTGGAAAATGATTGGCAAGCAGCGTCTCCTTAGGACAGGGGCTCAACATGAAATCTGAACGAGCGGGACACAGACGACAGGCGACCTGAGAGGTCTGAGCTTCCCATCAGGATTCAGAATCAGAAGCCGTTGCAGATAGTGGATCCTCAAACGTGTTCTTTTGTCCATCGACATTCAACTTCCGACTTTCTTCCGAGCGTACAGTGGCTTTCCCCGTCGCCGCCGAGAATCTGTGACCGTCAATGCCAACATCCGTGCCCCCCATCTGAACCTGTGAGCCTCCCCTGGGGAGAACGTGGCCGTTAGACGAGCGTAGATTAGAGCGTTTGAAGAGAGCATGTCCCTGGCGCAAAGAAGCGGTCAAGACAAGGCCCGCGGCGGGAGGTTCCCTCGCTTCCCCCGCCAAGCCCCATAAGGATTTGCCATGGTCCATATCTTCGTTTCTCTTCCCACAAACATTGATGAAGGCGGTACACGCCAATTGCCAATGCTCGACTCATGTCAGGCCCCTCTTCCGCGTCGGAAACCACCTCACACGTATCCTCGGTGAGGTCTTCTGAAGTGCCTGCGAGTAGCAGTCATGTATCGGGCACAGCATCCCCGTCGAAGCCAGAAGCGATGACGCCCTCAACGTCTGCTCAGCACAGTAAAGGAACACCGATAGCATCTGCTTTGGAGGATGATACGGGGGGAAACGTCAAGTCTTCATCCCCCGCCAATGGTCATGGTGGCTTCCATGATAATGGGGGAAGCGACCCAAATACCCCTCGTCTTCCTCCGACCAGGAATGGCAGCAACGACCTGGATAACATTCCGCAAGAAGCAGTCACATCTTTAGATAACTCGAACATGTTCTCTTCAAGTGTGTCTCTTACTTCCATCGATTCTAGGAGCCATCATTCCCCCTTATCAGCAGCACCAAAGAGTACCTTTTCCAGCTCTATTTCTGAACCTGGCTCACGGGATTTTGTGGCCTCAGAAGTGCTGCCATTCCGCACTTTCGAAGGCCAAGATCAAACAAAAATTGCATCGTGGCTAGAGGAGTCCCAGCTGGTTCTCCAAGCCCCCTTCATAAAACATACTACGTTACCACATACTCCTCACACATATACGCCACAGAGCTTAGGAAATTCGCTCACGTCTGGAACAATGGAAAAAGAGGCAGGACATACCTCCAATGGGGCTGATCGTTCGGCGAGGGAGGAAGCGTTTGAGGATGGGAGAAATAGAAGCTCAAGCCGTAGCAGCCAGAGTCGTGTGGAAAAACGAATTGAGGCAACGCTTACAGATGCAGAGCCTTCGTCTCAGGCTCGAACCAGGAAGTCGAGCCATACGCTTGGGCTATTCAAAGAGACGACTGCTTCCCAGAATACACAAAGGGGTCAGAATCGACCAAGAACGAATTCAGAAAATGCCATTGATCCTGCCATAGCTGCAGGAACGTTGTCGGAACAGTTTGTGGCAAAGCGTGGACAGCAAGGTCAATTGACTTTGGATGGAAAGAGGAGAGATAGCCAGGGCACAAAGGAACGTCTCTCAGCACTTAAAGAAGATGGAGATGATATACCCAGAGAAATTGACGATTCTGAAAACTCACGGATAGCATTGGGGCCAACCCCAATCCCAAGCTCTAGCGCAGAGTTTGCCAGCAAAAGGCGAAGCGACACAGATGTCATAGTCAATGAATCAAAGCCCAAGGCCTCGCCCCGATCTCACAAGGCCAGCGACGCATCCAAACAGAGCGTACCTCCTCGATTGCTCGAAGAGATCAGGAATTATCATAACCTCACTGCACCTTTCCGCGAAAGATTCAGATCTACGCAGCTCAAGTCTGCTAGCCCTTCTCTGTCAGCAGTAGAGGACGCTCCACATGCCGAGCAGGAGGACTCTAATGATCTGACAGAACCAGAGGCGATTGGTGAGGAAATCGAGGACGAAGAGTCTGAACAAATATCGTCTATTCTGTATAATCCCCATCAGGCTCCTTCTCCCGACGCCTTAGAGGACGTGAGTATTGATGACGCCCGTAAAATCAAAGAACGGTCTACTGAATTAGAAACGAAATTACCGGAACCTGCGCTGTCCCCGGTGAACCAAAACGATAGTGTCGACGACGTCAACATTGCCCTGCAGATACACAATAAAAACCGCTACTTCCACGGAGACTTGACTAAAGCTCGACCATCATCGATAGAGTCAGAGAAGAAGCAAGCTTCGGAAAGTGGATTTTCCTCAGCGTCCGAATCCGACTACGAATCTCAAGATGAGAATATGCTCTTTGATAGCCAGGAGGATTCCAGCCTCACAGATGACGCGGAGGCGACACCAAAAGCATCACCTAATACACGAAAGTCGTATTTAAGCTCCAGGTATCGAAAGAAACGTCATGGTCCGGCAGCGCCATTAGGCGCTGTAGAGTTGAAACCCTTCAATCACCAAGTGGGCGGTCATACACATCTGTTTCGCTTTTCTAAAAAGACCGTATGCAAACAACTCACTAAAGGAGAAAATATATTCTACGAAGTCGTTGAGCGTGAGCACCCTGAGCTATTGAAATTTTTACCTAAGTAAGCCCCACTATTTTTCTCGGTTGTATTCTCGCCGCAGCTATACCACCCTCGCTCCGTAGCAGTCGCTAAACCCAGATGACCTCAAATTGACATTTTGCTAGGTACATCGGGGTTCTCAATGTCACGTTTCGCAAGGCGTCTAAGAACAAGAACAGAACGGATGGCAATAAAGATCCGTCTCCCAAAGCAAATGCAACCGGGCTTTCCGCTGGGAATGAAAATGGCCGGTCGGAGCTAACTTTACCTACCGGAGCCTCGCATGAAGAATCAAAGGAGATCGTCAGGTCCCCAGAGATAGTCAGTGAACCGCGCACTGTCAGCACTTCGCTTCAACAAGCTACCCAAGTCCCGCAAGTTATCTTTGAGAATAACCGCCATATCATTCCCCAAAACCTATTCCCACTTCCTCCACGCATGCACGGCTCAAATCAGCAGACTCCCCTGATAGCCAGACCCACAATAGGTCTTGATGGCCAAACCTCAGAAGGCACCGGAGATGAGACTAGACCAAGCCTCCACAAACACAACGTAGGTTGGGGTGCAACCACGGTAAACACCAAGCTTCAGGAGCAGGTACTTCGGGAAGTCTTCTCATCTCCTACTGTCTACCGACATAAACGACATGGGCGAGGTCATCACACACTGCCTCGAGTGAAAGAGGATGGCAGTAACAGGGCGCCAGCTGCCAAGCATCAGCCCCGTCCTCACCTAGACAGTGTTATCGGCCAATCCGAAATATCGAACCCTGATGGCGCCAAGAATGCCCACCTTACATTGTCCACTGGCAAAGTTTCACAGAGCCAATCCTCATCTCATGATATCGAATCTCATCCAGTGACGGACGAAAACCCTAGTAATGCTAGAAGTAAACATGACCTCAAAGCATCAACAGTGGCTGCCCTTTCGAGCAGCGTACCCGTTCCCAGTTCACAGCGTATCAGACGGCGCCGCTCGGGCGGTGGGCTTGAACGTACTGACAATCTTGATGGCACCGAGCGAAGTGAACTCCAGTACTTTGAGGACGATGGGTACGGCCGCGACAAAGACGATGGAATGTTTCCAATGGACATGGATTCAATGGTTCCTCCGAGCCCAAGAGCGGCACCACTCGGCCATCGTAACTCTGCTCTTGGTAATGGTCTAGCACCTGCCAATGTGGGTGAGGTGATACTAGGCGATCGTCCAGTTGATGTCAATAAAGTGTCTTCTCTTGCCCCAATGACTGTGTCGGGTCCACTACAAAATGATCTTCCGGGAGCTTTGGCAGCCCCTTCCAATCCAAAGCAAGCACAGCTTCAGCCAGATGAGAGGGTCCAGCATTTCCTGCTACTCGAAGACCTTACGGCCGGAATGGGAAGACCTTGCGTTTTAGACCTGAAAATGGGTACACGTCAGTACAACATTGATGCGAATGAGAAAAAGAAAAAATCTCAACGCATGAAGTGCAAAGAGACGACCTCTCACCAGCTCGGTGTTCGTCTTTGCGGTATGCAAGTATGGGACGTCACAAACCAGGATTGGATCTCCCAGAGCAAATATGAGGGACGAGATCTAAAAGCTGGCGATGAATTCCAAGCCGCGCTCACCAGATATCTGTACGACGGTAAATCCTATGCTAGTATCTCCTCGCACATTGGGCCCTTATTGGAGAAAATCGGAAAGCTCGAAAACATCATCCGTGGACTGCCTGGATTTCGTTTCTACTCCAGCAGCCTACTGATGATATATGACGGCTGCCCGCCCCCGAAGCCTGCAGAGCAAGAGAGGCAACCCCAATCCAAGATCTTTATAAAGCTTATTGATTTCGCCAATTGTGTCACGGCCGAGGACGAGTTACCTGAGACCACAGTCTGTCCTCCACACGATCCGGATGGCGTTGATAAGGGCTATCTCCGTGGCATTCGATCTGTGCGTAAGTACCTCCAACGCATTTGGCAGGATACGAAAGAAAAAGAAAAAGCATCGACTGGAAGGCTGTCCGAGGGACCTTGCGAACAACCTCCGTGGAAAGACGATGATGTCGAGGAAGATTTGGGATACGTGAGTCTTTGAGACTTGGGTCATGACGGTCGAGTGATTCTTGTTTGGGTGGTCTTGATTCCTTTTTGGAGTGCGTATTGCTAACGAAACCTCTGCATGGTGCAGGAGGTGGTGGACTATACCCTTGTTGCGATACCTGACTCGTGCCATTCGCTTTGTTTCACTGTACTTAGTTTTATTGATATCCTTTGACGCAGCAGTCTCCTTTCCATTCGGTCTTGCGTCGGCGCCTGAACGAGATTGATGCCGCAGGATTACTTCATCGTTTTTCCTCAAGCATCAGATATTCTTCTCCACCGTGAAAATTAAAAAGGTGCAGCACTAGCACTTTTCTCGGGTGCAGCTGCCTTTTTTTTCTCGAAGGATTTAGCTCCGCCTGCGCCTCGATGGTGAAACCCCGCCACTTTCAAGAGACATGCCTGTTACTTTGACGAACAGCACAGCTAGTTTTCTTTTGGCAGGATATAATTGACATCAACTTCAAATATTGACCAATTCATCTTCCGACCCAGCTAGCCCACAAACCCACCTACACTTCCATGTCGACCACCACCACCAATGACCAAAAGAAAAACGTGATCAAGTAATCCTCCCTTCCCTCCCTCCACCCTCCCCCACCTATCTCATGGATGCATCTGACTCGATCCCAAAAACCGAACAGATGCACCATCGTAGGCGATGACCGGACTGGGAAGTCTACTCTAGCGGCAAACATGGCTGGGGCCCCGCCGCCTTGGAGTACGGGGATTAAATTGAGGGGGGATCAGTGGAGTGTGCTGGATAATCAGGCTGTGGAGGTTGTGTAAGAGCGAACATTCATCTAGACATGTGAATTTCGTTTGACTTCCTAGCTTTTCGACCGG
>JAABUP010008171.1_pt1 | contig 13491 bp, 7 predicted proteins | sample 5559201 | NCBI WGS metagenome assembly JAABUP01 (sample SAMN10711887, study PRJNA513373) | rock metagenome | isolation source: Antarctica rocks | place: Antarctica | reverse complement strand
CCTAACCCTACCCTACCCTAACCCTACCCTACCCTAACCCTATACCTAACCCTATACCCTATACCCTACCCTACCTGTACCCTACCTACCCTAACCCTACCTACCCTATACCCTATACCCTATATACCCTACCTATATACCTATACCCTATACCCTACCCTAACCTACCCTATACCCTATATACCCTGCCTACTATACCCTAACCTGCCCTATCCCTATACCCTGCCCTCAAGACACAGGGCGCGCCCGCCTGGGCCCGCCCACACTCACTCACTGATGTACTCATCATGGGACTCTGCATCGCAAAGCAACAGCCCCACGCCCTCCAGGGCGGCCAAAAAGTTGTCGCCGTCCTGCTGGCCGGCGCCCTGGACGGACCAGCCGCGCAGGCGCAGCGCGCGGCCGCGACCCTGCTGCAGCAGCCTACCCACAAAGGCCAGGAACGCCTCAGATGACGCGCCCACGGCCGGGAACGAGGTGTCCAGCTGCAGGCGCTCCAGGCGCGGGTGGTCGGCCGCGGCCGGGAAGTCTGGGCAAAACTCCACGCAGCAGTTGTTGAAAACCAGGCCTGTTCAGCCAGGGGAAGGCGGCCAGGCTGCCCAGGGCGCGGGCGTCCAGGGCGCCCCCGATCGCCAGCCACTGCAAGGGGTGCCGCCCGAGGCGCAGCTCTCTGAGCCCGGTCAGCGCGCTCACGCCCTCGGGCAGGCGCTCAAAGTGGCTGCATGACAGGTCCAGCATCCCCAAGCGGCTCATGGCCAGGATGCCGGGCGGGAAGGCCCGCAAGCTGTGGCCCGATAGGGTCAGGTCAAACATCGACGCAAAGCATGGCGCGCTTAGGGGCAGGCTCGCGACCGGCAGCTCGCCGCGCGGCACGCCGGCCAGCTCCCGTGCCTCGCCCCTGTGTTCAAGGTGGCAGAGCCGCGTGAGGCGCCACAGGGAAGCGGGCAGCGCGCGCAGGCTGGGGCAGTCCCACAAGATGAGGCTGGTCAGGGACACCAGCGCGTCCATGCCGGGCAGCGCGGCCTCGCCGTAGCCCGCAAACACGCACTCTCCAAAGCTCAAACACTCGAGCGCCGGCAGGCGCGCCCAGCCGGGCGCGCAGCGGAGGTCGTGAAGCCCGCACAGGCTCAACAAGGTCAGCTGCGCCAGGCGCGACAGGCTGGCGGGCAGCGTGGCCTCCATGCGGACGCTCCCCACTCTTAGTTCCAGCTCGCGCAGCCGCGGCAGGCCGGCCAAGTCTGCCACCAGGTGGGCCACGCTCGGGAGGATCGGCCACTTCAGCCTGTCGGCCTCGTGGCGGGCGTCAAAGCTGAGGTTGACCTCTTCCAGTGAGCGCACGCTGGCCAGGTCGCGCACCAGCGCCTCGGGAACCTGGTTCGCCAGCCCGCCATGCAGGTTGATTGCCAGAAAGAGCGCCTGCAGGCGCGAGCAGCGCCCTATGGCACGCGATGCCCCCGCCAGGAATGCCCGGACGGCTGCTATGGTCGGTCTGCGGTGCAGGTCTGCACGCAGACGCAGCCATCCGAGGGACGTCAGCGCGGGCAGGCCGGCCAGCAGGGCGGACAGCCGTGCGGCGTCCAGGTCGCGTCCAGGTACGCCCTCATCCGTTTCTTCACCGACGGTCAAGCCGCGCACGCACTTGACTGCGCCGCCTTGCACCTGGAGCCACCGACGAGCGCTCGCTTCCTCGGGCGTACCTGCAGCAGCCGTGAAATGAGCAAGTGCACGCAACGACGAGGGCCTATATATCGGCGCTGTCGTTGACACAAGCTGACGCGCCTCTTACGACGGCAATTGCAGTGACTTTGCCAGCAGCGCCGTGCTGCCGTGCCCCACTGCACAACTGAAATATGTCATGTGACAACGTGGGCAAGGCAGGGACGCACCGGGCCGTCCAAGCGCCCGCCACAGCCTGTCAGCGAGGTTCCTCTCCAGTGCGCTCCAGAACGGCTGCTCGAGCGCCTCCTTGAAGCGCCTGTCAGCGGCGTTGGGTTCTACGCACGTCTGCTGCAAGCTCGTGGCTGCTTCCTTTGCCTACAAGAACGCGGTGCGCACCTGGAGACCGTCGGCAGCATGAAAGCTTCCGTCAGACCTCCGGGGTTGCGCCAGCGGTACTTGGCAAGGTGGACCGCGCACGCCTGCAGGACCTGCAGAGACAGCAGGCGCGACGCGTTGGAGGCGCGGCGCTACCCCTGCGCGCATAGCGCCTGCGGCGCCGGGCTGCACGCACCTCTGCGGGGAGCTGGTCCAGGCGTACATTGGCAGGCCCAGCTGCACGGTCAGCACTGGACTTGCGCGCGCCCATGCTGCGCTGTGGCATACGGTGCTGACAAGGTGTGCACAGGATGCAAACAAGCTGCCTGTGGTCTCAAATCTGCGGGTGTCAATGCCTTGTCCAGCCCAGGTCAGGCGGCCAGCTGCCCACTTGTGCACAACGGGACTGCTGCTGCAGCGCGCGGGAGAGGAAGCTTGCAAGTGCTAAACAAACTGAAGTCTGCCTGCTCCCTGGTATTACAAATGCGCACTTGAAACTGCTCGTTGATGCCTTTTTGATAGCTGGTGCAGGGGCCAGCAGCCTGTTGCGAGTGTTTGGTGCTCACCAACGCATCTGAGGACAGCAGAGCCAGACCACAGCCACGCGAGCCTGATACTACGCAGAGACAGCTTGCGTCACTTTGCTCAGCACACACACAGCAGCCACAACAACCACCTGGCCGCGCTGTTGTCCCGCAACATACGCTAACACAAGACGCTACTAACCGGCCTTGCAGGCAAGGCAGAAATACTTGATGGCAAGCGCTCAGCAGCACCCGGGTAGCGGACATAGCATGTGTGCGCCGAGGGTTGGCTGTGGCTTGCCTCTTGTCTCGGTAAAGCGTTGCCAGCGGCCGAGCACAGCAACGTGGCATCACCCTCAGCGTCAAACCCCTCGCGCCGCGGCGTCTGCGCAGTCGCAAGCGGCATGCCGCGCGGCACTCTGGACACGCACGGCAGCCGCACGCACGAGCATCGCCCAGGCAGAAGCCTGCCGGGATCGCGCCCTGCCAGGCGCAGCTCCCAGCCCCCTGCTCCAGCGAGCGCCACAGGGTTGCCTGCCAGGGACGCACGTGTAATAAATGACTGTGTGCCTTTTTTATGTGTGTGCCCTGATGGCGTGCTGCCAGGCGAGCAGCGCATCAGTGTAGTGGCTGCTGCGTGCTCGACAGGAGGCCCTAGAGCCCCACAGCGAGGCTTGTTGGCTGGCACCGCAGTTGCACGACGCAGGAGGGCGGGCGGACTCCCGATCTGGGGCGCCCTTGGCGCCGGGGCTCCTGCGGCGCGCAGCCGCGTCGGGCGTGCCTGGCACGACCCCGGTCACCGAGTCGCCGGCTGCACCTGCGGCCCCACCCCCCGCAAAACGCTCGCGCGGCCCAGCCCATGGGCCCATTCGTGCTCAGGCGGCGCGAAGCAGCAGTCACACAGGCCCGCGCGCGCCGGCGCCTGCGTACTGCCGCGCCAGCGCAGCAGCAACTGTGCGGGAAATCACCGACATTGCGCTGCGCGGCGCGCTGCTCGGGCTGCCCTCCGCGGACGTGGCGGGCGCTGGCGGCAACCGCGGCCGCCTCCGCAGGAGAGAGGACGCCTGCTCTGGCTGCCTTTGATATGACAAAATCCGGCCCGTAAACGGGCGGCCGGCCGGGTAGAGCGCACCCCGCACGTTCCGCACAGCTAGCTCTGCCAACCTGCTCCCTCTCGGCAGGACGTGCGTTCCCCGCCGCTCAGGCTAGCCCCCGCCATGAGCAGGCGCGCGGCAGCCACGAAGCAGCGCGCCGGCAGCGCGCAGCGCCCTGCGCCAGCAAAGCGCCAGGCGCTGCAGGACGCCGGGGAGACCGCCGCGGCAAAGCGCGCAAGGACCCGGTGCGCATCTCCTGGTGCATGGCGGCCGGCCGGAGGCGCCTTCGCGCCCGGCGCCAAGCACAGAGTGCCGCACCCTCTGCCGCACAGCCCTTGGATGTGACCGCGGCCTGCTTCAGTGGGAGCTATCCTGCGATGAGCACCGCGCAGCGCAGCGTGTGTCCAGCTGCTTCACGCACGCTCTCTGTGTTCGTAAGAGCTTTCCTGTTATCGAGCGCCGCACAGCGCAGCGTGATCGAGCTGCTTCCTGCACGCTTGCCGGGACCTGCACTTGCTGCCAAGACAGTGGCAGCGCTGCCTGTAAACGTGGCGTGCGGTACTGTGTTTCAAACCCCGGCAGCCAGGCAGGCTCGCCAGGCCCGGGGCCGGTCGCGCACGCGGCCATGCCTGCCGCGCGGGGCGCGCTGCTCGCACTCCATTGGTGCTACTGGCCCATCCTGCCCTCGCGCGCAGGGAGCGCATCGAGCCGGTGGAGGCCGCGACGAGCGGCCGCGCGCCGCGCATGAGAGATGCCGTCCCTGCCGAGCAGCGCACAAGCGGCGCAGACCTTGCCACGCCGCGCGAGCGCCCCAAGCGCAAGGCGCGGCAGGACGCAGAGGCCAGGGCGGCGGCGGCAAAGGCGGCCGCCGAGGCCGCAAACGCGCCGGAGAAGGTGATGAACAGGCGCGCCGCCCCTCAGGTGCCCCACAGCGCGAGCTTGGCACAGTGTGCGCGCCGCGCGTCGCCCTCGTGCGGCCAGGGGCGAGGCAGTGCCTGTTTTGCGTGGTTGACGCCCTGCGGCGCGCAGGGCACGCGTGGCAGCCTGCCGCGCCAAGGCCAAGGCCAAGCTTGCGCTCAAGCAACAGCCGCCCGCGGGCCCGCCGGTTGCCGGGGCCGCCGCGCCTGCGACCAGCCTGGCAGGCGCGCGCAGGGCGACGCCGCGGCTGCCGCGCACGCGCGCGGCCGGCGGTGGGCGCGCCGCCGGGGCGGCCGCAGCGGCGGCCGGGCCGGCGGCCGGCGGCAACGCGGACGGGGTGCCCGTGGAATGTGAGGCCGCTGCGGTGGTCGTTGTGAACGTCATGAACAAAGCACTGAACAGGATTGGCCTAGGCGCGCGACACCGCATAGGCGTGCTGCGCCTCATCTTGCAGGCCGTGCGCGCAGCGGTTGGCGAATAGGCGCGCGCCCCCCATGCGCCGGTCGCAGCCACTGCCTGCCTACGCTCTCTCTGCACGTGTCAGGTCGCGGCGCGACAGCGGCGCGCGCGCGCAGGCATGAGCGCGGGCGGGCGAGCGCGCGGGCCGTTGCCGTGCGGCGCGCTGAACACGGGGGCCGCTCGCGCCTACGATGGAGCCCGCAGCGGCAGCGGCCGCAAGGCGCCTGCCTGGCCGCTCCGGCGCGCGCGTGCAGCGGCGAGCCGCCGCGCGCCTCGGGCGGGCGGGGAGCTCTGGCGCGCGCGGCAGGGCGCGCGCGCCCTGTCACCCTCCCGCCGGTCGGCCTGCACGGCCGAGCCGGCGGACCTGGTGGTCGGGGCGTGGCTCGAGCGCGCGCCGCCGGCACGTAGCTCGGGCCCGCCCGCGCCCGCCGCGGCTGGGCGGGCTGTATCATATCTGCTTTCGCAATCGACTGGGCGACGCTGAAGCACGCCGACCTGCGCGCGCGCGCGGCCCTCCGTGCGAGCCCCGGGCCGGCTGCGGGATGCGTCGGCGAGCGCAACACACAGCTCTCTACGCACAGCGCATAGATGGACGCGCGTCGCAGCGCCTTGCCTGCTTGCATGCCTGGTGTTAGTTAGGACACTGATACTTTGCATGTCTGGTGTTATGGTGTTGGGTAGGACGCTGATGCCCGCATGCCCGGTGTTACATGGGGCGCTAGTGCTGTGTGTGTGACCCGAGTGCGCCACCAGGTTGCACCGCGGGACGATTGCCGCATATGTGAGCGGCCCCAACAGCGATGCTTTCATCATGGACCCGGCGGGGTGCTTCCTGTGCTCGCTCGGCGCTGCCGAGCCAAAGTGGGACGGGCTGCGTGTGTGTAACATGAGTCACCGCATTGCTGGAGCGCGCGGCTGCAGACACGGCGCTGCGCTGACAGAGAGGGCGGGCCCCCGGCGCGCGGTCACATGCGCCTAGCACAGCGTCGTCAATACAATATATACAATTCACAGCTGCATCCATCCGCATCCAACACCTCAGTTCACCTCACCGCCGGCCTCGCCAGCGGACCAAGCAAACCCAGCCGACCGCCGTGAGCTGTACAGCGGGCGCCGCCCCAGGCATCCAGCCTGCACACGCGTCCGCGCCCACCGCAGCCGGCCAGGGCCGCGCCCGGCGGCTTGCCGCCCGCAGCGGCTCACAGGCAAGCGCGGGGGCCGGCGGCCGAGCCGCCGCGGCTGCCGCGCCGGGCGCGCCTGCGCAGGCGCCACCGGGCGCGCGCTTGCGCCGCGCGCGCGCCGCACCCGCCTCCAGGAACCCCCGCGGGCCGCGCGGCCGGCCGCGCCGCGCTCGAAACACACCAGGGCGTCCCCGCCGCGCGCGGCCTTCCCGGCCCCGCCGCGCACCCCGCCGCGCGCCAGGCGCACCCGAGCAACCACTCTTCACCCCGTCGTCGGCGCGGCGTGTCGCACGCCGCGCTCTGCAAACCCGCCAGGACAGGGGCGCCGCAGCCAGCTGCAGCACGAGCACGACAAATCAAGCTGCGCGCCTGCCTGCTGAGCACCGCGCGCCGGCGGCGCTGCGCAGCGCTGCTCGGCCGCCGCCGCCGCCGCGGCGCGCGCCGCAGTTCCCGCTCGGCGCACCTGGGCGCACCCCTCGGTCAGCAGCCGAGCCTGCTTCGCTCCTGCGCATCTCCACCAAGCACCACAACCCTCATGCCGAGCGCACGCGTCGCGTATATCACGCTGTTCATTGCCATAGAAATGCATGCATGCATACGTGGAGAGCCCTCCCGCAGGCGCGCAGGTTGTTCGGGTTGGCCAGGCCGGCGGCGGCCATCCTGGCGCCGGCTGCGCGGTGCACCTCCTCCAGGTGGGCGACGATGTCACGGAGCAGCGCGCGCTGCGGCACCCAGCTGGCGGCGAGCGCTCGCACGTCCTGCGCGGCCGCGCACGCTGATGTCACGGGCGCCCTCGGCATGCACGCGCAGCCTGGCGCCCACCCGCGCCAGCACGCGCCTGGCCGGCGCACCCGCAAGTGCTGCTCGGCGGTGATCGGCGGCGCGCGTCGGTCGGGCGCGTGCGGCAAGCCGCTCTGCTCCGGCGGGCCGCCAGGCGGCGGCCTCTGCGCGCGCGTGGGTCAGGCCTGGTGCGTCAGGCCTGCAACCCACCGACCCTGCTCTACCCTGTCGCGAGCAGCACGCGTTGCTGCACTGCCCCGAGCGCCAAGCACATGCCTGGCAGATCCGTGGAATGAAACAAAGGCGCACCCGGGTGCGGGCAACCATCTCAACAAACACCAAGCACAGCTCCCAAGCATGCCGGTGACAAGCCTCACTGCCACATGGTGCGGCGCAGAGCGCACACGTGTGCATATGCAAGACCTGTGCATGGGTTCAAATCCATCGCCCGCAACCCGCAAGTGCTCAAGGACAAGGACAGGGTGCAGCGCGGGCGCACGGAGATCGCATCAAGCTGACAGCGCCGCGCATGGGATGAGGAAAAGGTCAGGCAGCGGCGGGCAGGCGCGCCCAAGGCGGGGCGGCGTCGTCGGCGGGCGGCGCAGCTGCTGCCGCCGCGCCGGCCTCAGCGTCCACGGGCTCGGGCTGCGCGTCGTCATCAACCTGCACGCGCACAGCCAAGTGGCTCGGGCGCGGCCCACGGCAAGCACAGGCGGCCAGCGCCCCGGCCAGCAAGCTCGGGCTGCGTCTCGGGGACGCGGCTGCGCAGAACAGGCCGGCAGCAATGCGCAAGGCACACGGCGGTCTCGCGCGGGGCTACCGCTGTGCAGCAACGAAGCGAGCAGTGCGTGTGGTAAGTGGCTGCTGCGTATTCGGCAGGAGGCACCAGCGCTCCACAGCGACGCTCGTTACTTTTCTTGCTATGTACATTGTACGGCTGGACCTGCTCGCGGAGGTTGCAGGACGCCATGCTCAGGCCCGGGAGGTTACCCACAGCGCTGCAACTTCATGCAACTGGAAAGAGCGCGTGGCTGCAACATACTCGCATGCGCTCGCACCCCCGCTTTGAAAACAGGCAGCCCCCATCCAAAGCAGCAGCATCCTTGCGGTCATGCTTCACCAGCCTTGGTATGGGTGTTGAAGCTCACAGCACGACAGGCGCGCCCGCGCACAGCGCACACCCTGGCGACGCACGCCTCTGACGAAATCGCTTCAGCACTGCATGACGGCAAGATACAAAACACTCAGCGCCCGGCCCAGCCCACTGTCCCAAGCACCGAGCGCAGGGCATGACAGCACTAGCGGCCCCTGCCACCAGCACCGCCGCCCCGCCTCGACCGCACAGCGCGTCCGCGCCGGCCTGCCTGGCGTGAGTCGCCACCAACCAGGTTGCGCAGCGCAATCGCCGCCCACTGGTGCGCCGCCGCCGTGCAGGCGCATGCGAGCATGCCCTCCAGGGCTGCACCCCCCCCGCACGCCCTGACCGCCTCCCGGCTCGGCCCGCTCTCGCTGGTCAGACTTATGAGCACACCGGCGACATTCTCATGCACGGCAGCAGGACTGCCGGGCGCCAGCAGCGCCACCAGCGCCGGCACGCCCCCGCACTCGCGCACGCTGTCCTGATTCTGCGGATTTGATGCGCACAGGTTCCTCAGCGCCCCAGCAGCCATCGCGTGCGCAGCCGCAGGGCGGCCGGGCGCAAGCAGCCCGACCAGCGCGGCGATGCCTCCGCCCTCCCGCACGCTGTCCTTGTTCTGGGGGTGGGCAGAGCACACATTCTCCAGCGCCCCGGCCGCGTGCGCGCGCACGGCGTCAGAGCCGCCGGGCGCCAGCAGCGCGACCAGCGCCGCGACGCCCCCGCACTCGCGCACGCTGTCCTGGTTGCGGACGTTGTCGGTGCACAGGTTCCGCAGCGCCGTAGCAGCATGTTGGTACACAGCGGCAGAGGCGCCGGGCGCGAGCAGGCCGACCAGCGCCGCGACGCCCCCGCACGCCCGCACGCTGCCCCGGTTCGGGATGTTATCAGCGCACAAGTTGCACAGCGCCCTGGCTGCTTCCTCGTGCACAGCGGCAGGGCCGCCGGGCGCCAGCAGCGCGACCAGCGCCGCGACGCCCCCGCACGCCCGCACGCTGTCCTTGTTCTCTTCGCTCCCGATGCACAGGTTGCCCAGCGCGCGCGCGGCCTGCCTCTGCACGCCAGCCGAGCGGCCGGGCGCCAGCAGCGCGACCAGCGCCGCGACGCCCCCGCACCCCCGCACGCTGTCCAGGTTTCGGGCGTTGTTGAGGCACAGGTGCGCCAGCGCGCCCGCAGCCCTCTCTCACACAGGGCCAGAGCTGCCGGGCGCCAGCAGCGCGACCAGCGCCGCGACGCCCCCGCACGCCCGCACGCTGTCCTGGATCCCGGTGCTGTCGATGCACAGGTTTGCCAGCGCCGCCGCAGCCTTGCTCTGCACGCCAGCGGGGCGGCCGGGCGCGAGCAGCCCCACAAGCGCCGCGACGCCCCCGCACGCCCGCACGCTGTCCTGGTTCAGGGGGTTTACGATGCTGCCCAGGTTTCCCAGCGCCCCCGCGGCCTGGCACTGCGCGCCAGCAGAGCGGCCGGGCGCCAGCAGCCCGACCAGCGCCGCGATGCCCCCGCACTCGCGCACGCTGTCCTGGTTCAGGGCATTTAGGGTGCACAGGTTGGCCAGCGCGGCAGCAGCCGGCTCCTGTACGGCGGCAGGGCCGCCAGGCGCGAGCAGCCCGACAAGCGGCGCGATGCCCCCGCACGCCCGCACGCTGTCCTGGTTCTGCACGTTTTGCAGGCACGCGCTCCGCAGCGCCTTGGCGGCCTCTTCATACAGAGAAAGAGGGCCGCCAGGCGCCAGCAGCCCCACGAGCGGTGCGATGCCCCCGCACGCCCCCACGCACTCTCTGTTCTTGGGGTCGCCGCACAGGTTTGCCAGCGCTCCGGCCGCCTGCTCACCCACGGCCGCAGAGCCGCCGGGCGCGAGCAGCGCGACCAGCGCCGCGACGCCACCGCACTCGCGCACGCTGACCTTGTTTGGAGCGTTCTTAAAGGTCAGGCACATTAGCGCCCTGGCAGCCTCAAACTGCACAGCGGCAGAGCCGCCGGGCGCTAGCAGGCCGACCAGCGCCGCGATGCCCCCGCACTCCCGCACGCCGTCCCTGTTCTGAGGGTCGTCGTCACAAAGGCGCGCCAGCGCGAGCGCGGCCTCCGCCTGCTCTGCGGCAGGTACGCTGGGCGCCAGGCGCCCGACCAGTGCAGCGATGCGGGCACGTGCACTGCCTTCCGCCATGGTGCAGGCGCCCCTGCACCGGTCACACACGGGGCGCGCCAGTCAGGCGTGCTCAGCGTGTGTACGCCTTGCGGAGAGTCTGCAAGCGCAGTTCGCAGCGCACAGTCTCTGGAAGAGGACAGCTGAAGCCGGCGCTGAAACCGTGGTGTGTGGCCACCGCCGGACTGGCGCACGCGCTGGCGTGCCTTGGACAGGTACAGGCCTCACCGGGGCCCGTTCTCAAGCATACGCCTGCGCCAAAGGCCGCACCTTGCGGCTTCGTGTTGTCTTGTTAAAGCGCGCGGGCCGGCTGCGGGAGCGCCGTTGTCCTGCACGGCGCCCAAGGCCTTGGAGGCGCAGCAAGACAGCCCTGCTGCAAAAGCCCGCACGCTCAGCCTTCCAGGCATACCCAGCAGGCCATGTGCGTGTTGCGACACTGCTTGTCCCGCACCTTTGGTTCAACAGCCTTGGCCGCTGTGCTGCAGTTGACTGCCGGCAGCCTTCGAGCAGCGCTGCCACGGCTCTTCAGGGCAGTGCCGTTCTCTGCTGGAAGGGGCGAGACTTCTGATGATTGATCGTTACCTAGTAACTGTGCCCAAGCAGTTGATGAGCAGCTCAGCTGCTGGAGGCTCGGGCGTGAGAGCCGGCGGTGCAAGTGCTGCGCTTCGTGCGGCCCCCGCCACCTAGCCCCTGCAGTTTGCTGCGACAAGGCACCAGCGGACGCGCGTTCACCCGCCGCACTTCAGCCTGGGGACAGGCAGCAAGGTGAGATGAAGTGGCGCAGCAGACGCGGCACACGCTTCAGCGGCTGCACCCTGTTGCTCTGCCTGCGCTGTGCTGCAAGCGATTTTGCACCAGCTGCAACAAGTCCGGCTGGCCCACGCTTGCCGGGCCGCATCCATATAGGGTCAACAGTCTTGCAAGCAACAGCAGGCAGGCTCTGCCAGGCCGCGCCGTGCCCCTGCGCCTTCCCACTCCTGCAACGAACTTGTTTCTAAAAAGTCTGCATTTCTGAGGTGCCACTTCCCGAGCGCGGCGGGCAGCGCCTCGCAGGAGCACCCCGTGCCCGGCCAGTGGGCGGCGTGGCGTCAGAGCTCCTCTTGCAGCCTACCTTCCAGGCAACCCAGGCCTCACTCTCGACCCAACAACGCACATATCCACGCAGCGGCATCACAGCGCGGTGGCGCTCGGAGCAGGCGCCGGACAGGCCATATGCCGCGCGCGCGCTCTTGCTGCGTGGACGTGACAACATCACCAGGGAGCCCGGTGCGCTCGAAGCGGCGGCCCCCAGTTTACGCGCTCGCACACAGCAACGCGCGCAGGCGCCGGGCCGGCCACGCAGGTTTCGAGGCGGGCAGTGCCGCCGCGGCAGGGCGAGGCCACCGCTGCAGGGCCGGCCGCGCAGCGAGCCCAGCGAGCCTCGAGCGCCCCACCGCGCACGACGTCCGCGCGCTGCTCGGCGGTCAGCTCATCCCGCTCGTCTCGTCGTCGCTCAGGTCGCTTGCGTACGCAGTGTGCAGTCCGCGGCCCGCTTGTCCGCCGGGGCCGCCGCGCCCCGCAGGCTGGTCACTGCAGCCACGCACAATTATTTTGTATATATAAAAAAAAAGGCTCCGCGACGGCAGCACGCCCCGACCCGCGCTGCTGGTCGCCGCAACGGGCGCGCGCACCAGCACAGCGGCGCGAGCAGCCTGTCAAAGCCCTCGCGCCGCCACGCCCGCGGCGCCGCGAGCGGCACGCCGGCGCGGCCCAGGCAGTCCAGGCACGCGCGGCAGGCGCACGCGCGCAGGTCGCCGGGGCGAAAGCCCGCCGGCGCCGCGCACTGCCAGGCGCCGCCCTGCGCCTCGCCAAAGGCCGCCGCGCCGGAGCGGAAGGACCGCCTGAACACGGCGCGCAGCGCGCTGCGGACCGGTCCCGGCGGCGCGGCCGCGCTGCGCACAAAGATGGCCGCCCAGGGGTGCGCGGCGGGGACGCTGGGCTCCCATGCAAAGCCGGCGACCGCGTGCGCGACGAGCACCAGCGTCCGCAGCTCGAGCACGCGCGCCAGGCGCAGCCGCAGCGTGCAGGGCACGTCGACCTCCAGCACGCGCAGCGCGGGCAGGCGGGCGGCACCCAGATCCAGCGCCACCACGTGGTCCTCGCAGCCGTCCCAGAGGTCGCCCGCGTCCAGCACGATGCGCAGCTCTCGCAGCGCGGGCAGCGCCGCGCGCGCCAGGTCCTGCGCCATGATGTCCAGCCTGCTGGCGCCCATGCGCTCGCGCTCGCTCATAAAGCCGCAGCGGAAGCGGCGCAGGGCCAGCGCGTCCAGGCGGCCGCGCAGCCCGCCCATGCAGGCCCCCGCGCGCAGGTCGCCCACGGCGTTCAGAGGCAGCGCGGTCGCCACGCGGCACCCCGCCGGCGCCGCCACCTCCTGCTCGACGTGCACGTTCACCAGCGCGAGCGCCTCCAGCCGCCTGCACCGCAGCAGCTGCGCGCCTCCCTCGACGATGCAGAACCCGCTCGCCTCCACGTACAGCGTCCGCAGCGCGGGCAGGCTGCCGGCGATGGCGCCAAGCATGCCTGCATTGGTGCCGCCGCCTTCCTCGTCGTCCGTCACGCGCAGCACCAGGTGCTGCAGGCCCGCCAGCGGCAGCCGCCAGGTCAGCGCCGGCGCGTCCAGGCTGAGCACGCGCAGCGCCGGCAGCGCCATGTTGCCCAGCAGCAGTCCCAGCGCTGTGGCGGCCTCCCCGATCGCGTCGGCCCACTGCCACTCCTCCTCCTCCTCCGACGACTCCTCCATCTCGCCGTCCTCCGCGAGCTGCTGCAGCTCACACTCCACCTCGTCCTCCGTGTCCCAGTCGTCCGCATGGCCCCCATCCCCCGGCTTGCTCCAATCCTCAGCGTACCAGTCCCTGCATTCCCGCTCAGCCTCCCGCCTGGCGCGCTTGTCGTACGCGTCGGCCGCGGCCGCCTCGACGCGCGCCTCCCACTCGTGCCGCAGCTCGCCGTGGCCGATGACGTGCAGGCACTCGAGCGCCGGCAGCGCCCAGCGCCGGCGCAGCAGCGCGCAGCGCGACAGGTCCTCCTCGTCCGTGCGGGCGTCCACGCGCACCAGCTCGGGCAGGCGCCGCAGGTCGGCCACGGCGCGCAGGTCCAGGAAGAGCGACTGCGCGGCCGGCCACTGCTCGAGCGCCCAGCCGTGCAGGCGCTCCGTGCTGGAGGGGCGCGCGCGCGCGATGCGCGC
>JAABUP010008168.1_pt1 | contig 13492 bp, 17 predicted proteins | sample 5559201 | NCBI WGS metagenome assembly JAABUP01 (sample SAMN10711887, study PRJNA513373) | rock metagenome | isolation source: Antarctica rocks | place: Antarctica | reverse complement strand
ATGACGCATGCAGATTTTGACGCATGCACTACACGCAAATGCATAGCCTAAGTAACAAAACAGATCTCGATGCATTGTATGTTTTGTCATGACCAAACAAGCTGCAGCCAGATAAATGCAAACAGGAGACCTCACATTCAGCATATGAGCTGGCTGTCCTTCTTTGAAACATTGTATGTTGTGATAAGGCTTGTCAAAGCCAGTCAAGCCCAGAGCATCTATTGTTTCACACATACAGGCCAAGCTCATATCTACTGGTTCCTTGTCACCCAGTAGCTTCAGGGCATCCACTAGCTGCCCTCCCACATGGGCAAGCTTTGGATACACAGTCCTGCATGTCAAATTTCATAGAAAAACTTTTGCAGGGAGTCCATGTGAAAATTGAGATGTGAGCAGTACCTCGGGTCTTTGGGTGTACCTGATGATCCCAATCAAATACGCGGTCCTTAATGCAAGCATCATCTTTGAAGTATTGCTAGCATGACATGTGATAAGATGCATGTGTGAATTTGCCAAAGGGCAGGATGAGTTCAAAGGATGGATCTGAGCAACATAGCATGACAAAGTTGCCCACACAAGCTTGCAAGCTTGAGGATGCATGATGCATCCTGCCTGCAAAAGACCAGTCCAGAAATTTGTAGATACATTCTGCAATCAACTGTTGATGCGTTGACCCGCAGCTGCTGGAAAGCCAGGATGCTGACCCATTCCTGATGGGCAAAGCTCAGACAGTCACTGGCCTGTGGCACAAAGGCAACAACAGCAACAGTAAGCAAGAGGAGATCTGACCTGAGGGCTTGTGGAGCAAATGCAGGAGCAACTCCCTTCCTCACTGTCTTCCAAAGCCAATCCTCAGTATCACTTTGTGCAGTCACCAAATCTGCAATCCCTGCAGGGCCCATGAGCTGCAGCGCAAGAAGCTTGTTGTTTGTGTATATTTGCCAGTTGTCAGGAGCAATGCAAACAGAAGGAACATCATCGCTGGTGTATTCTGCATATAGCAAGCTATCAACAGCAACAGATACAAAGTGGGGAAGGGCAGACTTGATGATGTGTGCTGACCTGTCGAAAGTGAATGTAATCGGGACGAGCTGGTTTGTATAGACTGTTGTCGTGAAGCAGCTGCGCCATGAGGTGAGGATCCGAAACCACAACCGTCTGCAGTGCAGTGAGGGTTGCAGAAGAGTCAGCGCTGGTGATAGATGCATGTGCAACGCGCACAAGGGTCAAATAATTTTGAAGATCGTGCAAGTCATGATAACCTACTTGGCGCCACAGAGCGTTGAAGTAGAACACTCCGGAGCCACTGACAATCTCCTCGTTCATCCTCTGCGCAGCTCGCAGCCGGTTGGAGCTCAGCATATCCAGCAGCCCGCCGTACAATCTGTTGCTTTTGCTCTTGGGAAGTTTCCGTAGCATCCATGCCGTTCTTAGCCAGGACAAAAAGCCTCCGAGGTTCGAAGCGAGCAAACAGCAGGTGATGCTCAGCCCGGCAGCAAACAGCAAGGTTTCAATAGACATGTCCTGCATCGCTTCGACCACACCACTTCCCAATGAGCACTCTGATGTGCTCCAGCAGACGTGTTGGGGCCTAGCCAACTGTGGTAGTCGAGCGAGAAGCTGAACGAGAAGGGGACAAATAGTCTCGTGTACGAGGATTTGCTCCGAAACCATAAAGTTCGACAACAGTGTGAGTCAGAGCGCAGATCTGAAGCGCGATGGCGAGGGATCGTGCGTCAGCAGGGGCTCGGGGATCACGCCTGAGTGTGTAATGCAATGTCGTTTCGTTGAGGAATTTAGGGGTCTTAGCAGTGAGCACATTCAGGGGTAGCAGGCATTGCCAAGCTTAGCCGTCATTGTGCCAAACTTGGCAAAATGCCGGCAAAGTCATCAGGAAGCGGCAACGTAATGACCCAGAATTTGAGGTCATTATCATGTTGTGAACGAGGAGAGAAACACGCTTCCTAAGTTTGGTCGACCTCCAGCACTTCCCCCTGGCGGTAATGACAGCATTTGGTAATTGCTCAGCAGCATCCCCCAGCCTACCACCCGACTTTTTTTACAATTAATCCGTGTGAGCATATGTCTCTAGAGTTGCTGAGGTTCTGCCACAAGCTTAGACTTGTTGGCTAGCCAAAGGTTGTGATCTTCTCCTTGCACTTCAGGTCATCAAAATGTTATGAACGAGTGCATCACAAGTTAAACAAAACAAAGCTGCGGCTGCAACGCCTTGGAAACAATATTGATGGTGAACATTCAAGGTAAACAGAATGTGACAGGCATGATAGATTACGTGTGCACACATCTTCAGGCACAAATATTGTTTCACTTCTGTGTGGCAGTCTAGAGACGCCCAGGTCTGGCATTGCTCTTTTTCTTCAATTTCTTGCCATTCGCATGCAAATGATTATCTGTCTTACTGGCCTGCTTTTTTGCTTCCCAAAACTCGGCTTCGAATCTTTGTTCGTCCATTAAATGTTCTGAGGTCAAGTCAGGAGTGTCCTCACACACTGGAAAGCCCTGCATGACCATCATGGTGCTTGCTCAGCACAGGTGATGCACTAGCCCTGCATCCACCCATGCTTGGGCAAGAGAAAGAAATGAGCACTTGCTGCAGGCCAGCTTATTGAGATGCTGCTCCAGAGCAACACATACGTAGGTACATATATGTAGATATGCATGTGTTTGAGCATAGATAGATATATATATATATATATATATATATATATATATATGTATTGTGTTGTTGATGATGACAATGCAACTTTGAGGTGAGTGCTTACATCTGGACCTATCACAGCTTTTCCCCTGGAGTCGAGCCCTTGCATCAAATCTGCTAGGTCACCCATGTCAGGAGCAGGGGCAGTCTGGCTGGTTGGCTTATGTACCTTGATCTGATGTGGCTGCAGCATCAGCCCCTTGGACCTGGCCCTTGCATTCAGCGTGGTGCATGCTTTCCTGGCCAGCCTCAGACTGGCTGGCGTCACCTGCAAGGAATGAAACATTTTGGTCCAATGGCCAGCATCGTTGAAGGTAATGGTAATCGGCACACTGCAGCAAGACATGACGGCACAGCAAATGCAAGAGATACTGCAGTGGTCAGATATGCAATAGCCACTGCATCTGTTTATATCAGCAGGCTTAGAACAAGCTTTCTGGAGAAGCCAGACTGGCCTCAGGGGTACCTAGCTTACGCTGGCACGTATCTTGGTCTTGTGTGGACAATTTTTGGTCTTGCGCAGACAGCTGCTGAATTGCTATGAGGCGCGTGGCAAAACAGCAGCAATGTACCTTTTGCATGGTGCAGTGCGCGCAGTTTTGACGACAACAACAGCAGCAACAACAACAACAACGAACAACAAGAAATGGAACCAAGACAAATGACAACAAGAAGAGCAACAGCATTGATAACAAAACAAGAAACCATAGAGATAATGGTTTCTCATGTAACAACAACACCTATAACATCAACAGTAACAATGTGCGCTAGCAATCATCAGCAAAAGTGCAAAGCACAAACGCTCTCTTTGCAAATTGACACAGCAAACATCCACCGACAATCAAGACTAGTGCAGGTGAAACATGAAACAGCATCCAAGAACACACCTAATGGTGCAGCCAGGCCTCCACTGGGGGACGCATGCCGTTGTCTGTTCACAGCACCCATACCTGCCTGGTGGAGCAACTGCGCCTGGGGGCCTTGCCCGGCCTGGTGAGGTAGCCCTGCTGAGCGTAATGCATCACCAGGAGGGTTGCTGGGGACCGTGTCATCCTCCATGCTGCCATCTTGAACACCATCAGCCATGACAGCCTGATGTGCCATGTCAGAAGGCCAGTTGCATGTTGAAGCTGGTTGGTTGGCAAGCGCATCTTGTACCCCCGGACACCCTTCCAGCACAGAGTCAGCAGCATCAATGCAAGATGCTTCTGGACAATTTTTGGAGGTCATTGCAACAAAAGACAACTTAGGGACCAAAGTTGCGATTGTACCCCACCATAACAACTGGCCTGGAAGATACCTTGTGTACATGTTCAACACACACATGATACTCGCATGTGTACATAGCATGGGTGGGGGTATACTTCAAGGTGTGTGCTGTAGACATGGTGTTTATCCCTAGACTCATATGCTGAAGCCAAGGACATGCTAGCTGTGCGACACATCACATGATGCCATTGACTGCTCTGCTACAGTAGCAGACGCCTGTCTAAAAGCTGATGGCAAGACAGTGTTGCATGATTGCATACTTTACCTGGCTCTCTATGTTCCAGGCATTGCAAGTCAGTGCAACCTTGGGACCATTTATCTAGATCACGTCCATCAAGGAAGCTAGTTGCAGACCTCAGGTTGGGTTCACCATGCCAGCAGAAGTATCAGTCAACCCGTTGAGCAAAGTTTTGTCCCATACCTGCACAGTCTTGTTGGCTGCTGTTGGTGCCCTGCAGCAGTGCCTGAAGACTTGCCACCTGCTGCTCTGCAGCTGCTACCCTCTCTGCCCACTGCCTTTCCCTCTCACAGTAGTCAGCTGCCTTTCCTGCAGCAATACACAAGGCAGCCTGTCAGACATGCATGCACTACTGAGGTGCTGGCGCCATGATAAGATCCTTTGTGATCAGCTGATCAGGCATGCAGGCATTGCATGATACCAATACACCAGCAAAGCCTGCATGCCTGATCAGTTGATCACAATGGTATCATGCAGAGGTTGCCCTACAGCCACGCATACTTGCACACATCAAGAACATGTGAGAGAGACTGCAGACGTCATCATAAGAGGCTGGTCGATCAATGGCCTGCTTGCATGCACGATTGTCACCTTGCAGACTGTAAACAGGAGATTTGCATGTCACATGTGCTGGCACTACAAACACAGGCGCCGCAGACCACAGCTTTGTCGCTACGGCTGCCTATGCTTCGACCTGACTACTGTTGTCAATCGCAGCCCGTCTAAAGCCAATCACTACATCTTGCAACAGCTGCCAACAAGTCATATATCACCGGGAAAAGCAGGTTTTGAAAGCAAGAGATACCTGCTCAAAGCTTTGGCGAAGACGGCCAGCCTCTGCAATAGCATCCTGAAGAGCGGCCTCGGCCTGAGACGCTGTGCTGTTGGCTGTCCACACAGCAGTCATTCATTCAGTAGATTGTAAATACACTGTCCTTGGTCTGCTCCAGGTTGGCAACACTCTTCTTCAGCTCCAACACCGCTCCTCGCTCTTCTTCCTTGCCTCCAGCTCATGAGAGTAGGATTTGCTCCGAAATTTTAAAGTTCGGTAATGGTGCGAGTAGTTCACAACGTGCTTTCATGCAAGAACAGCCAATGTACACTAAATGAGATGTCAGATGTCGTGTCATGACAACCTCCTCCTAGATCGATCCTCTATTAGACACTTGTGCTGTTTGGTCATGATACAAATATTTGCATTAATGCGCGTAGACAAGCAGGACAGGTGCCGTTTCTGTGCATATGTATGCATGGCATCTGCAAGTAATGTGCAGAGCAATATGCAGTCTATCTGCAAGTGTAAATGTAACTTGGTTTATGCAATAATCAGTAAGACAGTGTGTACACATGTGCAATTGGACATCGGCTTATGTGTGGACTGGACTTGCAGAGCCCATGTAAGCACAAACACAATCATCAGAACAAAATTGACACTTGCAAGGTCAAGCCTGGAACAACACACATGTCAAAAGTGTCTGCAAAGACTGTATACGTATACTCTGCCTTTGCAATTGCACAGGGCCCACTGTGAAAATCTACAAGCATGCCAATCATACCTTGAGCAAAATTGCATATGCATGGTTGCTCTCCAGCTGGTGCATCGAGGGTTAGAGTCATGCAGATACTGTCTTACTGGCCATCCTGCAGACCACACAACCTGTGTGAGTTTAGCCTTGGGGACAAATATGTATGCACATTTTCACAAGACAGCTTTGAAAAACAAGATCTGCAGGGGACACGAGTGGGGATATTGATGCCTTAGTCCACATTCATAAACATGATGATGCCAATCATGTGCATGTCAGAAGCATGCTATGTTACAGCCTGATGACAGCCTCTGAAACACCTACCTGCAGAATATGCCTTGGCCAATGGGGTTTGAAGCAGGGCTTGAACAGCAAGCGCTGTTTGTCCTCAGGAGTAGCCATCTCGGTGTCCTTGACATGGACTGCCTTTTCTCTTGGAGGGCGCTCCTTCTCATAACTGCAGACTTGCCGACGGCAAAGTTGGACTGGGGTTGTAGGGGTCATCATCATGACACCAGACCATTGTAACCAAGAAGAGATGCCTTGTTACGCAACTTGTGCATGCCCTGCAGGCCTCTGCTCAGCACCATCATCAACATGCAGCAGCATCGCACACCACCATGCGACATGTGAGGCAGCTCAGAGCAGACTTTGGCATGACTGAATGAGTGAGGCAGCAATGAGATGTAGCGACGACTTCGTCTGCCAAGCTGAGAATGAGCAGTACTAGACTAGTCAGTGCAAGTCAGCCAGTGCAGAGGCAGAGTCACGTAGGCTGGCATTGCTTATGAGCTTCGCACACACAGCTCAATCAGAGAAAGCAAGCGTAGCAGGTGCAGGCGTCTTAGTGGTGTTCTGATGTACCTGCGCAAAGCTGACTGGCAAAGACCCTGCTGCTGCAAGTGCCATGGCAGCATCATTGCGTCCTCAATGGCAAGGCTCAAGCTTTGACCCGCATGATGAGCACAACATGGTCAGCACAGCATGTCATTGTACAGGATGCTGCTAAACAGATAAGCTGTGGGTGTTTGGCTGAAGCATCACGCTGGCTTGTGCACTGTTGCACGATCTTGCAAAACATCAGCGATGAGTCATGACCTGCACTGCAACACCAAACACATCATGGCATGCTAGAAGCACATTGTGTTGGCGCTGAAGTTACAGCATGTCTGCAAGTGTCAGCATGATACTTCAACAGAAAGATGCAGGTGACAGGTTACATGAGTGCAGAAGGCTGCTATGAAGCTTTCGGTGGCAGGCACTAACCATTGGGAATGGTTGCATGCGCCGCAGCAACAGCCCCCCCCGCACCCCCCCCCCCCCCATGAAGCATTGGCACTGGGCTTGGGGGGTGTGTTCTTCCTAGGGGGTGGAGGGTGAGGGGTGAATGCTACAGGTGAAGTATTAGTACTGATGTTTTTGACCAGGTTACTAACAACCCTGGCACATCTGTACAACCTAGTTGGTTGGCTGAAGATGTAAAATCCTCCTCCTCCTCCTCTATGAGTTGTGACCCAGGTCTCTCATGTATAGGCCATGCAGGGTGACCATTGAAGGATCTGTGGATCTGACTGTGTCCATCAGGCTGGCTGGGATGTGAGCAAACATTTTAGTAGCATTCTGCATGCACAAGGTGACCGTCAAGGTTTACGTATTCTCCTCCTTTGCGTTTGGGTCTACCAAGTCATGCTGTGCCATGCAACAGTGTTGAATGACATTGTTGAATCAGACTATGTGAACCAGTGGTTGTAGAGTCGCTCAACATGTCAGCTGCCACTTCATCTAGAAGGCAGCATGGATGTTGTTGCTGTTGCCACAATTGATTAGTGAGCAAGAAGCTGACCTAACGGTTGATCAGTTTTGTGAACTATACTTGTGTTGTGTTCAGGCCGCACTATGTTCCGCCTGCATGCTTGTGAGCACCTTTCATGCCGCAGCTTGAAGGTCACAATCAACGAAAGAGCCCAAAAGGGAGCTGCTCAAGTCTGCAAGGCCTACTCTGACAGCATGACGGAAGCATGGTTCATCGGGGTGAACGTATGGGTGGATGGACAAGGAGTGCGTGAGTGAGTGCTGGCTATGCACCTGCTGTGGTCACGCTGCTGAGGACCAGATGCAAATGGTCTGCTGCCTATTCAGCTGCTGCAGTGATGCTGATCCATTCACACCAGACACTGATCAGTCAAGACACCATACAGAGCTTGTTTGCTAAGAGTGTTTCAACTTGTCATAGACCTCCTTTACAGTGTGCAAACCATGTCACGACAGGTGAGGCAAACGTACATTGTAGGCCCTTGATTAAGCTCAATAGATCAGCGTGATCAGGCTGGCATTGCGGGCTGGATATCTCTCTTGCAGGGAGTGTTTAGATCTGAGTGTTGTAATGTGTCTCAGATCTAAGATCTGTCTAGACTGACCCAACATTTTGTTTATTGAGGTAGAGCAGGAAGGTCAAACGTGGCAGCAGCTGCTAACAAAAGTCACACTGCAGCACACAGTGCCAAACCTAAACACAGCGTAATGTGTGCCTGGTCCAACTTATTACCAGCTGTCTCAGCTTTGTCCTTGCAGGCTGGTAGAAGTATCACTGGATATGCAGCAGATATAGGCTGTCTGATGCCTGCCAGCGTAATTGTGCATGAGCCAGACTTGACCTACAGTGCGTGTCATGCCGCCTTATGACATCAAAGCTAGAGTGCGCTCAGACTGTGCGCATGCAAATTGATGCTTAGCATGTGCAAGACCAAGCTGACTGCTGATCTGTCTTCCAATTTTCAACATTGATGCTTCTGCATGGTCTTGCAGACTACTTGAAATAGTATATGACACACGACACTGTAGAGTGCATGCATGGATGGAATTGCGCAGTTCTTGCCCAAAATCAAAGTATTAGCAGCGTTTTAGTCTGTTGCACAAGCTTGACCAGCCATGGCAAAATCAGTATACACAACATTCATCAGCTGAGCAGCATGGCTGTTAGCTGCAGCACATGTCATAGGTCATGTGCAATACCAGCAGGGCATTGTTTACGGCCCGATGAACGCACTACGCACAGGTATTACAGGTTTGCTTTTGTTGGGCCTGATCATGGCTGTGTGTGATCACACAACGGCACAGGATAGCGCATGAGGTAGCATGTGCTACTTGAAGTAAGGTGTAACAGGGTAGCAAAAGCCAATGTGGCGGACAATATATTAATGACGGATGGACCTCATTATTTGGGCTTGAAGGGAGTGGCATTGAAGGTGTCGTCCCATCGCTTGTAGGCAACATGGTAGTTGAATTCATCTATGAGCATCTGTATGCCCTTTGCGTGAAACTGCGCCACATTTAGTAACTGTCAGGACAAGCCAAGCTATTGTCCACACTGTGCACAGGGAGGCGATTTGCCCATGTACCTCTTTTGCAGTGCCATAGACACTGTGGATATCCTCTACAAGGTGGACATATTTCTGCTGGAAGGGGCCAACATCTTTGTCAAACATGTCCTGCAAGGAAAGCGCTTTTGAGAGAGTAGCTTCTAAATTGCACGGTTGGGTCTGCTTAGCCCTGCTTGCACTGGCTGGTAGCAGCACCAGCAAGCTAAATAGCTGCAGGTGCATACTGTCCATTGCTTGTTGGCGTCTATCTTCTTCTGCAAGTCTTCCTTCTTCCGGGTGAGTGTGGCAAGATGGCTCTCAAACCCCTGCTTGCCTGCCAGGTCAGCAGCAATATCTGCAACACGTTGGTGTGAGCCCAGAAAAGCGTGGTGATGAAAACGAGAATCATCTTCGTGAAAGGGCGTTGCCAGCAGGACCGTGACACTGCTGCCTTGCCTGCATCAAGCTCGTGCAACTTCCGTTCCAGGTTCTGTACAGTTCCTGAGATGTTCTGAGCGTTCTTGTGCAGCTGCTGTACCGGTCCGGTTCCCAACCTGACAGAACGATCTTGCTGTTTATCAGGGCGCTGTGTTCGTCCTTGCATACTGACGGCGACTCTGCGCGGCGCTGCACATCGTCAGCTAGTCATGCAAGGCTTGACTAGGATGCCAGGATTCTGAAGATGGGACCACGAGCTGATTCGCGAAGCTTTGGCGAAACTTGTTGACTTTGCGCGCAGCATAGCCACTTGGAAAGTTGTAATGGCCTGCCAATGTCTTGGGTCCGCGCTGGTCACCTCTGCCAGCGCAAGTCGTGGATTGGCGTCGGCAGTGACAAGAAAGCCATTGCGCATGTCGACTCATACGAGATCAGTGACAGTTACAGCAGCTAGGCTTCCTGGAGTTTGTAATCGATCGCAGCTCAGCTGTTTCCATAGCAAAGCTGTGCCTGCACACTTTCACTGTAACAGCAGACGACAGCGGCACCCAGTCCGGACAGAGGCATACAACCAGAAACCTGACATAGCTGACAGAGTGGTTGCTTCTGTGCCATATCTGATACCACTGTGTGATGGTCTGCGGTATGGTAAGGCTACTGACAAGTTGCATCCGTTAGCGATCTAGGTACACAGCTGAAATTCTTCTCTTTGGGACAGGCAAATTCTTTTTTGCACAATTTCCTCAGTTTGCGAGGCTTCTAGCACCTCTCAACCCTTTGGTCAGCTTATACTTTACAGTTCCATTTGCCAGGTAAGCTGCCGGGCCATGCAAAATGGTCAACAAGAAAGTTCAATGGCACGTGTGCCAACCTGCTTGTTTGCTGCATCTTCTGGGCATTTCTGACTGACTTCTTTCTCTGCTTGCAGCTTTGCAGTCTTCTTTGCAGTGTACCTTGGGATCATCAACAACCAGAATTTCAGCCGATATTGCAGATTTAATGCCATGCAGGCAGTTTTGCTGGACGTAGTGCTGATGTAAGCCATCCAAAGCAAAACATGCGTCGTACCTTTGTGACTGCCTCCATCACTGTTGTGCGATTTGAAGCACATGTCTTTCATTGCCCTTGACTGCTGGAGTTGACTCGTGTAGACACTGAACCCAGGGCTTTGATTAGGAATATCAAGTACAGTCCTATGTTGACCAACCTACAGCTGTTTGGTGGCTAGCTCCTTGCATTCTGTCAAGGTCCTTCACGCTGAACACATAGCACAAAGTGTCTGTGTCCTGGTGTGCAGATTGCCAGGGCTGTTTGAGAACCTGTTCAGGCCACCTAGCAGCGGCCCTGGGCTTCAAGCATACATATCACTCTACAACTCCATCTGGCTCTTTGTCTTCGCGTGTGTGGCCTATGGCATAGTAAGTTTGAAAGCTTTCACTTTGCCCACATTTCACTTCATGTGTAAATGCGTACTTCATGTGCAAATGCGCAAGTACAAAGCTGTCTTTATGATGATGACAATGAGCCTGCGCTGCAATGCAGTAATGCCAAGTTGCTCAATGTGTTTCCTACTCAGGATCAACAGATTGGATAGTAAGCCTGTGTTTGTTTGCCTTTGCAGGGGGCCTGTTTGACAGGCCAGACGCCCAGGCTGCCTTTTGTTGCTGATGCTGCGGATCAGCAGGTCCGGTAGAGCTCCTACCAAGAGCTTACTGCTGTCATGTGCACATATTGGTGATGCTTGCTATTCCTAATAATTGGTATTCTGTGTGTTAATTTAAGTGCAGCAAAGTACAAATGTGGCGGACTTGATAGCAGCAAAGCTGTGATCGTAGCTGGATATACAATTGCGCATGCCCACTGGATTTGGAAAGGAAAAAGCATGCATGCTGGGCTACATGTGAGTGAGTCTTACTTACATGCTTGTCTGACCAGTGGTGATGCAAAGTTTGTCATGCCAGATGGCATGTCACACTTTGGTCTGCATCATCATGAGTCACGCTCTGTGTAACCAGCATGATGACTTGTGAGCTTGTACATGCCATGGCATGTCACCTGAATGGCGAGTGCTCCTGACAGAGTTTCTCAGACTTTTCCATAGTAAGAATGCTGCCAGTAGCAATGGTCTTTGTCAACACTTCAGTAGCTCCAGCATCACACAGTATGAACAAGCTGCAGATTTCATTTCGTCTAGCAGGGACTGCAGTTTTGCGTACATGAGATGTGCCGCACGAATGTCACTTCTAATTGCGTATACATAGCCAATCTTTGTAGCTGTGCACAATCCGTATCCGTACGTGTATAAAAAAAACGGAGAAGCCATTAGGCATGACAGCAATCATAACATTGATACAGATGTTGACCTGACGCAGGACGCCAACGATGTTGAGACATTGATCATAGATTGATAACACAAATAAGCACAATCCAGCATGTCAGTATCAATCACGAGGCGCTGTAATCTCAAATGTTTCGCTTTCACTGCAACTCTGGTAATTCGATGTTGATACAATCTCTCAGTGACTTTTGACTTTTCCGTTGCGCTTTATACTCTACATGCATACAGATACACACTCAAATACAAAGCTTGCAAATAAGACTGCAGCTCAAAGACAAAGCTGGCATGGCTGGTTGCAATATGCGCTGCACGCAATCCCAATTGCAGCATCTGCAATATCTGATGTGTACAGGTGGCCTCACTGTCATGTCTGTCCAGCAATAGCCATCAGCAACATAGTTGTGCCAGGCGTGGCTATCAGCAGTGTTGATATGATACCAATCAGGGCATATGCCAAGGCACAGAAGGGCAAAGCTTCAGGTTCCCTGCATGGCAGCCAGTAGTTATGCTTTATAGAATGGTATGCACGCCAGCAATTTGTCGTTGTGCCATGTACCTTTAGATGATGTACAGGAGAGTCGAAACTGAGCGGCGCCATGCGCTGTTCAAGACAAATCTGCACATTTGCCAGGCTCTGAAGGCATGCAGATGCTACATCCTCCGAAGCAAATACGCACGAGGCAAGCAGCGCTGCCAGAACATACTTGCATGTTGTAGTGTACAAAACAATTACATGCACTGCTGTTGTTGTGGGCCAGGCTTACATGATCAGGCAGACAACAGGAGCAGTACCAAAGGCATGATTCAGTCATTTGATCACCAACCTTCAAACCCAAGAACACTGCATTGCTCGATGAAAAATCTCAAGACAAGGACAATGTGTTGCCACTGTTAAGAGGCTTACGTGGCAGCCATTGCCGCAGTCCCCAGTCCATGCGCTGCCCCCGATGTGCTCAAGCCACGTGCTATGGGGTCATCAAACTTGCCAGCATTCAGCAGTATCTGAGCAAAGTTGGCACCAAGCAGCCCTGCACAACATGAAAGAGGCCGTTGGTGGCAGAGTGGAAAGGTTTGCTGCTTTGAATTTGGTGACCAACGACAGATGTATGCATGTGTCACCAGACACAGTTCAGAGCCCTTGCACAGGGAAGCCCAGTATGCCTCACCCTTAGGTGTTTGTTTGGTACGCGTAAACTGATCTTTTCCCAGGGCACTTAGTGCCATTCCCATCCTGGATTTGGGGTTCAGGCTTGACAATATCAGAGTCAAGATAAGGTAGCCACCACAATTTCTAGCGCCATGGAGAGCAGGCGCACTGTTTTCATGATGTGAAATGCCTGCTAAATGACACAAAAATATGCAGCATAGTCTGGTGCGTAGTCCGCCTGACACTAGCTATCCTGGCTCATGGACGGCAGCGTCAAGCCAGCACAGGAGATTCAAGAAACCTGTGTTGTTGCGCACTGTTCTGTGTTGACTTGCATGCAAACCAGTTGCCTCCACCAGATTGGGGGGGGGGGGGGCGGGCGGGGCGCGCCCGGCCGGCCCGCCGCCCCCGCCCCGGGGGCGGGGGGGGGGGGGGGTGGGGGGGGGGGGGGGGGGGTG
>JAABUP010008167.1_pt1 | contig 13492 bp, 10 predicted proteins | sample 5559201 | NCBI WGS metagenome assembly JAABUP01 (sample SAMN10711887, study PRJNA513373) | rock metagenome | isolation source: Antarctica rocks | place: Antarctica | reverse complement strand
GACCGCTCCAGAGAATTCGAAATTTTCTTGGGAACGCAGCGTTTCATCAAGATCGTATCTGGCCACGCGGTTCGACAAAGACCACTATGTCCGGCGTCAATGTACATGGAGTGTGCAGCAATGGGCGTGCAGCTGCTCCAAGGACATATGGAAGCCGGCACTCTTTGCTTCCTCGACCTCTCCTTCCAGGCAGCTTTGGGCGTCGACCTGGCCCGAGAAGTTTCCTTGACACTCGAAAAGTCCAACGACTCACAAGCATGGAGCTTCGTGATCAAAAGTTTTTCCAAAGCCGATCCAAAGTCAAGGTCCTCAACGCATGCGAAAGGCAAAATTGTGCTGACCACGCAGCCTGATTTCAGAACATACGAGAGACTTATCGCTGACAGAATGAATGAGCTGGAAAGCAAGCCAAACACCGAGAAGCTGATGTCTAACCGGGCCTACGGGTTATTTTCCCAAGTTGTCCACTACGCTGACTTCCTCCAAGGAATTTCGTTCATCACACTGGACAAGGCTGAGGCAATAGCGAATATTGACCTCCCCAAAGAAGCCCAATTCGGTGCCGAGGAGAGTACAGTAACTCAATACTGCGATACCGTAGCCATAGACACGTTCATCCAAGTGGTGGGCCTCCTCATAAACAGCAGCGCCCTCGTGACCAGCGAAGACGTCTACGTCGCCACAGGAGTGGACCACGTCTCGATGTCCTCAGCCTGCGACTTCCACAACCGCTCGTCCTGGACCGTCTACACAAAGTACACAAGTACGGGCGAGGGTCAAGCAGCAGGCGATATCTTTGTTATGACACGCGAAGGGGCTCTGGCCATGACCATCACAGGGGCACAGTTCACCAAGCTCTTAATCTCGAAGCTCGAGAGATTTCTAGACTCTGCCAACGCAAAGCCGTCCCAAGGGACTGCCATGAGCAATAAGGGTCTCCCACAGGCACCGGTCAATTCCTCCAAGTCGACATCCACAGTAACGTCCGTCGAAGAGACCGAGACCCCGCCAGGCATGGACAACAGCAGCAGGGCGACATCGATCAATAGCGATAGAGGAGCTGTAACGCCGGAGGCAGTGGATGAGGGCGCTGAGAAGAGCCTGCGAAACATTATTGCGACCTACACAGGGCTTTCTCCAGCGGAGATAGCGCATGATGCCAACATTGGCGATCTAGGCGTGGACTCTCTAGCCGCAGTTGAACTCGCAGATGAGCTCCAGACACAGTTCGGCAAGGACGTCGAAGCCGAGGATCTCCTTACAAGCAGCTACGGAGCTCTCTCTGAACTCCTTATTCCTTTCGCCTCGACCAAGAAAGCGACGTTGCTTATTTCCAGTAACTCAGGGCCCCAGGCCGCAATTCTTACTCCACCATCATCCTCATCCTCATCCTCGTCCTCGTCTAACGTCAACGCTAGCGCACAGAACACGCAAGGCCACCAAGTCGCTTTGAAATTACTTTCCGATACCTCAGGAGCCTCCATCGCCTCCATCAACGGCAAAGCCACCCTTCAGGAACTCGGTATCGATTCACTCTCCGCGGTCGAGCTCAAAAGCGACCTGGAGGACGCATTCGAAATCGAAATCGAAGACGATAGGTTTACCCTGGACTCCACCGTGAAGGAGGTCCTGGACTTCTTAGGAGTAGGAGGGGCATCCCAGGAGGCATATTCTTCGCCGGCAGGCGCTACAAAGTCCAAAGATCAGACAGGCCAAGAACAATCAAGCACCTTCGAGAAGGAAATTCCTGCCGAGAAAGGACGAGGCAAAGAGGTTGAACTAGCCAGTCCCATGGAAGCGCTGATCCAATGTGAGGCGTCCTTCGACCAAGCAGCTACCAAGCGTGGATTCTTAAATTACTGGACAGAAGTAGCTCCGAAGCAAGACGAGCTACTGCTGGCATATATATGCGAGGCATTTCAAGCGCTCGATTCAGACATTGGTCAAGTTCCAAAAGGCCAACAGATTCCCTCGATTTCTCATCAGCCGAAACATAAGAAGGTGGTGAACCGACTGCTTGAGATCCTCGAAAAGCATGACCTCTTGACGAGGCAGGGATCGGCTCTTATCCGCGGCAGCAGGAAGACACCATCCACGCCTTCTCAGCAACTCCATGAGCAGTTCCTTGCACAGTTTCCCCCCTACGCTGGTGAAGCTCGACTCATGGCCCTGACAGGCCCAAAGCTAGCGGACTGTCTGTCCGGCAAGACCGACGCCGTAGCCCTCATGTTCAAAGGCGCTGCAGCCCAAAAAGTCATGGAAGACTATTATTGCGCCTCGCCAATGCTATCCACCTTAACGGAACAAATAGTAACCTTCCTCCGCGCCGTCATGACATCCAGCAGCACCACACCCAGTGACACCCCCATCCGAATCCTCGAAGTAGGTGCCGGCTTCGGCGGCACAACGACGAGGCTCGGCGAAGTAATTCAAGCGAGCGGGGTGCCCACCTCCTACACATTCACCGACATCTCGCCCTCGCTCGTGAAAGGCGCCAAGACCAAATTCGCAAAGTACCCGTGGATGGATTTCCAAGCCTTGAATCTTGAAAAGGACATGCCCGCCTCGCTCTTGAATACCTACGATATTGTCATTGGCACCAATTGCGTGCACGCGACAACAAACAAGACGAAAACCATCAGCCGGCTGAAGACAACTCTGAACGCCCAAGGCTTCATGGTGCTCTCAGAGGTGACACAGCTGGTTGACTGGTACGATATCGTCTTCGGGCTGCTGGATGGCTGGTGGCTCGCCAACGACGGGTCGACCTACCCCCTACAACCCCCAGAGTCTTGGGTAAGGTCCTTCGAACAAGCCGGCCTCAGCAGGATATCGTATTCTCAGGGCCCGAGTCCAGAATCCAATACGCAGCGACTGCTCGTAGCATCTAACGACCAGAAGGTAGCTGCACCCGCTCGTGCCGAAGGGAAGCAGCACGGCGTGCAGACAGTCGTGTATAAAGAGATAGACGACACTCAGATCGAGGCAGACATTTACGTGCCCGCTCAGGCTTCCGCAAAAGCCATGCCAGTCGGTACACACTCATCTCCCAACCAGCGATACACTAACCCCTAACATCCCACCACCGCATTCCTGCTAACTCATGCCTCTGCTGTTAGCACTCATGATCCACGGCGGCGGGCACATGACACTCTCTAGAAAAGCGATCCGACCCTACCAGACTGCCTCCCTCCTCGCCCACAATATATTACCCGTCAGCATCGACTACCGGCTCTGTCCAGAGATAAATCTCATTGACGGGCCTATTGCGGATGTATGCGACGCGTATGCGTGGGCACAGACGGGCTTGCAGGCTGTCGTGAGAAGCAAAGGGATTTTGATTGATGAGAAGAGGATAGTGGTGATAGGATGGTCGACTGGTGGGCATTTGGCCATGACGACGGCGTGGAAGAGTAAAGAGGCAGGTTTGACACCTCCAGTGGCGATCTTGAGCTTCTATGGTCCTACTGATTTCGAGTCTGGAGGTGAGTTTGTTCCTCACTATGCCAGGATAAAGAAGACCGGCTAACTACTAGCCTTCGCCACTAACAGATCTCGATGTCCGCCGGGCCGAAATGTATCCGGAACGGCGGCTGTCGATGGATAAGATCATCTCCTCTCTGCCTACCAAACCTGTAAGACACTCTTTGCTCAGAAGAAACACCCTCTCCCCTACCCCTTCTATCCCCTTCTCCCTGCCCTCCCCTCTCCGCTCTTTCCTCGCACCCTGAAACCTCCCACACCCACGCCAACCCCCCAACAGATAACGAGCTACACCACCACCCCTACCTCCACCGACAGCAGCCACCTGGGCTGGCTACGTCCCGGCGACCCCCGCTCAGAACTCGTCCTCTCCCTCTTCAAAGAAGGCCACGGCCTCCCCCTCCTCCTTAACGGTATCCGTCCCCCTAACGGCAGGTCCTGGTCCACCAAGCCGCCAGCCGACCTCATAGCTGCTATATCCCCCCTGTCTCATCTCCGTCGCGGCACTTACACGACGCCGACCTTTTTGATCCACGGGACGAACGACGAAATCGTGCCGTATCATACTGCGGTGGCGTTTAGTGAGGCGATACGGGAGATGGGGGTGAGGGGGGGGTTGGGGAAGGTGAAGGGGGTGAGGCATATTCATGATTTGGAGCTTAGAGAGGGGAGGGAGGGGTGGTGGGAGGGTGTCGGAGTTGGGTATGCGTTTTTGTTTGGTGAGTTGGGGCTGTGAAGGGGAAGAGGATTAGGAGTTTTTGGGAACTTTGTTTGTTTGTGCTTCCTCTTTGGAAGGGGTTTTGGTGAGTGCGATAGACTGTCTCAGATCTTTCTATAGCATTCATAACGTCGTAATCTGATCTACTCTAATCAGGGGTATAATGAAAAGAATCTCAAGCGGCGCACTCCGCTCCCTACCAAAATTTGCCGCAAAGTCAAATGAGGGGGAAAAACCACCCCGTTCCATCACTAAAACTCATCGGCCCCCTTCAACACCCTCCTCAAACTCCTCAACTGCTCCTTCACACACTTTGTCCTCCCCTTCGTCAAAGACTCCACAAACTCCCCACTGACACTCGCCCCCAAAACCCCCATCCCCTCCCCCTTCCTCTTCCCAAACCTATAAACTACGGGCAAGCCCAAGGCCACTTCAATTTCCCTCAGCACATGCACACTGATCTGCAGCAGTATCTTGATCTGAAACGTGCCAAATTTATCCAACGAGACGCCTCCGACCTGCATGCCCGGGAAGACGAGGGGAACGGAATCGACGCGGTCGGTATTGTGGGGAGGGAGGGCAAGCATGTAGTCCAGTATGTGGGCGTACATAATACTGTGTAAGTGGATGATGCGAACGTAGCAGGTGAGGAGCTGAAGAACGGTCGCTGTGTCAGTAGGGGAAGGCGGCTTGGAGGCGTCAGAGCTGCCAGCGGGAAGCTTGTGTCGTGGATGTTGCATCGATCCGTCCATAGCAGGGTAATCATCATCCAGAGTTGAAGATGAGGGTGAGGCGCCGCTGTCGCTGGAATTGCAGATAGAATTGTCGTGGGTCCTTGAAGACAGAGAAGGAGGAGGAGGGGTCAAAGGAGAGGAAGGAGTGGCTGGTGCCGGAAAGGAAGTCAGCAGCGTCAGGAAAGTATTGGAACTATTCAAGACGTTGCCCACCAGTTCGTCTTGGAAGGCTGTCGCCGTGGCGCCGGACGTAGGCTGATGATTCCCGGGATCGATAGCCGCCAATTGCGCGTACAAATCCATCGCTAAGTCAGAGAGCTCCTGCATGCGTCGGTGTTGGTTTTTCTGCATCGAGATGGTATCTTCGTCGCACTTGATATGGGTTCCCTGTTCGGTCAAGTCTCTGAAGAGAGCGGACTTGGCCGTCGAGCTTATGCCAAAGTTTGCGCTTTCTCTGTCCCTGTCTCGAGCTCCAGCTGGTCGAACGTTCAACGCCTTTGCGGGGCTGACAGGTGCTGCATGGGCGCTTCTACTCGGTAAGTCAAGATCCATTGCCTCATCTGACGTCCCAGGTATCTGCGTATTGGTTGACCATGTCTGTGTACATGTTCCATGTGGCTTGATTCCCACCTCTCTAAATTGTTCGTCCTTGCTACCTGGTGAAGCAATCGGTATCTGGATATCCATGGGCTGCGCTTGAAAGTGTTGAAAAGCCCAGCCGTACTCGGGGCCAAAGGATTCAAGACCCGAGGCTTCTCCTGCATCGGTGTTGTAAAATGTCGGTAACGTTTCATCCGGCCAGGGCAAGGTTGCAGTCGAAGATCCAGAACATGTGGAAAAGTCAAGGTTGTATCCAGGCAAGATGTTCGAGGTCTCATGCGCAGACGAAGGGTTTACTGCATGTGCCGGAATCGTATCCTCATGCTCCCCTTCACTCTCCTGCTCCGCAGTATTCTCCTCTACCGACCAATCCCTGATTCGCTCTCCAGTTCTACGCTGGCCCTGCACTCCATTCCCCTTGCTGTTGACAAAGCTACCGTGGGCGCTTGGAACGCCGGTAGCCCTCGAGGCCATCCCACTTTTTTTGCCATTCCCTCTCCGCTCCTGGGGAGAGGGATCGTTGGATGCGGGAGGTCTGCCGGCACGTTTCTGTATACCAAAGCTGCAAGTGGCACCTGCTCTAAAACAGCGGACACACTTAGCTTGGAGGGAATTCTGGCTCAGGTCCTCGCGTAGACATCTGAGTTTCTGGCCACGACAGCGATCACAAGCTCCACGTTTGCCTCCACGGGAGTGTGGCTTCGAGGGCGCACTAGTCATATCGCCCTCGGGAGTCGACATAAAGTATGATATAATTGAATCTAGGGCCAAGGCTACAATCGAAATCAGTCAGTCTCGGAACCTCTGACCGCCCTAATTACAATAGGTCGACGGCATTCCGCTGGCTCTTGAAGGGCAATGCTGGCTTGGTGGTCAGATGAATGAAGGACTAGGGTCGACTTTAGATGGAAGTTTACTGTTGAGTCGGGCTTTCCATCACAGTCGGTACGTCACTATCGATCTCTCCGCCCACATTCATACAATGCATGTCAGATATGAGTGCGCAAACTTGAACCCCATTTGAGATCCTATGCACGACATGCATGAATGCGATTGCCGAGGCCAGTGGATAGGTTGACGGAAAGCTAGGGCTCCTGAAAGCCTACATCATGCTTGGCAGATTCGGGAGGATCGGGCCTCTGTCAAAGGTTTGGATGCACTTTCCCGATATTATTGGCACTGTGGGGTTCATCGCTTTAATCTCAAACACATTAGGATAGGGCTTCGCGGGGATGCGTCCGAATTTGCCATCCACGATACATGCAAGGCCACGAAATCGGTAGTGTAATCGAGATTTCAGGTCCTTGATGCGGACGGAGATCACTTCAATCATGCAGATCCGATCCGATCGATTGACTCCAACATAGTGCTTTAGCCTCGTTGGTAGTGAGTGCATGGAAAAGTGTAGGCGCAAGTGTCTTACCTGACCCACCCATGGCCTGGTCCGAACACCCCCATATTCCAAAGGCAAGCAGTCGATCAGATTATCATCACCCATGTCGGTAGTTGAAATGGTCGCATTGGAGGCACTGCGACCTCGAGTGGAGCGCCGAAATCTCGCCGTCAGAATAGATATAGTCATAAAATATGTCACCGAGAGTAACCCCAAGCCTTAACCAATTGCCCTCAAAATGAGATGCCAGTCTCGCAGAATTGTCTTTGAGACCAGAAGAAGCCTAACCTATAACGATATGATTGGTCATATCCGTACCACGTACTAACATCGGGGCGAGGCTTGATGATACTCAATTCTTACCCGACCCCGCCCGCCCGAGCCGAGCTTAGGCTGGTTGAGCATCCCACTCATAAATACAGCTAGCATATGCAGATTTCCTGGATCTACGGCGGCCTTAACTCCTGCTTTACTCCGCTTTTACTGACTTAGTTACGGTGTCCTTCAGACGGAAACCTGGGATTGTTCGGGTGACCGAGATCGGCTGTGAAAAAATCCTGGTTACGATTTGCCATACCGTATGGACCCTGGATCCAAATATACGTGATACGCCAGTTCTCCTATTCCTCCTTTCCAGTGAATGGATGTATAAATGGTCTACAGTCGCCGATATCTCATTGGCTCCCGATCACAATCGTCGCTGTCGGCCTATGATATTGCCCTATCATGTCGACTTGTTAAATGCAACGCCAGCGGCATCGATGGCGACTAAAGCCGTGGAGTCCACATTACAACGATCGGAGGTTCACGGCTGAGATAGAGCAGATTAGCTTTTGGCCCTACGGCCACGAGCCAATCCCTCTAGCCGACCTGCTTTACCAAAAAGCGTAGTTCGTTAGCAATCCCCTCCTCAACCGCCGATTGGAGATTGCAGGAGCGATAAGCTCATCCCAACCAATAGTCTTGCATCTGCCAAGCATTCCCTGTCGAATGAAGAGTTCCTTCGCAAAGCATCCCTAGTTTCATGGAGCAAATCGCTCATCCAATTCTTCTTGCGGAAAATTAGAAGGGAAAACAGTGTTCGAATGGTATTAGTATGTGTAGGGTCATTCTAGCTAGGCTCTTCTAAGAGGGTTCTCATATGTTCCCTTTGGAAAACGCGGGATAATCAGCTTATCATACGGACCGAATCATGATGTGGCATTTATTAGCCGCAGCACAAGAGGGATCGACACCTCAGCTAGCAATTTCTATCTTAGTTGATGCACTCCCTGTCGCAAAGGCAGCTCCTGTAAGCTATGCGACCTTTCTCACTAGCTATTTAGCAATGCAATGCCAGCTCCCGTTAGCCTCAAGGGCACAGAAAGAAGCACGGGTGCTCTAGCCTTTGGCAGACTTTTCCTGACGAAATGGCAAACGGACATTAATTTCTGCGACCTTGTAGCCGCAGAAGGGTGTGGCATTCAATAGACCTCCCACCAAGGGGAAGGTCCGGGCTCTAGCCATTGATCGATTTCATGCCAGCCGGATGGTATCTGTCGCCTGCCACTTCGCAAGTTGCCAGTATTTGGTCAATCTCCACCATTTCCTCCTCGTTTAGCTCGACGTCGCTTGCTTTCCCATTCTCAATGACGCGGTCGACTGTCGTGGCTCCTGGGATGGGAATGATCCTAGGCATCCCCTTCTGTTTCGACAGACTCACAACCCAGGCAAGTGCTAGCTGGGCTGAAGTGCACTTCTTCTTTTGGGCCATAGTCTCAAGTTTCTTAACAAGTTTCATGTTGTTCTCAAAGTTGGGTGGTTGAAAGCGTGGTAGCATTCTTCGAAGGTCGTTTTGGGGGATATCGTCGAAGGATTTGATCTGGCCGCTCAACATACCGCGACCCATTGGGCAATAGCTAATGGAAGAGTATTAGCTACCCGAAGCGTGAGCGCTCAATGAACTTACGCAATAATTGGAATATCCAACTCGGCACACGCTTTAGTGATACCGTTGGACAAGGGCTCCGTAGAAAATAAGGAGATTTCGATCTCCACGGCCACGATTTTCGTAACCTTGGCCGCTTCACGGATGGTGTTCGCATTGACCTCGCTCAAAGCAACCCCTCCGATCTTGCCCTCTTTCACCAACTCCTCAAGCGTAGCTAACGTAGCCTCTAGCGGAGTATTCGGGTCTCGGCGTGCGCATTCAAACATGTCGATCTTTCCTTTCCCACCTAGCATATCCACACAATGCTCCACGCTCTGCCTCACAAATGTCGGGCTACCATCAGGAATCAAGCCCGGCTTAAGAGCGCCCTTAATGTTCAGTACCACTTTGTCGGCGTCTTCGGGATATTTGGTGAAATACTTCTTCAGCAAGGTAAGAGAATTGACATCGGGCGAAGGCCCGTAGAATTCGCCGCCGTCCCAGAGGTTGCAGTTTGTAGATAGAGCTGCGCACATTGCGGCGAAGGATTGCTCTTCAGGTGGGGCGGGGTTACGCCTGGTCAGCCCTGCAAAGAGAGGTTAGGGTGGTTGAGCTGGCTGAAAGTGCGTGGGACGCTAACCGAGAAGGCCGTAGCCGACGCTGCCGACTTTGCGGCCAAACATTTCAGCAGACATTATTGCGGAGCTTGAGTATGAGATGCGAGACTCGAAGATAGTGAATGACAGGGAATAAAAGGCGAATTCTGGAGGGAGATTTGGGGGAATGCAGGTCCGAATGAGTATGTTGAACTCAATGATGCTCAGGGATTGGGTGATGGAAAGGCTGGAGGAAGAAGGTGGGGAGAAATTCGGAGGAAGACAGCCGGAGATACGATGGGGAATATCGAAGATGAAAAAAGCTGAAAGATGAAGGCAGGGCCGAATTGACGATACAAAACGGCGATAGGCAATAATTTCCACTAAGGCCGAAGAGCACGAGAGGGAGCGGGGTTAAGTGGGACAAACAACGGGAGTAGATGCACATCTTTCATCCAGTGAAAGCAGTCACATCTTGTTGCATATCAATGCATTCTCCATTTCAGTCCATAGAGCGACTCTTCCCTACCCAGAGCCAAAGAGTGCCTGCTTCCTTCACCATATGAGGTTAACTTTAGGAAGTGATCTGACTTTGCTCTACTCGAGCTCTAACGTAGTCTTCCCGCTCGGTCGCCCCAGGCCCCCTTCCGCGAAACCGTTGCTCTAGCTGGGGGCAAATCGTATGTCTAGTGCAGGCCCGATAATAACATACACACCTCACCCGGACGTATCTCATCACAGTCCCAGCTCAAATCTCAGCAGATGCATCTGCGAGATTGACTTCATGCAAGCACCTTCCTGGCTTCGGAAGCGAGCTGGACACATTCATCTATAAACGGACAAATATGATCGAGAACGGTGATCGACAGCGCTAATAACCCCTCCCGGCCAACCTTCCTCGCCTTCCTCTACGTCTTGCATGAACGCAACACGCCATCTGCAGAACAAAATGCTCTTTCTGCAGACAGCTGCAGTCATCGCTGCAATGACATGAAAACGTGCGTATAAGTGTCCTGGACAGGGTAGTTCCACCCGTGTGAGCGTGTGCCAAATGGGGGATTTGTGGATCAGTGGAGCCAGCTGCGGCCGGAGGTCTTTGAAACCACCAGACGTATAAGCGATGTACAGTGGGAACGAGCGATTTTCTCCGAATTGGCCGACAAATCCCATGCAATGCCATGACGCGCTAGCATCGCGCTGAAGCCCACTGCTGCTGGCCATGACATTGGAATCCACCGAAGTCCGAATTTGGGTCCTTGTCACCTCCGAATCGGAGTATTGGAACCCTCTTACGATTCTTGCAAGGTACTCACATCTGAACCCTATTGAAGATAGTCTAGCCAACCAATCTATGCATTAGAGACGAGAACGAGAACGAGGCTCAACTCACTCTTTCGAGAACGATGCCAGCTAGGTATACGATCTATATATATAGTAAATTATTCTAATTCGACTAGGATATAACTTATATATTAGTTTATTTCTATTTGCGCTATTTATATATTATATATATATTATAGAGATGAATAAAACTTAGTACTAGATTATATCTCAAGACCGAATATTATTATAATTTATATAATATCTTTAAAATAATCTTTAGAATAATTTTAAAATAAACTCTAGATTCTTATTTATAATCTCTTATATTATTCTGTTTAAATCGTATCTATTTCTATTCTTCTATCCAATTATTCTTATTCGTCGAATTAATAAAATTGTTATAATTTATAATAATTTCTTCTAGTTTATTTCTATTATATTATTTAACGTAATTTCAAAAATTATTATCCTAAATTTCACTTTTTGAGTTATTATTCGTTTTTATATATAGAAAGAAATTTAAAATTGAAAAAACTCGTTAATAGTATAATAAATTTAATAGAATTTGAGTTATTTAATAAGAATACGATTATATAATAAAACGAACGAGAATTCGAATTATTAAAATAAAAAGAATCTTAATAAAATATTAATTAATATTCAATAATATATAATTATTAACTCGATATTTATAATACTATAATCTCGTTAATATTCTATTTCAATTAATATCGATTTTCAAAAAAATACTACTATAATTATTATTATAAATATAGTATTAATATAAATTAATTTTCCGTTTTAGCGAGTTATATACTTTTTTAATATATAAATAAACCGATATTTTAAAGTCTATTTCGTAGTAATAATTATATAAAGTTTAAATTTAGAAAAATATAAAATAAATTTATTTTTTATTATAGAGTAGACTTTAGTATAAATATTACTAAGTTAAGCCTCGGTATTTTTATAATAGAACTAGTATCTTAGTTAGATTCTAGTATATTAGAGTTAAATTCTTTATAAATAATTAATATCTTTTACTAAATTAAATAAATTATATATTCTATATATATACTTTAATACTTTTAAATTTAATTAATTATATTATAATATAGCTATTTCTAAATTGACCCTAAAATCAAGTTTTAAAAATATAATTATTTATTAAAATAAATATCTACTTTTATTAAATTATTTAATATATATTAGTTAATTTAAGTATACTTCTTTATTTATTATTATTCTCGAATAATATTATATATTATAGATTATAACTCTTTAATTACTTTATTAAATATAAAATTATAAATATATAATCTCGTTTATATAATAAATATTTTTCTAGAATTTCTGAACTTATAATAATTTCATAAAAGTATTAGATATTTTATATCTTATATTATTAATAAATATCTAGAGTATTTATTAATTATTAATATTAAACTCTAGTATATTATTTAGTAAATCTAATTATATAATAATTATAGATATAAAAATTCTAGATTTGGGATAAATTGTTATTATTCTCTAATATATTACGAATAATTATCTTGAAACTTCGTTAAAGTATTTTTATAATATATTATTTTATTATAATAATAATATTTATTTATATATTAAAATTAAATAGAAAATTATATACTCGGATAATTATTATATCGTGACTCTAATTATTAATATAAATAATTTAATTATATTATTAAAATTATCTTGAATAATAAATTAAATTCTATTTATTAAAATCGCTTCTAGTATTAATAATTACTACGCGAGATTATTGAAATATATTTCGAATCTTATAATTTCTAGTTACTTATTACTCAATACTAGAAAAATCCTAGATTATATATATTAATTCAAAAAATAATCTACGTTAATTTTCTCTTTTTCATTTTTGTCTAGTATTATTTCTAATTATTTAATTCGACTTTAATAAATTAGTAAAGAATATATAACGTCGTTCTATTATTAAACAATAGAATTAATAAAGAGAGAGAGTAATTATATTATTAATAGCGATTATCTACTAATAGAATTAGAGCGAGTAATACGACGCTGAAGTATAATAATTAAAATGAGTAAGATTATATAAGATAGGGTAAGTAATATATATATTTTTATGATTCTGTATAATTTACTAGTAAAACGGATGAGTATTATGTGGATCAACATTGCCAAGAATTATCACCAATTCTGCAATCGCTTAATGATCGCTGCTCTTCTAATCCCAAGATGTGGCACTCCTCTTCAACCAAGATCTACTACCCTCCTGGATCTACCACTCTCTTGGATCTACCACCCACCCTACCAAAGAATATTCTCCACCAGAAAGTCTCCTAGTGTTGCCGTCATCGAATCCTGTGCCGAGGAAAAAGGTGTTAGCTAGAGAGATGTCTCGTAAGTGGCGCAAATCATTCGAGCTCCCACACCATTCGTGAAGATACGCTTGAGGTCTTTCAATCGATGACGCGGTCGATGGGATCTGCTTTCCAGATTTGGAAGATCTCAAGACATAAAGATGAGAAGATGAAGAGCAAAATGCCTCTCACGCCCCACGCGAGAGGACCAATTCTCAAAAGTTCGAGTCCTGCGAAGCCATGAATTCGCGATTGTCAATCTTTACTCTTCTCTCCGTCGTTGCGACGGCCTTGACTCAAACGGGTCCAGAAGTAGCCTCCTACTTCAGGAGAACTCTGTCGAGTGCTTCTACAATTTATCTTCCCTCGGAGACCA
>JAABUP010008166.1_pt1 | contig 13492 bp, 20 predicted proteins | sample 5559201 | NCBI WGS metagenome assembly JAABUP01 (sample SAMN10711887, study PRJNA513373) | rock metagenome | isolation source: Antarctica rocks | place: Antarctica | reverse complement strand
GGAACCTCAGGTCAGTCTTGAAGTCCTGGGCGATCTCTCGCACCAGCCTCTGGAAAGGCAGCTTGCGGATTAGCAGCTCAGTGGACTTCTGGTACTTCCTGATTTCACGCAGGGCAACAGTTCCAGGCCTGTATCTGTGAGGCTGCAACACAGCGAAACATGTTGTTAGACAGTCTGTTAAGATGTGTGTCAAACGAACTTTGTCAAACGAAAGTTGAGTCACGCTGAACGCTACACTTACAAAAACAAGACGTCAATGCTTACCTTCTTGACACCTCCAGTGGCAGGTGCACTCTTCCTTGCGGCCTTGGTGGCCAACTGCTTGCGGGGTGCCTTGCCACCAGTGGACTTGCGAGCTGTCTGCTTGGTGCGGGCCATGTTGCTAGGCGGATGACAAGGTATATTCAAACACGACCAGAAGGATCGGGAAGACAAAGAGTGGTATCTTGAATCAGGAACAGCAGCCCTTTTGAAGGGGTATCTTTGTTGAATTCAACAGGGCGTGTGCCCCAAATCTTGACCGAGCAGCCCTTGTTGTGTCCTTAGCAAGCAGCCCTCCTTACGTGCACCGCTCAAATAGCTGGGGAGGCACCTGACGTCAGTACAAGTCTCTTCAAGCTTCTCACATTCTCAGCCTACCGTACATTCTAGCTCCCTACCTTTCCTTCGCCAACAAGTTCAGCAAACATGGCCCCTAAGGCAGAGAAGAAACCCGCACAGCCTGCCAAGAAGGCAGTCGCCAAGAAGTCAAGCGCTGGCAGAAAGAAAGGATCCAAAAAGGCCGTGGAAAGCTACAAGATCTACATCTACAAGGTAGTTTGCCCTTCAGGCCCGTCTTGTGCTGTGGCATCTTGACCACAAAAGCTGTCGGGAGTGAAATGCTAACTCGTCTTTGTGTTTGCACAGGTCTTGAAGCAAGTTCACCCCGACACTGGTATCTCTTCCAAGGCCATGTCAATCCTGAACTCTTTCATCGCCGACATTTTCGAGAAGATCGCTGTTGAGACAGCTTCACTGGCCAGATACAACAAGAAGCCCACTGTAACCTCTCGGGAGATTCAAACCGCAGTTCGACTCATCCTGCCTGGCGAGCTGGCCAAACACGCTGTTTCAGAAGGCACTAAGGCTGTGACGAAGTTCACATCAGCCTAGATCCTCACTTCTATTCATATTCAAAATGGTGTTATTTCAACACCACCTCGCTATGGAAACCAACTTTGCAAAGCTGCTGGTTGAAATTTGGACCAAGTCAACTGCCAGAAGTGTATCCTCCTCATATTCATTAATATCAGCAAGACTGAATGCTCAACACCCTGTCTTGCAGCTCTGCCCAGTTTGCCTGTTTTAAATGCTGGAATCAACTGTTTACCCTGGATCGAGCTGTCAGTTTGGTGTGCACGTGAGTGGGACAACTAGTGCACTGATTATCCAGCAAATGTCTATAGCAAGTTGCCATTATGATTTGAGGGACATACACGAAATGCCAATTGTAGTGTCACAACATGCTGGGGGAAGAAAGGTCTCCCCTCCCTTCTTCCCTGACCTGTCACTCAAGTGGCTGAAAGGCTTGCAAGGGAAGCTTGGACCCAACTCTGGATCACCTCAAGCTTCACTATATTGAATGCCTAACGGTGTCGTCTTGTTTTCCCTCTGCGGCCAGGTATGACTTTCAACATTTGTAGGGAACACAAAGCTGCAAGAATTGAGCCTAAGATATTCTGCTGTATGACAAGAGAAAGAAAAGCAAAAAGAAAAGAAGTTTACACTTTTCAGCGATCATAACGGGAGCCACCTCAGGCAGCAGCCTGGAGCTATGACCATAGGGCATGGCCCAAAGGGGAAGGAACTTCCCAGACTTTCTAGAGAAACAGTACTTGTGGCAGTCTTTGGGGTTCTCAAACTTGTTTTGTTGGGCAGGTGCAAGGTGAGAAGGCCAAAAATAAATTAAGAAACCTGTTATAGCCTGTCGTATCTGTGATTACTGCAAAGTTCAGTCAATGACGAGGCGGCCTTGCATTGTACTCAGCCAGTCTTGCACCCCATTCCAACAAGTCTCCACTGCAATCTTCGGGATGAAGGAACACCTCCACAAAGCATACCCTGCAGGAATAGAGGAATATATTTTAGCAGTCCAGTCCCATGATGCACTCTGCACCATGCATAATCCAATCATTATATATCTAATAGATCCAATCGTTCCACCAGGCAACCTGGCAAACAGCGCTTTGGGTGCTGCAATATCTGCTTGTCTGTAGGCCAAACACAATCTGCCTCAACTCTTGCTGTTGTGTTGGGCTTTATGCATATACACATGTGCTCACGGCCACTGTAAGACATTGTACGTAACAGTGTTAGCATGCACATGTGCTCACGGCTTCTGTGAGAATTTGTATGTAACGATGATAGCATGGTTGGGAGCGTCACAGCTTACTTGCAGCTGTGCTCTTCACACCTGACTGTCTCCAGTGTGCTGATCAGCTCTGCCTCTGTGCGCACCTTCAGCACAGGCAACACAACTTTGCCAGAGCAAACCTTTTGTTAGACTGGAATTTGCCGCCTTCTGGACTGTGACATGGTGCATTTCTGATAATGCTGAAACCACGATACTTTTCTCATGAGATCAGGCCGAGTGAAGCTGCTGCAGCAAGCCATATAGACAAGCTTGCACATAGCGCAATGGTTCTTAGAATGGCTGCAGGCAAGAGAATCAGATATAGTATGCATACTTGTGCCATGGCTGACGCTGTTGGGCAGGCCACAAAAACAGGCTGAGAGTGTGGGCTGTGCTAGCAGGAGAAAATCTTGCACCTGACAGCCATGCAGCTAGGGAGACAAGCTGAAAATGTTGATGAACTCATTAAATGGGGTGCACGTGCACTGTGTATGAGGAAAGGTCAGTCATGGCCTTGCGTATCTTGAAGAGGCAAGCCATAGCTGTTGGCAATGCAACACAGCAGCACAAAAAGAAGGACAGCAGGAGATAACAGACCCAGAACAGGGAGGGTGGGTGCGGGGGGTGGGGGGAGGGTGTTTGGGCTAAAGCTGAGCAACCCTGAAGACAGGGAAGAGGTGGGTACCTTGGCTGTGAATAGGTTCTTGCGTGTGCCAGCCATGCCCTCGACTACTGCTGTGTAATTCCAGTCTGATATTTTGTTGTAGGGCCCACTGTGGATCTCCTCCTCTATGACATAGCCACTGTTGTTGATGAGCAGGACGAGCGGACTAATGCCTACTCTGATCATTGTTGACATAGCCTGTAATGATACAGGCCACAGATATGACAGACTCCTATGTTTGTCCTAAGTAAGAATTTAAGGTGTAAGTTAAGGTGTAACTGAAACCTGAAACCATAAACAAGTTACACAGCAATAGAAACGCTTGGAGGGATATGTTCATGTTATCAAGTGCCTGAGCTTGGCTTGGGCTGGCTGCATGGCTCACGGCTGGTCGTGCAGTTACAGCGCATTCTTCAATGAAGTCAGAAGCTACATTTGTACATAGTACATGTAAATGTGAATATAATACCATAGACTTTATGTGACACAGTTGTTGTGCATTGATGTCACAGGTATTGCAGCCTAAACAGGCAGAAGACATGATAAATGCTCACTTGCAGCTAGGATCAGATTCACGCAGAATACTTACAGACATGCAACAAACAAATGCAGGTCTGCACTACAGAATGACCAGCAATGAGCAGTTCATACAGAGATGCAACCGACTGATTAGGACATCATGCAGCAGAGACAGTGTCTCAACCCGCACCCACGTCACTCTTGTGCAGCATTACCTGAGCAGTGACTTGAAAGCTGCCATCGCCTATGAGAGACAGCATGCGCGTTTCGGGCCTACCCACAGCATAGCCCAGGGTGGCCCCAACAGACCAGCCAATTGAGCCGTACTGCAGCTGCACCTCAAATCTGTACAGCAGCAGTTGCAGCTGAGAAACAGATCTCAAATTTGCACAGCAGCAGCTGTGGCTGAAACAATGAACAGAAACAAGGTGTGTCGGACGAACCCTTTAGGCAGACAGCAAAGGTGGTTGATGCAACAGGGCCAAAATGCTGATTGCCAAATCAGAGTGTTGAAGATAAACTCGGAAGCGCAATTGTGAGAGTTTGTGTGTGAGCAGGAGCTCGAGAATCACACCTAACTGTGTAATGCAGAATCAGAGTGTCACAAGTTTGACGATGCCGCAATATAGCAAACACGCCCACGTCAACCTGTCTCCCAGCAGCAAAGGCGCTCAGGGAACAGAATCACACGCCCAGTTGCCAACAGAGCACGGGCGACTCGGATGACAACATGATGAATGAGACATCAAGATGTCTGTGTGACTGTGCTATGCCCATGCAAGACAGAGGAGAAGAAACAGCTTACCCAGCCTTTTCTGGCAGCTTGAGCTTCATAGCATTGAACTGGGCGTCTCCTGTGTCTGTGAGGAGCGTTACATCATCATGTAGCCAATCCTGCAGCATACACTAGCAGTCAATGAGCAAACAGCCCGCTGCATGCACATCAGTCTTTGAAATAGGAGTCGTAGTGGCTGCATGCTGACGCACATGTAGGACTACCATGATTGACATACCTGAATGCAGCTGCAACACTTAGTGAAACAAAAGCGCCTTCAACTTGCAAACCGACTTGCAGTGGCTTTGCCTCTGATGCAGCACTTGTTTACCATTTTGAGGCAAACACACACCCACAAATGACACGATACAAAACACATCCTAGTGCAAAATATGAACTGACCTGCAGGTGCGAGTATAGGATTTTGCCCTTTAGAGGCTCATCCCTCCCATTGGAAGGCACCTTTCCAGGGCCTACATAGGTCCTCTGAAAGGCCTGCCATGTGGTGTCATTGGGCTTCAATTCCTTGGCTAGTTCAGGCAGAAACTCAGCCATATTGACACAGCCAAAGGTCTGTTTGCCTGCTACCGTCACTCTTCGGGCATCTATTCGGACCATCTTGGACTCTGATAGGAGGTGGGAAAAGGCGCACGTGCTGTAATCATTGAAGGTGGGGCCGATGAAGATGTATGCGTCAGCTGACTCAACAGCTTCGCACACACCTTCAGAGCTGATCTGGGCAAAGTACAAGCCCATGAATCTGCAGGCAGCAGCATGAGAAGCTGTTAGTTCAGCTGTACGCTGGTCTGAAGGCTGCAGCAGTATGAGTAGACGGGCAGAGGCACCTCGGCTTCATAATGCATGATTTTGAGCTGATAATGAAGATTGTATTCGCATTGCTTTCACAGTATTAATGTGTGAAAATATGTTACAAATGAAGGACAGCTTGTTGAGGGGAGCCAAGGTTGACGACGCTGGTGACTCTCCAAGTTGCTGGAGACATGATGTCATGATGTTTTGTACCATGATGATATTTGCGTGAAGTCTGTCCAATGTCAGTCAGTCAATCAATCAATTTATCAGTCACTCAGTGACTCAATCAGTCAATCAACCAAATCACCTGTCATGGGTCTCTGGAAACATGCCCTTGGATCTTGGCATGACTGCGACAGGATACTGACACGCCTCTGCCAGTTGAACGGCTTGCTTCTGAGCCTTGCAGGTCTTGACTTGCGAGCCCACCACCAGGACCACCTTGGCTGCTGCATTCATGAAGTCTGCAGCACACTTGATTGCACGCTTCATGCTGATCTGCAACAGAGGCATGTGAGCACAAGATCAGCTCACGGCGTCAGGTAGAGGCTGAAGGACTGGAAGTGAGGCACCGCCAGTGTAATTTGCTGGTGCAAGGGCTTTGCTCTGTTACTGACACAGGCTTTGAGTCTGCCATTGCCACGCCAAGCAGCAGTGCACTCAAGTGTTCAACTGCTGGATGACAGAACAGTGTACGTTAATGCCTGCCACACAATAACAGATGTGTCAAGGCAGGGCACAAAACAGCTCTGCTGCATCCAGTACATGCAAGAAGTGTTCAATGCAACAGTGCAGCAGTGTTTGTGAAGAATGCTGCTGCTTTTCACTGACTTGATTCGTAGCCAGACGCAAACTAGGCGCACAGAAGTCACAGATACCAAGATGTATTAGTACACAAAGCTTGAATTGTAGAGGCGCACACATTGCATACACTCTGCTGAGTAAACCTTGTCCACTTGATAGATGTCATGATGAGACTGTAGGTTATGATAGATGTAATCTTGTCAGACTCTCTGGTCATGAAGCTCACCTCATTGGTTGTTTTGCCTGTCATGGAGAAAGGGACCGGCTGCTCCTCAAACAAGGGGTGTGTGAGGGATGCCATGTTGCTGGCAACTTGGATGAGCACAGGCTTGCTTTGGTACAAAGCTTCTGAGATGGCATGGTCAATCTGCTCATATGCGCCAGAGATGGCCCTGATGGTGGTCTGCAAGCCCATAGGGCAGCAGGCATTGTCAGGAAGACAAGGTTGAAACAATGTGTCTGATGACCACAGTTGAACACAATACACTGGCGGTGATTGTGGGGGTTGCAAGATATGCAAGATTGTCCTGATGCAGGCCTTGAGTATGCAGTACATAATGGAAGTGGTGGGACAGTAGAAGAGTCAGCACCTGATAACAGGTAACCTCTTGGAAGCATCTATGCTCCTGATTGAAGTTCTCTTCTGCAGTGGTGTGGTGCAAGACCTTGGTAGGATCACCAAAGTCATTGGAGTTTGGCACCTGCATAAAGGAAAGTGCAACGAAGCTTGAGGTGCTGCTAGAAAGTCCTTTGACGCTACAGACTGCTTTTGACACTGTGTGCTGTGAATGTTACAGCATGCTTACTCCTGTGATGCAGATGACAGGCAGGTTTTCTGCAAAGGCTCCAGCAACTGCATTAATGGCACTGAGCCCCCCCACAGTGAAGGTCACAGCAAGACACCCCACTCCTGCGAGGACACCGCTTCGAATGCACTGAGAACCTCAAAGCTGCCGACGTCTACACTGCAACACTCAGCAATTAGCCCGCGCATAGCCATCAGCGGCGTAGCCTGCTTCCAACTCATTGCAGCAATTGATCATTCGCAAGCCTTTGTTAGCGTTCAGCTGGTCAAGTAACGTCATGTTGAAGTCCCCGGGCACACAGAAGTAGTCCGTAACCCCAATCTCGACAAGCCGAGCAGCTATGTGCGATCCCAAGCTAATGGTCGACATCGTAATTCACGGATGCAGGCACACGGCAACGTGAAAGTAAGCTGTTACGCAGCTCTACGGTAAAGGCACTTTGTGCATAGGGCGAGAACGCTGTGTTGGGTGCAAATCAATGCGGAGGCGAAGCGTGTTGTGCGTTCTAGCAAAAGCGCACGTGCGAGTACTGCAAGGCTATGGTGCGGCTAGCATTACGCCTAAGCACAGCACAGCATGGACACTTGAAGGCTGTGTGTGCTACATATGTCACCTCAGCTCACTTCTGCAGTCAGTGAGCCGACCGCATGCAGGTCAAACGCACGGCCCGTACCCGCGTTATTCCTGGCACAGTGGAGTATGTCGTGCTGGTCTGTCGAGTCAGTTGCGTGTACTGAAGACGACTGTGCACACCCACGCTATCACACAAAGTACAGTCCGCATTAAGGCGGCCAGATGCATCTGAGATCGGCAGCCTAAACTTGTAGACCTGTTGCAGTGATGCATGCTGCTTATGGTGCTAAGGCTTGTCCTTGTCCACACGGTCTGCCTGACTTTTTGCAAAGGTAGTGATCAAGTTAATCGAAGCTGACTTGGAGAACACATATGCTTACAAGCCCTGCAGTGGGTGTGCAATGCCATAAGGCGCATCCACTGGCATAGCCTAGTTGAATGCAACCACAGACCCCAGCCCTGTGCACTTGATTAAAGCCCAACCTGGCTCTAGAGAGGTTGAAGCTACTAGGCCTCAAACCATGTCAAAACAATGCATTAGAACAAGACAACAACAGCATGCACGCGCTGTCTGTCAAACAGCTTGCTGTCACCGAAATACCGTCAGGTAGCTGTTGTTTCACATGTCAAGTACAAGTACTGGGTGGCAGGCAAGTGCCAGCAACTGCGTCATCCGAAACTCCTGGCCAGAGTCTGCTGAACAAGTAGCTGTGAAATTCAGTCAGATGCCTGTCACAGCTTTTGCCACCTAGAGCTCATGAGTAGCTCGGTGAAAGTGCAAATACGCACCCTTGCTCTCATCATTGAGCCTCCAAGCTGTCATAGCAGCCGTACGAACCATTGCCTCAGGTCCTGCAAACAGACCATCACAATGGATACACTGGCTTGATTGCCTGGCTTGCAAAACACACAACTAGATGCCAAACTGTCAGGATGGGCTGTATGTCTCAAGCAGCTTCCACAGCAGTTGACCTTAAAACCTTGTAAAGCAGATGGCTGTAGCGTATACAGTGGAAACTCAATCCTTCAGCACAGCATTGTCATTACCACAGACATTGTCATGTTCATACCTGCGCAGTAGAATCCAACACGGGTAGAAGCCTTCTGTTGCTGCACTGTCTCTTGCAGAGTGGCTGTCAAATCTACCCTGCCAATCTTGATGGGCAGTGACATCCCGCTCTCCTGAAATTCCACTGTCTCATCCATCTGTCACACAAACAAGACCATCAGACACTGCACATGATATTGACAGTCAGTAAGCCCCTGCCAGGGCAAGCTGGGTAGCTTTGGGGCTTGAGATCATCAACCCAGCATCATGTGTTGCACGCAATGCGGTAGGTGTGTTGTCAGATGATGAGTCTGCACAACCAAAGACAAGCTAGGCAAGCTAGCTACAAAGCAAGCAACATGACATCGCCCCTCTTGCAGCCAGAGGTCTCAGGCTGTCTCAGAGACCGAGGTAAGCAAAGTTGAGCAGGTACCAGAGGGCAGGGCCTTACCAACAGGGCTGCTGTACGCTCAATGCCCTGACTCATGATAGCAGCGTCCTTCTCACGACCTGCTTTGCTGTTGGACCGAATGTACCTGAGTTGCTCACAAGCAATGTCAGGCGTACTGTTTGTTGCAAGCAATCTGCAGGGATGCAGGCTTAGGCTACAGCATCCCGGATTCACTTCTGAGGGCATCACAGCTGCTTCAGTGCTGGGTCAATCTCACAGATGCGTTGCTGGACAGGATCAACATCATGCATGATGTTGCAGTGTGAAGCGCGCCAGCTCAGACAGAGACAGGCAGGCAGGCAGACAGACAGGCAGGCAGACAGGCAGGCAAGCAGGCAGGCAGGCAGACAGACGGACAGACAGACACTGACCTGTAGAATTGCACGGGAAAGACTACCAATGCAAGTGGCAAGCCCACCATGGTGACCATGATAGTGCAGAAGATGACCAGTCCACCCTGCAGGGCAGCAGACCCTGTTAGTTCCACTATGCTGTTCCATCAGCAAGACAAACAGCTGCCATCTACATACACAACTGCAAGGTCTTGATTGGGGCTTGATCCTGCAAGATTTGTGCACACAAATGCAGCAGTCTCAGCAGACTGATTTGGGTGCAGGCCCAAGCAATGGTCATCTAAACACGGGTCAGAGTCTTGTACACGTATGCTTCAGGGACACACAACAAACATGCACAGCGCAGCATATTTTCATCTGACCATGGTATACATATCATGCTGCGATTAGAATCTTCCAAAAAATGCAACACCATGCTTTCCGCACCAGCAGCAAAAAAGAAGGAGATATAAACAAAAGAAGAAAAGAAACGGCTGTTTCTTGTCTTCTTCCTCTCTTTCTTCTGCCAGCAGCAGGACACAAACATGCACAGAGTGATAAACCACATCAAGAGCACAAGAGCCGATGCCCCCTCATGGGGTCAGGCCTTAGCCTTGGCAGAAATGTAAATTTATGCCCGTCACCATTGGGGTATGCCTTGTACAACAGGCCAATCACGACTAAATCAAAACCCACATCAAGAGATGCAGTGGGGCAGATGCCAACCTGCCAATAGCGGTTGTTAGCAGGGTAAGCTGTGTAGAACTCATTGATGAATGAGTTGCCCAGCACCACACCAAATAAGCCACCAGCAAATGCCATGATGGTACACGCCATGTAGTGCCACTGATTGAGCGCCTTGGGTTGAATGGGCCTGCACCGGCAGCAAACACACCTCATGCATATGGCCATCTTGTGTCAAGGTTTGTGTGTCTGATGCAACAGGCTGCAAGTTACATTGTCAGGTGAATCATCTCTTGACTGATGCAACAAATGCCCATTTGCATTGTCATGTAAGCTTTTCACATTTGATGCAACAGCCCGCAAATTGCAGTTTTTTGGGTGAAACATGTCACACACGATGCAGACCTTCCATGCAGCATATTGCTGATGGTATTTGACATGCCTCCAGCATCACATGGGCACATGATTTAGATCATCTACACAAAACCTCATGCTCATACATACAACCATGTGCTCAGAGCATGTCCAGGACCTGTGAGTCATGGTGTGAAAACACGCAAACATGAGGATTACAAGAAACCAAAGTTGCGGTTTTGCATTTGTACCATGCTTTAGAGTGTCATCAAGCATGCCTGAGGATTCAGATCATCCGGAGAAGCATCCAGATCATCCGGATCATTTAGAGCACGCGCATGCCTGTGGGTCCTGTAGCAATGCATGACAGGCGACCAACCTGACTCTATCCCAGAACAACGCCGAAGTCCCAGGGAATCTCAAAGGGCATCCCCCAGTTGTCCTGGGGTTGGAGCTGACAGGGCATTGCCCAGCAGCCCTAGGGCTGGAGCTCAGGGATACTGCACCATTGGCCTCAGAGAAATAAGTCTTGCCTTCTGGGTGAATTTCAACCAGCTTCTTTACGGCAGTGCCTTCTTCTTCAAGCGTGTTGGCCTGTCAGGATGAAAGTGCGAGTAAAGACGCGTTGACTAAGTACTGCATGAGACTCAGATGCCGGCTGACTGCTGTGATGCTCAGACTCACTGGCAGACAAGCTTTTGGCTGAGGTGTACTGATACACTAGCCCAGGTGACTTAGAATCAAAAATTCACCAACCGCAAATTGCAAACATCACATTTGCCGACTGACTTTTTGTGAAAGTTGCACTCATGTCACAGCACATGACAGTGATTCAGAGACTCAAACTATGTTACACCATTCATGACTTATGCCATGACAAACATCTACCTTGGAAATGCATGTGCGTGTCAAGGATCCAACCGTGCACGTGCATGAACACATCATAGTGAGTGGTTTCTACCTGCAATTGCTGGGGGGTGCCCTTCAGGGGCTGTTGCGCAGGTACTGTAACTGCCCCAGAGTAAATCAGGTCAATGGTAAGCCATCCATCTCCACAGCTGCACACAACAACATCGGAAGAGGAAGTTCAGCAGCGCAGCACAGCACAGCACAGCGTTCCCCGTGAGAGACCCTGCAAGTATTTCTGGACAATGCTGAAGGGTATGATGCAAAGGGCAAAGACAATGGACAAAGCACTTTCCTATATACGCTGAAGGGCAGGTGACAGAAGGGCCAATACCCAGTCAAGTGGGCAATACAGCCCTGTCAATGGGCAGAGCACTTGCATCAAATCCTTTGGTCTTGCTACATGCCATGTTTTGTTTACTGAGAGTGCTAGCAGATGTCAGTTGTCTGTTTGGTAAATGGCAGTCTTCCAAGGGCAGTACAGCCGTGTCATCTAGTGTTTGTAGATTTGAGGACTCATTCATTTTGCCGAAAGGCAGTCAGTGCCCTTTAGAGTGTACACCAAAAGGCAGTCAGTGCCCTTCAGCGTTCATGAACTCACCTTGCTGCTGCCATGATGGTCTCGCTGAGCAGCGTGAACTTTTCCCTCTCTCTGCTGGTCCAGATGAGACGAACACCAGCAGGCACCAACATTGCATCTGGGGCCCCTCCACTCCTCTGCTTCACCATGTCTTCAATCACAGACAATAGTGGCACGGCCTGCGATATATCGGGACTCAATGCATGTTCACATTGCAAGTGTCTCATTCTGTAAGTTGCACTGTTAGTTGATGCAGTTGTTGCCAACACATTGAGATGCAAAATTTAGCAGTCAGGGATCATAAGATTGGTGATGTCACTTCTGCGCTCATTCTTGCCCACTGTCAAAAAACAACGTTCCACAGGCTGCTACAGGATGCTGCTACAGGATGCTGCTACAGGATGCTGCTACAGGATGTTGCTACAGGATGCTGCTACAGAATGATCAGCCATCACTTCCAAGAACAACACTAGATGCATCAATGCTCCTGCAGTTGCAAGGACTCTGTATGATGCTGCAAATGCTGCATCCACTCAGAATTCTGGACATTCTTTCAGGAGAACCAATAGAAGCAAGACTTACTGCAACTCCTCCTGCCACAAACAAAAGGTGGTCATAGTTCTGGCTCAAGATGCTGTCGCCTCCAATGGGACCGTTCACTCTGACAGGTACATGCTCCGTGTTGATGATCTCATCAATGACAGCCTGCAAGCACCCATACTTTGAGCACCTTGCCTGTCGGCAACAAAGGCCTTGATTTGCATAGGTCTGATGATTGGGATGCAGAGCTGCAGATGCATTGTGTCAATGCAATGTGCCCTGTTGTGTGCTTCTGCAAATCAGCCTTGGATGCAGCATGCATTTCATGGAGTCGTGTCATTGACGCAAACATGTTTGCAGATCCTCGCACCATTTGGCACATGAGCAAGTCAGTATGCACAAACTGTTTGGTCGGAAATGTCAACTGAATAACAACCTCATTTGGTTCAGAGACTTTCGACAGCTACAGTTTCACATCTTTGCATGCAGTCTGCAGATACACAGTGTTGCGCAGCATTCAAGCAATGCACTGTGAGAGCATCTCTCAATCCAAGTCACAAAGCCTGGACATGCGTCATGACACACTTCATGCACTGTGCCTGCTGACAATCAGCTCCCCTTACCGTGCTCCATTTGCCCTTCTGCTTCATGCAGAAAGTCACAGATCCCCCGGGCTGCCCCCGCTGCCCGTGGGGGTACAGGCAGGTCAAGGGGTGCCAGTGCCAGCGTGACACACCAGGGAAGTTGACAAAGTAGTCATGCTGTGGCTTCAGCTCCACATCCTGCAATACCAAATGACACTAATGGTGTGTGCCAGCATGGCTCTTCACACAGCTGGCAAAGTAGTGGCTGCCGTGACTTCAGCAACCAGCACTGCCAGTCAGCAACCACAACGACTGTAGATGTGGCGCACAGTGTGAGAACTGCAGCAGTGTTGCCACCAGTAGTGCTGAGCTTCACTGCCTTTTGCAACCTCATTGCACACATGTATCACTGGCATTGAAGCAGGCTGTATTTGTAGGTGCTCTAGACCATGCATTGTCAGTTGTCACTGCAATACTTGGAATCGTTGTTGAAGTAGTCTTCCTGCCTGAGTGCATGGACTCGCTGGAAGGTCAGTCAATATGTGAGTGAGTGAGTGAGTGAGTGAGTGAGTGAGTGAGTGAGTGAGTGAGTGAGTGAGTGAGTGAGTGAGTGAGTGAGTGAGTGAGTGAGTGAGTGAGTGAGTGAGTGAGTGAGTGAGTGAGTGAG
>JAABUP010008165.1_pt1 | contig 13492 bp, 20 predicted proteins | sample 5559201 | NCBI WGS metagenome assembly JAABUP01 (sample SAMN10711887, study PRJNA513373) | rock metagenome | isolation source: Antarctica rocks | place: Antarctica | reverse complement strand
GGCGGGCGCGCCGGGCGGCGGCGGGCCGCCGCTGTCGCCGCTGCGGCCGGCGGCGGCGCGGCTGGCGCGCGCGGCCACCGCGCCGGCCGCCACGCCCAAGCGGATGCCGCTCGCGGAGCAGGCAGGCGCCCCTGGATGCTGAGATGGCTGCGGCTGTGTGCTCTGCTGCTGCTGAGCGCTCACCATGAGGTCGCGGTCCAGGAGTGCCAGCCGGGCGAGAAGGTGACCCGCAGTCTGTCTCCTGGTGACGCCGCAGCGCCGCTGGATAGCATATGAAACATCCCAGAGAAGCATGCACAAACACATCGCCCCGCGCGCGCAGGACGCGACGCCAGCGCGCCATGCAGGCTCGGCCGCGCGCGCGCGCCGGCGCCTGCAGGAGCAGGGCCTGCGCGCGTCGGACTCGGTGCTCACCGCGGGCGGCGCAGCCGGTACGCCCCGCTTCGTCGCGTCGCCCGACGGCGCGGCCGCGCGGCGCGGTGCCGCCGCAGGCGGCTCGCCGCCGGGCCTGGGCCTCGGGCCGCGGGCAGGCTCGGCGACCGGCCGCGCCAGCGGCGCGCTGCCGGGCGGCGCGCCGCGCTACCGTGTGGTCATGTTCCACCAGTACCCGCGCGAGCTGCTGCGCGGCTGGCTGCGGCAGCACCACATCCGCGAGGACGAGGTCGACTTCCGCGTGCTGCCCGGCGCGGCCGCGGGGCGCTAGGCGCTGCGCTGGGCGCGCTGCCCCGGGGGGCGCACATGCTGCCCCGGCGCGGCCGCGGGGCGCTAGGCGCGCCGCCCCGGAGAGGGCGCGTGCTGCCCGGCGCGGTTTGCGGAGCGCCAGGCGCGCTGTCCCGGAAAGGCCGCATGCCTGGGCGAGGCGGTGGCGACGACGGCGAGGCGCCGCGGGGTCATGAGGCATGGGATTGGACGCATGCCCGTTGAGCGTGGTGACCAGGGATGCAGCATGTGTGAGTAGTAATGCGTTCTGAGCGACCAAGGGTGTTGCGGGGCGGCTCTGGCGTTTCACGCGCGCATGCGCCCGGTAGAGCTCGGGGTGCTGGAGAGGGCACCCGGGCGTTGTGTGCCTGGCGTGTGTACAATTGAGGGCAATCGACTGGGTTGTGAGGTGATGATGCAGCGATGAGCGATGATCTGCATGGCTGCATGTTTGTGGACCAGCGCATGGCCCCGCCGCAGGCGGTCTACGTGCCGCACAGCGCTGGCCGGGGCCGACCCGCGCCTCGCTGGAGTCCGGCATTTTGGTAGGTGGGGTAGCCACATCAGGCACATTGTGCAGCGGCCTGCGTGGTAGCCAGAGATGAAGTGACGTCCTTTAATTTCAGGAGCACTCCACCTGCGCGCCTGCCCCCGTGCGAGCGATTTGGGCAGCGCTGGTCCGAAACGTGCGGGTGCGCGGCAACAGATACAAGCCATTTGAGCGCCTGCGGTTCTGCACATGCATCCACCACACATGCACTTCTCGGAGCATCATTTGATCATCATGCTCATGCGCAACCGCCATTACTACGCCGCTGCTGAACCCTCTTCCCCGATCTACCCTGGAAACCGACCAAGGAGAGTCCTGGCTTTGAAGCTGCCAAAGCGACTCAACTTGCTTTGCCTGGCGCCTGCGGCACTGCACTTCTGACGCAACCGACCTGCTCGTCGAAAACAAGCTTCCACGCCGACGAAACCAGGAGACAGCTGCCTGCGGGCCAGCGCTGGGTGCTTTGTACTGACCTGTCAAAGGCAGAGGGTCGCTGCGCCTCGACCGGCGCTGGCAGCGCCTCCTGGCCAGGGTGCCTCAACTGAGCGCCTGCCCTGATGGTGCGTGCTGCTCCCAAGCCCGCTCACGCGCTTGCTGGGTGTGGCCGAGTACTGAGCTGAGCGTGTCTGGGGGCAGTCACTGGAGGACTGGTACAAGCAGGTGCGTTGCACACCTCCGCCTGCGAGCTTGTCGCGTGCGCTATGGCAAACACTTTGCAAGGCCGTGCCGACTGACTTGCTGAGCGCTGCAGCTGCCGCTGATCACGCGCACGTACGTCACGCTGTGCTTCCTGACCACAGCAGGATGCGCGCTCGAGGTGAGCGCCCCCAGGACCAGCCTGTCGGTGGCCTGGGAGCGCCGGCTCCGACTCTAGAGCTGCCGCCTGTTCGGGGCGCTCCGCATGCAGCCCGACGAACGCGGCCGGCGCGCAGGTGATCACGCCCTTCAGCATGTACTTCAACGCGCGGCTGATCTTCCAGAAGTATGAGGTCTGGCGGCTCTTTACCAACTTCCTCTTCTTCGGGAGCCTGGGTGCGCGGGCCGCGCGGGCGGGGACGCGCTGCTACTGCCCGGGTCGCCCGGCTGCGGCCTAAGCCTGCTGCCGGCGTGCGCGGGCCGAGTGGATGCAGACGCGCTGCTGCTGCCCGGGTCGCCCGACTGCGGCCCGAGCCTGACGCTGGCGGGGACCCCCTGCGGCAGGCCTGGACTTTGTCTTCCACATGTTCTTCCTGATTAAGTACAGCAAGGCGCTGGAGGAGGGCTGCTTCCGGGGGCGCAACGCGGACTTCCTGTATATGCTCATCTTCGGCGCGCCCCCCGCCCTGTGCTCCAGCCCGCGCCCGCGCCGCGGTCGCGCGCTCCTGCCCGCCCCTGCTCCGTGCGAGGCGAGCGGCGAGGCGCGCCCGGCGCCGCCCGACGCGCGCCGTGCGCCGCGCGCAGGCGGGACGCTGCTCACGGTCATCGCGCCGTTTGTGAACATCCAGTTCCTGGGCTCCTCGCTGACGTTCATGATGGTGCGCGCCGCGGCCCCGCCGGCGGGAGCGGACAAGAGGCCCGGCGCCCCCTGGCTGGGCGCCGCGGGCGCGCTCCTGAGCGCAGCGCCGGCGCGCAGGTGTACGTGTGGGGCCGGCGGCACCAGTATGTCAATCTGAGCTTCCTGGGCATCTTCAACTTCACGGCGCCCTACCTGCCCTGGGTGCTGCTCGCGTTCAGCGTCGTGCTGCGCAGCAGCCCCGTGGTCGACCTGCTCGGCATGGTCGCCGGTGCCGCCCCGCCCCGCCGCCGCCACTGCCGCTGCAGCGCAGTTTTGAGGCTGGCATTGGCTGGTTTTGCGTAGCAGGTCAAGTCTGCTGACTCGAGTCTCGCTTTGCGGATGTCCAGCCTGGCGCAGCAGCTCTGTGTAATCGGCAGCCACTGGCTTGCCGTGGCCTGCGGGGCCAAGGCTGGCAGAGGGAGCTTGCGGGCATGGCCGACAGGCAGCCATTGCCCTAACCCTGATCCTGTGCGCTGCAGGGCACTGCTACTACTTTTTGGAGGACGTGTACCCGCGCATCACGGGCCGGCGGCCGCTGCGCACGCCCGCGCTGCTCGCGCTGCTGTTCCCGGCCGACGACTCGATCAGGCCGGTCGCGGCGGCGCCGCGGCCGCCGCCGCCGCTTGTGCCTGGCTTCGCCGACGTAGGCGCGGGCGGCGGCGGGCTGGGCGGCGGCGGGGCGGGCGGCGGCGCGGGCCCGGCGGCGGCGAACGGCGTGGCCGGCGCGGGGGGCGACCCCGACCCTGCACGAGCAGGTGCGCGGCCAGACTGTGAGCCGGTCTGTGCGCTCGCGCGTCTAGGCGTCCGGCGGGCTTTACTACACCCTATCTGCCCTGCATGCAGAGTGTGGCAGCAGATGTGCGGTTTCTCGAGTCCCACATGTTGTGCCTCCAGGTGGCTGACGCTCTTTTCTGTGGGCCTGCTCGCAGGAAGGGGCCGGTTGATCCCCATCAACTAGGGCGCGTGCATGGCATGTGCATGGGTTTGTCTGAAGTGCAAATGGTCTTCTTAGGTAGGAAGCGTTTGTAACTTGTGTACATGTGGCCCTCTGCTGTGACATCAGGACCACAGAGGCCGTTCTCTAATGTACCCAGCAACACTTCCAACTGTGTAGAGAGCAAGCTGTGAAACACAGAGCACAGGTAGTGCACTTCACACGCCTCATTCCAGCCAAAACAGCTCAGCACAGACAGCCTTCCCACCAAACGGCCGTTCAAGCACTTCAAGATGGGCGCTGGGCTGTCTGTGGTGCGCTGTCTGCTGGCGTTGGTCCTTGGCGGCTCTCTCTGCATAAAACAACCGCGTAACTGCTGAGCCAATGTGCAGGCGGTGGCCGTGGTCCCCCTGCTGGGCATCTCGTTCGCGACCGGCCTGCGCGTGAAGGATGAAGTGAACGGCTGGTACAAGCGCTTGGACAAGCCGTCCTGGACGCCGCCGGGCTGGGTATTTGGCCCGGTGAGTGCACACCGCAGATCTGTGCGGCTGATGGGAGCGGCGCTTGCCTGCGGCACGACCTCATTTTTAATTTCGTAGCAAGTCCACTCTCTCAAGCACCCCACTAGCCTAGCAATTGGCTCCTGCAGTCTGCTCGCGCGGGGCGCAGGTTTGGACCGTGCTGTACACCGTGATGGGGCTGGCGAGCCGGGAGGTGTGGAAGCACACGGGCCTGGGGGGCCTGCCGCTCGGCCTGTACGCGGTGCAGCTGGCGCTCAACTTTGCCTGGTCGCCCCTGTTCTTCGTGAAGAAGGAGATCGGCCTGGCTCTGGCCGATATCACGGGTGCCGCACCTGCGCAGCCGCCCCCTATGCACCACATGGTTTTAATCCGTATTGTATGAAGCACTGTTGCTTGCTGCACGGAGCGGCAGCGGCTGACACCTGCATGGCTGCCCGGCGTGGGACCCGGCAGAGATGCTGTTCTTGCAGCCCTAAGTGTCGCCGTAGTGGAGCCCGAAGTGTAGTGCAGCCCTAGTGTACCCGGCCTGACGCGCGGGCGCGGCGGCGCGGCGCAGCGCTGCAGGGCGTGCTGACCGCCACGCTGATCGAGGTTAGGGTAGGGTAGGGCCAGACGCTCCGGCCGGGCCCGCGCGGCGCAGCGCTGCTGGGCGTGCTGACCGCCACACTGGTCGAGTTCCACAAGGTCAGCCCGAACGCGGCCTACGCGCTGGTGCCCTACTACATGTGGTCCACCTACGCGGCCGCGCTGACGGCGTCCATCTACCGGCGCAACCCGCACAAGCGCGGCCACATGTCCGACCGCGCGGCGGCCGCCGCGGAGGGCGCCGCGCGCGACGTGGCCGGCGTGGTGCAGGCGCGCGGCCTGCGGCAGAAGGTCCCAAGCTGATGAGCGGTGGGGCGCGGGGAGCCCTGGTGTTGCTGGTGGGCCTGCCAGGTTTAAGGACTCGCTTAAACATGTGTGCTGCATGATGTTCGTCATTCCAGCCCCCGGGTCCAAGTGACTGTGCGCTGCATGCAGACCGGCTCCTGAGCGCAGCATGGGCAGCAGGGTGCTTTCTGCGCAGTGCTTCTTGCACGCAAAAGTGTGCTCTGCCGCACATGCCGGGTGCGGTCGTGGGATGTGCCGGTCAGGGAGGCTGGGCAGCGGATTTCAGGTGACTCTTGGGCATGCATGAGGTGCTGCCGCCGTCGGGCGCCGTTGCGTGAACCAGAGCAAGGGCGGCAGTGCCTGGCACGCTAAAGCGCGCGCGTGGCTCTGCGCAGGCTGCCGGCACGGCAGTGAACGACGCCGCGGCGTCGGTGGCAAGGGACGCGAAGGAGGCCTTGGAGTGAGCGGTGGCAGCAACCAAAGGGCTGCATATGGACCCTGCCGCCTGCGGATCTGTGGAGCTTGGTGGATTGCAATTACGCGCCACGCTGACCCTGCGAGGCATAGCAGACCACACGGCTTGTGATGCCTGAGCGGACAGGACCTGCTTCATTGTTGAACGTGCGTTGTCAGGGTTTCTGCATTCTTCTGCAGTCCTGTTCTTCACATGAGAGGGTTTCCTCGGCAGTCATCGTGTTTCAAGGCTGACGCACGGCTGTGATCCATTCATGCATTGAAGCGGCTTGATGAGTTTTCTGTAATGTTTGCTCGATGGCAGGCGTATTGCAAAAGCTGGCTAAGACACATACTTGAAGTATGATAAGTCAATGCTGAAACACTATTAGAACAATCTACATGCATGCATCAGCCAACATGCGGATGTCTGCCGACGAGCTGTTTGTAAAGCAGGTTAGCTAGCCTTCAGTCTTCCACATGGTAAAAGGTTTAGGGTGCTTGGTCTGGCATGCTTGGCCTAGCCAAGCATGCCAATATTTTCCGCGCCGCTGAACTTGATGCACTCGCCGATGCCTGCCACCTGGTCCTGCTGGCCCTCACATGGGTGAGGTGCAGACAACCCCTAGACGCCTGCACGCTCCCTGGCAGCAGCTTGCAGTCCGCCCAGCACGACAGCACGTGTGAGGGCGCTCCGCCTCGACAGCTGCTGAGAGCCTCCGATACGGGCCGCCCACAACCATGAAGGTGCTGGCAGCAGGCTGGGCTTGCGGTGTGGGCTTGGAGTGCGCACCCGTGCTTGGCACCTTGGACTCCTAGGCAGGGGGCCCCAGCACCGTCAAGCGGCGCGCACAGCCTGCATCGCTCCCGGCCTGCAGTGCGTGAAAAGGGACAAGCTTGCGGTGCTGACATGTCAGACATGTGTGCAATGATGTAACAGGCTGCAGGGGGCGCCTGTCATGCTGCTCCTGCGTCGCACACAACTGGCCACTGGCTGCCTGCTTCAAAACTTGTCTGTCGTTGTTAAGGGCCTGGATGACAGGCTGGCCTGCGACAATCTGTGACGTCACGTCAGGAGCGGGCACCTGTACGCAAAGTTTGCGCATCTAATGAAGAAGAAGCGACCTGAGGACGAGGTGTGCATTTGCACATTGACTGTGTCACAAGGCTGCACATGTGTTGCGTGCAAAAGTGCATGCAACACCTGTGCAGCCTTGTGACATAGTCAATGAGCGAAAGTGCACCCAGTCCTCAGGTCACTTCTTTATCATGAAAAGCGCACTTTTGCACGCAACACATGTGCAGCCTTGTGACATACAACGTGACAGGCTGCAGGTGTGGTCTGCCCAGAGGGTTGTGTCTCGCATGCCATGTGGAGAGGATGCACCGTATGTGATTTGCCGTATGTGTATGCTAAAGAAGTTAACTTGTAGCAGGATAAATGACGAAACTTGCTTAAATACTAGCGACTGCAAGGATGGGCCATGCATGCGCTCTGCGTTTGGTGCAGCTGAAGCTCTGTTTGGAAGAGGGAGCATGCGCGCGCAGTCCAGCAGCGCAGTCACATGCCTGTGCACCGCACAGCACCCCCTCTGCTGCGGTGCCTGCAGGCATGAATATTAGGGCTGTCCCCGCCAGCAGCTGTGGAATGGGGCGCTGTCCACAGCCAACGTCATCAAGGCGCTCATCACCTTGACCAAGCCCGCTCGCGAGCGCACTTGCGGCGCATCGCCTGACTGGCTGTCCGGTGCGACCCCGGGTGCACTTGTTGCCGAACTGGGCTACAACTCGCACACGGCACAGGTGTTCCTGGTATGGGGGCAGGTACAAGGAAAGCAACTTGCGCTCAGGCGTCCCTGGCAGCCTTAGGCCGCCTAAGTTAGGCGTGCCCTGCAACGCAGGATACCTATTGTGCGCATCCGCACGGTATGTTGCTTTGCAGGGACGCCAAAGCAGCCAGGGACGCTGAGCGGAAGTAGCTTTCCTCGTACATGTCCTCCTCCTCCACCTGCTGTTCCTCAATGGCGGAGGCGAGCATTGCACCCTAACAGCTGTTTGCGTGTCTTTTAACACATGGTTCATGGTGAGAAGGCGCGCTGCCAGCCTACATGAAGGCAAGCATGAGCGCATCAAGCACCAAAGCGCTCCGGCGACGCATGCGAGCGCTACTGGGCCATGCGGCAAAGACGTGAGGCGGTGGGGCCCGCCCATGCGGCCCAGCACACACAGAGGGCAGTGCTTGCCCCAGGAGTTGGAGATTGGTGCTGAAGCGCAGGCTGAAAGGGCTGTCGCGCAGGCCATGGGCACCAGGGCATGCCTGCATGCGACCTTTTGCGCCAGGGCGGCACGCGAGCGGAGGCCGCAGCACAAGGTCGGCTGCCCCTACCTGGGGCCAGCTGGCATGGCGATCGGCCCATCCAGGCGCGCCCGCAGTACCCGGACATCATCCTATGGCTGGCAGGCCCCAGCAGTGCGGTCTACAGCCTTGCCTGCTCGGCCCGCGTGCTTGGATTGCTGTGCGGTCGGCTACATACCGCGTAGCCGCACACCGCACGAGCACGGCAGCCCAGACAGGCAGGGCTGCGGCCCGCACTGCCTGGGGCCTGCTAGCCACAGGATGGCGTCCGGGTAGTGCGAGTGCACCTGGACGGGCCGGTCGCCGCCGACCCAAGCTTTCCAGGCAGGGGACCTTGCGCTGCGGCTTGCAACACTTGTGGACCGCCCTGGCGCCCAAGCTCGCATGATGGCATCCACCAGTGACAAGGCCGGCCCGGCAGCCCCTCCAACGCGCGCTTCTGCACAACGCTCCAGACCCCCGGGGCGCAGGCTGCCCGTGTGCGCGCCGGGCCACTCGGGCCCGCTGCCTGCCCGCGCGCCCCGCTGGCTGGCCAAGCGGGCGACGAGCTGGGCGCAAGGTGCGTGCGTACTTGTTTGGCCTGGATAACTTGCTGCTTTGTTTGACACGGCATTGCGATGCGCCCAGCCCCAGCGCCAGGCGGAGCGGGCACATGACATGTGCCTGCCAGCAGGCGCCGCGGGCGGGGCCTTGGCGCCGGCCGGCAGAGCTGGCTGTGCAAGGGCCCAGCCGCGCATGCCGGGCTCGCGCGTCAGTGGCCGCTGAACGCGCCCCGCCTCGGCGGCTGAGCCCGCATGCGCGCCCCGCATGCGGCAGCTGGGCCTTGGCAGCGCCGCAGCTGTGACTTGCAGCCCTGCTGCCTCATCCGTTATGCGCCTGCATGCCGGGTTGTCAAGCAAGCGCTCTATGGGCAGCTGCGCACCGAGCTGGCTTGCTGCGGCGCTTCTGCCCATGGGTCAGCGCTGTTCCCAGGCCAGCTGGTCCAACGGAGCTGTCTGGCTCCCGCTGACCAGAGCACCGATGTGCCGCTGAGAGCGCACTGTGTGCCCCAGCGACCATGGCAGCTAGGTTTTTATAAGGACAGCCAGGCCACCGTTGCCAGCTGGCCCTCTGCCGCATGCTGCGCGGCCGCTGCCTCGGCGCGCTGGGTCTGCGGCTGGCCCTCCGCGCACTGCAGGCGCTCGCCGGCCGTTGCCAGCTGGCCCTCGAGCTACGTGCGCGCGACCGCCGCCTCAGCGCGCAGCGTGCCCAGCTGGCCCTCCAGCTGCGTGCGCGACTGCCGCATGCAGGCAGCTCGAGCGCCAGCTGGCCGCGGCCGGCGAGCGCCTGCAGTGCGCGGAGGGTGAGCTGGACACCCAGCGCGACGCCGCGGCCGCTGCGCAGCGGGCGGCGGACGGCGCGCTGGCAACGGCGGCTGCCGCGCGCACGCAGCTCGCGGGCCACCAGGTATTGTCTAAAACTTGCTTGGTTGCCGCTCGGGCAGCATCGGGGTGCCCTAGGCAGCATTGGCTGGCTGGCTGATACAGTCTGTCAAAACCTCCATCGAGCATGCGTACTCGCCTGGAAGCGCCACTTGTTTATGCGCTTCAAGGCGTACAAGAGTGGGGCAGAGTGCGCCTTTCGATGACAGACTTTCGAAAATGAATGTCGCAGGCTGTATCAGGCAAGACACAGCTGCCTACGGGAACCCGATCCTGCCCGAGCGGTAGCCAAGCAAGCTGGGCGTGCAGCCAAGTCCTTTGCTCGCCATGACCTGCCGCAGGTGGCCGATGCATGGGTGCAACCCATTCTGCCCTTTCTGCAGTGGCAATGAAGTGTAGGCAGGTTTGAGGCGATCATGTAAAATTACTGAAACTGTGCCACAGTGTATCAGGCATTCAGGCATGCAGGCGATGTCAAGCACTGGCAGGAAAGGCTCTCAGAGTGCTGGCGCACCCAGGCGTGTCAGGTTAAAAGCCTGTTGCAGCCAGCTAGGGCTGCTCAGGTGACACGCTGTTATGATAAGAAGGCAACCGGCAGTGCCATGCTCGGCAAGATCCGCTGGTCAGTGATGATGAACGATGAAGGCCCTTTGCCCAGATTGAGCCTCAACCCCAGGCCCGAAATGGGGTTTCCAAGGTTGAACCTGCCCGCAGAGCAAAGAAGCACAAGAGGGCGATTCTTGTGTCACCAACCTCTGTCTAGCCTTGCCTGCCTCTACCCCTGAGTGCAGCCTTGACACAGAGCGCTCTGACCGACCACCGTGCGGTGCATGGCCTGCAACCTGCCTGCGCGCTTCAGCGTGAGCTGCGGCTGCAGGTCGCTGCGCGCGCCGCAGCCAGCCAGGGCCAGGCCGCGCGCCTCCAGGCGCGCCAGGGTTTCCGCGCTCCAGACGACAGAGCGGAGGGGCGATGCCCCGGGCGGGCCTGCTGCGCCCCTTGCGAGCACCGATGCGCCGGATTCCATCTTCCTGGAGGAGGAGCTTGTGGGGGCGTACAGCTTCACAGAAGCGCACATCAAGCGCTTCTCTGCGCTGCACGCGACCATGCAGCAGTGCGGCTGGAGCTTCATCGTCGTCGCGGGCGCCACGGTGCTGGGCGTGGTCGCCAAGGTGCGCCCTCCTCACTGGTGTCGCTTCCAGGCTGGGATTCTGGCCCTAGTCTACAAGATGGGGCACCGGCCTGGGCATTTCATAAATGCAACCTGGCAGGTTGTGCAGAGCTTTGAACACTCGAGTCACGCTGCGCCAGGCGGGCGGCGGGTGAGGCGCTGTGCAGCGAACGCTGTCTGCAAGGAGATGCTGAGGGCCAGTGTAGCGCAGAAGCTTTGAAACGTAGTTTTGACTGCTCACTCCAGGAGGCCTGCAAAATACCACGAGCAGCAGTGGCTGGCGCCAGGCCTGGCGCACAAGGCCGCGCAGCGGCCTCCCTGACAGCCTGGAGTGAACCGCTGTTGGTCCGCAGCGGAGCGCTGAGGGAAAGAGCCTGTACGTGCAGGCGGGGCACTGCATGCCACCGTGAGTTGGCAGCCGTGTGGCAGCACACGCTCAGAAAGCTGCCGCTGAACGGCGCCGTGACAGACGCGCGCGCGCCGCGCAGGATGCGGGCGAGGGGCACCACGAGGCGGCCGCCGGCGGCGCGGCGGCCTTCTTCCGCGAGCTGACGGTCGGCGGCGTGGCGCGCCCGGTGGACACGCTGCTGATGGCGTGCCTCATCCTCTACTGCGCGCGGCCGTTCGGCCGCGTCGCCACCTCGTCCTCGCGCCAGCTCGCCTACGTCTTCCGGGCGCGCCGCCCCCCGCCGCCGCTCCCTTCTTAGGGTAGGGTTAGGTTTAGGATAGGGTCAAGCGCTATAACCCCCAAGCGCGCATGCCCAGACGTTGTGCTCCACCGGGCTGTGCGCGCTGCCGTTCTGCCTGCCGCCCTGCGTCGCCGGCGCCAAGCCGGGCGCGCGTGTGAGCCGCAGGGCATCAACCGACCTGCCTGCCACCCTGCGTGCCCGGCATCTGAGCTGGGCGCGCGCGCGGGCGGCAGGGCATCAACCGGCTGGGGCTGGTGTTCCAGCAGCTGGTCATCGCGAGCCTGGCCGTCAGCACGGTGACGACGCTGGAGGCGGCGGCCAAGTGGCCGGACCTGGTCTGGATCGCGTCGGCGCTCTTCTTCGGCGTGGCCGGTGAGCCGCCGGGCCTGCACACCATGGGCGGCAGATATAAACACCTTACGGCAGCTGAACGTAGGGCACACCATACGCTGCTTCTCAACCAGACCGATGCTGCGAGCGGCGAGCGCATGCTGGAGCGCATTCCTCGGCGGTGTGCTGCTGTGGTGAGTGTGCACTTTGGGTGCTGGGGCACTGGCCGCCCTGCATGCCTCGGTAAGCACCCGCCCCTGCTGCTGGCCGGGGTGCCTGACGCGGCGGCCGCGCCGGCGCGCCAGTGGTGCGCTCGAGCGCGATGTGGTGGGTGCTGCACGTGCACGCGGGCCGCCTGGACGACATCGAGGCCACGCTGGCCGCATACCGCGGCTGCGGCGACAGCCCACTCGCCGAGCTGTGCGCGGCCGAGCTGCCGCTGCTGGACCGGCTGGCGGTCGGCATCGCGCTCGGGCACCTGGCGCAGTACGAGCCGCCCAGCGACGCGGGGCGCGCCGCGGTGCGCATGCCCTCTACCCTCATCCTATCCCTATATATGCGCGGCCCGCCTGCGACATGGTCGCACAGTCGGCCGTGAGCTTGGATCGCGGGATGCGGTGCGAGCTCGCTCACTCTCTGTTGCGGGGCTGCCGGGCACGTTGAGAGCGTGCACGATGAGTGGCAGACATGCAGCCACCCCTCCTCTTCTATGTGTGCCAGCGCGAGTCGCGTCCTCTCCTGCGGCGCAAGCCGCCGCCCAGATATCGCGGTGCGGGGTCCGGCGTCACCTCACACGGCAGGCCTGCGCCGGCCTGCCATGTGAGCACGCTCTGCCTACCTCCCGCATCAACGAGTGACTCGGCGGGCCTGAGCGCGTTTGGGGTTGCAAGATGTCGATGATGCAGGCGCTGCGGCCGTCCTTGGCGCAGCCAACAGTCGTGACCGGCTCAGCGGCGCCATTATCACAAATGCCAAGGCGGCAGAGCCGGGCGGGGCGCCGCAGGCGCTGCAGCCCTACCTGGCCATGAGCCCGAGCACGGAGCATCCGGACGAGCCGCTGGACTGCAGCCTGCCGCCCTAACCTTAACTCTGTGAGGCGCTCGCAGGCGCTGCAGCCCTACCTGGCCATGAGCCTGAGCACGGAGCACCCGGACGAGCCGCTGGACTGCAGCCTGCCGCAGTACGCGTTCTGCCGCGGCGAGAAGCAGCTGCTGCGCATCTGCATGCACTCCGCCACCTCCGCCGGCGCCGCGCTCGCGCTGCAGGGCTGCGCCACCGGGCTGCTGGGTGCGCCCCCGGGGGCTGCCGGCGGTCCGGCGGCCGCGCCCGGCCTGCCGCGCCTGACCCAGCGCCTCCTGCCTAGGTCTGCAACCCGAGAGCACGGCAGGCTTGCAGGCGCTGGCTGGGCTGCCTGGGGTGGAGCGGCTGCGGCCCTTGGTCACACTCTGAGGGTTACTTGAGCGCAGAAAGGCGCCATGTACACAATGCACCGCCCATCGCATCAGGTGTGGGCGTTGGCTGAGAGCGCTACGCGGCGCGTGCAGCGGTGGCTAATCTGTGCTCGGACGATCCCGGCGAGGCTGTGTCGGAGGCCATCAACGCGGCGCACAAGCTGGTGGCGGCCACGTTTGTCGCCGGCGCCTCGCACAGCTTCGACCGCATCCTCTTCATCGGTGCGCCCGCGACTGACGCTGTGGACCGCGCTGAGGAAAATAGCTGCGCGGTCATCACATAGTGATTTTCAATAACAAAGCCCGCATGCTTACAATGACGAGGCGAGGCTTCGACGAACCCGTGCAGGACGGCATGGGGATGCCGAGGCGCTGTGCAAACACGTTCTGCTTGCACCCATCACATAGTGACAAACCTGATGCATGCCCGGTGCTCACGAGCGGGGCGCGCGGCGGCGCAGAGGGCTGCGACATCGGGCACCTGATGCAGGGCGTGGGCCGCCGCGGGCTGACCTC
>JAABUP010008163.1_pt1 | contig 13493 bp, 14 predicted proteins | sample 5559201 | NCBI WGS metagenome assembly JAABUP01 (sample SAMN10711887, study PRJNA513373) | rock metagenome | isolation source: Antarctica rocks | place: Antarctica | reverse complement strand
CCGTTCTCGCCCGGCTCTACGCAGGCTGGTGGGCGCCGGTCGCCAGTCCTGCACTGCTCGAGAGCGGCAGGCGCAGGGGACCGCAGAGCGGGAGTGCGAGTGGAGCCGGGTTTTCAGGGTGCCTCGAATGCGTGCTACCCACTACACGCGTGATCTGCAGCCTTCTGGAGCCAGCTTGGCGGTAGGAACCCTTGCTAGGTCGTTCTGCAACCTAACCTCCTGTCCTGCTGCGGCGGCAGGGAGGAGCGCGGGGTGCGCGTGCGCGTGGAGCTTGGCCCCCGCGACGCGTCTGCGGGGCAGTGCGTGCTCGCCACGCACACGGGCGCGCCGGGCGAGCCCGCCGCCAAGCGCGTGGTGGCGGCTGGGCCCGCGCTCGCCGCCGCCGCGCGCGCCGCGCTGGGGTTGGAACCCCGCGACGACATGGACGGCGAGGCGCCCGAGCAGAGCCCTGAGGACGGGGCCCGTTCGAGTGAGGCCGCGGGCGGCGGCGCGCACGCAGCGGAGCGCAAAGGCGACGTGCGTGCTGCGCCGCCGCGCAAGGCGCACACGCAGCAGGCAGGGCATCGAAATCCTGCGCCTGGCGGGGACAGCCCGGCTGCTGAGCGCGGAGAAGAGGTGGAGGCCGTTGGCAACGCGGGCAAAAAGAATAAGAAGGGGGCAAAGCAGCAGCTGGCCAGCGGGGACGGCGCAGGCGGCGGCACCAGGAGCTTGCAGGAGGCGGGCGGCGGTGCGGCGAAGAAGGGTAAGGCGGCAAAGCGGCTGCCGGCCAGTGCCGGCAACCCCGCCGCGGCGCCGGCGGGGGAGGCGGGCGGTGCGCGGGCGGCGCCGAAGCAGCCGGCAAAGGCGAAGCGGGCGCTGACCAGCGGGGACGACCTGGGGGACGAGTTCCTGGTGGAGGCGCAGGAGGAGGAGGGCCGCGGCGCGGGGAAGAAGAAGAGGAGGCCGGCAGGAGCGGAGGCGCCGCAGGCGCCGGCCTTGAGCCGCAGCCCCAGGAAGAAGGCAAAGGTGGTGCAGTTCTGAGGGATGCATGCCGGCTGCGATGCAATGTAATGCAACAGTGTTGTATTGTATAAATAGGCAGCTTGTGCACCAGAACAGTGAAAAAACAAGCTGGGGCACACTTCTGGAACAAGAGCCTCCCGCACTACTCCTGCGTCTTGTACGCCCAACTGGTTTCAGCGCCTCATAGTTCCAAGCCATCAACAATATCCAGCAAGAGTAAAGTCTTTTCTGTAATGTCTCTCCTGTGCTGACGCCGGAGGGGCCTGGCAAGCTGAGCATGAGGCGTCTCGGCGCACGCAAGCGCTGATGTAGGCTGTCCAACCTGGAACACCTCAGGAGTGAACCAGGCTCCGGGACTGAGTCAGGCTGCGACAGCGCAGATGACCAGCTTGCGCTGCCGGCGCGTCGTGCAAAGCGCAAGGCGCCGGAGGCCCCTATCGCGTACGAGCACCTTGCCCGACGCGGGTGCGGATCTGCAGGTTTGGCTAGGCTAGGCATGCTTTGTTGTCGAGCAGGGACGGCATGGGGCCCGCGTTGTGACTCAAGCAGGCGAGCGACAGGTTTGATGGAGGGCCATCTCTCGCAGAGCTGGCGGAGGAGGTGGGCCGCAAGGACCGCGCGCGGCAAGCGGTGAGTGCTCCGCCCCAGGAAGCCGACGACTGAGGAGCCCTCTGGCTGAAGAGGAGACGTGTCGAGTGTCCTTGCCTGGGCTGTCTGCAGCAGCTTGTTTCCCTGCCCATCAGGCTCCTACTCCATGTGGGTATGTCTAGAGGCAAAGCCGCCCAGTGCACGCTGGAGCTGGTGCCCGGGGCGCGCGCGCCTGCCAGCGCCGCTGGCACGGCGGCGACGGGCGCACGCACTCTGCCTGCGCCGCCGGCGCGGAGGCGAGGTGCGCGCACTGCGCTCACATTGCGGCGGCGCGCGGTGCGCCCGGCAGGCGGAGCAGGAGGCCGCGGAGCAGCGCAGGGTGAGGCAGCGCGAGGAGGACGAGGAGGAGGAGCGGCGCGTGCGGCTCGCGCAGCTGCCGCCGAAGCAGGCAGGCGAGTGGCGCAGCTGCGCGGCCGCCCAAATACTGCGCCGCCAGGCTTTGCTGCTGCTGCTTTCAGCAGCATGGGTGCTACGTGGGTGGCAGCATCACAGAGCTTTGTGCACTGCGTGGTCTCCTGCTTGCCAGCTCATGCAGCTGCCGCCTCGAGCGCATTCTGCAGCTGCAAAGTCCGCTCAGCTGCAAGTGCCGTGCTGCCAGACCATCTGCCCGTCAGTGTGAACGCGCTCAAATGCAGGCAGCGTACATGGCGTAGCATTGTGCCTGCAGCTGCAGCACCCTGCGCAGGGGCCCTGTGAGCTCTCCCATGCAGTACCCTGGCTGGCAGACAAGCGCAACCTGTGCGCCGCAGAGCTCGACCCGGACCGGCCGCACGTGGTCACGCACGGCGAGCGGCGTGGCGCGCTGCTGCGCCAGGCCGCGGACGCGCGCTGGGATGTGCAGGCCGCCAGCGGCGATGCCGGCCGTGAGCGCGCCCGCCAGCGGCGACAGCGCAATGATGGCGGCCACTGTGGCCGTCTTGACGCCCGTCAGCCGCTTCAGCAGCGGCGTGTACGCCAGCGTCGCCGCTGCCGAGAACGCGATGATGGCGCGCAGCAGCGGCGGCTCCTGCGCCCGGCGCGCCCCCACCGACTTGCTGGCGCACTGACGCTTTGCCTGCCTACCCGCGGGGCGGGCTCCTGGGGGCGCACCATCAGGCATGCGGCTACGAGCACGGCGATGTAGAGCACCGAGGCGAGCAGCAGCGCGCCGTCTGGCGGCACCACGCCGCTCGGCAGCGGCTGCGCGCCGCCCGTGCAGGCGTGTCGGCCACGCAGAGCCGGGAGCTGGAGGACGTCGGTGCCGGGCGCGCGCGCCGCACCTTGTGCGGCGAGTTGATTGCGTCGGCGCGCCGGTCAAAGTAGTCGTTGACCACGCACGACGCAACCGCCACGCTGCCCGACAGCAGCGCCATTAGCCAGACGGCCGGCAGCAGCAGCGGGCGCAGCGAGTGGCCCGCGCCGGCCTGCGCGCCGCAGCACGCTCAGCGGTGGTGGCTGGCGGTGGCGCGGCGCAGCCGTGTGTCGGGCGCGCCGTCACTACGCAGCCGTGCGTCCGGGCGGGCCGCGCACCCACGCGCCGATGAAGACGAGGAGGCAGCTGGGCAGCAGGTTGATCGGGCGCGCCATCTGAATGTACGCCGCGGCCTCCCTTGCGGCCGCCTGCGACTGCTGCACCAGGCCCTCCGGCCACAGCAGCGCCAGCACGAGCTGCACGAGTGGCCCCGGCGCAGGGCTCAGCTGCTGCGTCGGGCGCGCCACGGCGTGCGCGCGCACAGGCCGCGGCCTGCGCCCGGCCTGCGCTGCGGGTGCTAGCGCGCGGCGCGCCGGGCAGCCGGGCAGTCCTGCGCCGCGGTTGCAAGCTCTTTCAGGAACATGCTGACTGTGTAATCAGGACAGTCGCACGCGCTGACCCTCCTCCTCCTGGTAAGAACTTGCGCGTGCGACCCTTTGCTGAGCGGCGCAGGCCTGTGTGGATATTGGGCCTGGCGGCGTACGCGGGTGCGGCATGCTGATGCATGTAAGCATAATCATACTTGCCGGTCCATGTGGGACATCTGACGGCCCGTCTCTGAGGCAACCGGCTGTTTCATGGACAAGCATGGCCATGGCAGAGGGACGGGGGGTGCACACGGGCGCCTCTGTAGTTGCTGACATCGATGTCATGATATCATCGCGGTAATGTGCTAATCTTCGATGACCTGCAGTGCGCTGGCTGCTTGACACATTGCTACCGCTCAAAAATACGGCTGCTTGCATGTTCTTTACTATGTTCTTCCGCTGAAATCCGTTCTGCTCTTGAGGTAGCACCATCACTGGCAAGCTATGGTGAGGCGCTGCTCAGGGTCTCCATGGCGTCCGGCAGGTGCGGCTCGGAGCGAGGCAGACGCGGAGAAAGCTGCGCGCGCAGCGCTGGCGCAGAAGCGCAGGCAGCAGAGGCAGCAGTGAGCGCATGCTGGAGAGCAATGGAACAACAAAGCTATGTCTGATTCATGAGGAGGTTGGGCACTAAATGTCACCCACTAAGATTGAGCTTGGTAGACTAAACACCCAATGACCCAGGACCAGAGGCTATAAACAGCGCGCATGCCAACACACCGACCAACATGACAGGACCTGCTAGGCAGCATGGCGAGAGGCGACCGGGCTGGTCACTTGGGGATGGAGTTTTGCAAGTACTGCACATAGTCGTAGAAGCCCGTGGTCCACTGCGCGCAGCCCCAGCCAGGCCCTTCAGTGTGCCCGTTCAAGCACATGCGCAAGGTCCATGCACTCTGCAGCTCGACTGTGTTGACAGCGTCTGCGTGTCAGAGAAGGTCGCCATATCTATATATAGTGCATGTACTGCACGCAACTCTGCACGCAAGAATGCAGATTCAATCAATATGGCTTGGATGCAAACAGCGCCTGTGCGAAAACTCCTGGATTGGGAGGGCATCTTCAAGGTACGGAGCCAGCGGCGGCGGAGCCATGCGTGAAATGGTGTCGGTCATGTTGCAGGTAGGCAGCAAACGTTAACGGCAGCATCATGCAGGTGGCGGACAGGGCGCCACCTTGTCGTAGGCGTCGTCGATGGTGGCGCGCATGAACGCGGCCGCCTGCGCGTCGCTGAGGTCCAGGCGGAAGCGGCGCCGCAGGTTGTCCACCGGCGCGCCGCGCCCGTAGCAGGGCAGGCCGCTGTCCGCCATCAGCGCCACCGTCGCGATAATGCCGCCGGCCACGCCGCGCGCCTGCGCCGCGCGCCAGCGCGTCTATCGTTCAGGACCATGCGCGCTCGCCTTCGCCGTTGGTGCTAAACATGCCCACTTTCCGGCCCTACTTCAGCCTACAGCCGCGCTCATGCCAGCGGCAACCTACGCACCGGATCCGCTCTTGCACATACCCCCCCAAAAAAAATTAAAAAAAATACAGCGCCAGCCTGCACCACGCTCATGCGGCACGTACTGTAAGAGAGGCTGCAAGCGCAGGTTCATTTTGGGGGAGGTGGCTGGTGGGCGCGCGGGCGCGCGCTGCCAGGAAGCCGCGGACGCACAGCGCCTGGAAGCGGCGGAAGGGCGCCGAGGCGCGGCCGCCGCCCGGGTCGAGCAGCTGCGCCATCTCGTGGCTCAGCTTGAACGCGGCGCTCTCGAAGCGCATGTTGCCGCCGGGCGAGATCTCCAGGATGAAGCCAAAGTCGATGTGCACCAGGCGCCCGCGCCCGTCCAGCAGGATGTTGCCGTTGTGCCGGTCCTTGGCCTGCAGCAGGAAGCACGCGACCGCATACCTGGCGCGCGCCATAGGGTAGGTTATGATATCCTAACTCGCCCCGTCACCGCGCCCGCCGCGCACACGTGCCCAGGCTGCGGCAGCCAGCAGCGGGGGCAGAGGCAGAGCACCATGCGTTGCGCACGACAGGCGTGCCTTCAATGCGTGCAGCGACATCACTCGGCCAAAGCTGACGCGCCTGCTGCCATGAAGCTTCAGGCCTCTGCAATACAGGCAGATATTGGGTATAGTTGTTGGGTGCCGCACACAGGCTTCTGCTCTGCAGGCAAGTATTGAGTACAGGTTGTCGGGCACCGGACAGAGCTCAGACGCGCGCGCACCCGGCCTCCGAGGCGATGAAGTTGTCCCGCGCGGCCTCGTAGCGGGCCGAGCCGGGCTCGCCGAACTCGCGCCGGAAGATCTCGGCCAGGCCGCCGTCCGCGGTCTCGCCCAGCGCGCTGCGTGACTTGGTGTCCGGCACGACCTGCGCGGCCGCGGTACCACAAGAGACGTACGGTGACAGGATGAGGGTAGGGTAGTGGTAGGGTAGGGTAGGGTCAATGAGCCGCGAGGACCCCTGCAGCGCGCACCAATGTCTGTGTCTGCTGTGTTTTCACAGCGCCGCTGCACGATGAGAGTATACAGCTAGTGACAGTGCATGGGCAAAGCACCGCCCGCACCGCCCTCCACACGCATCGCTGTGCCCTGCACGCGCCTGTTGCATCTGCCCTGCTTGACCTCACGGGCACCAGCGCATCTCGCAGCCAGGTGCCCGGCTCCGGACCGCCCAAGGAGGGGCCCACCTCGATAACGCCGCACTCGTAGTCGGTGGGCAGCACGCCGTAGGGCGCCAGGTACAGGTCCAGGCCGGCCGCCGCGAGCGCGTCGCGCAGCAGCGCCACCACCTGCGGGCGCGTTGATAGGGTTAGGTCAGGTGCCCTGTGCAGCACTCGGAGTCGGTGGGCAGAACGCCGTAGGGTTCCAGGTACAGCTCCGGGCCGGCCGCCGCGAGCGCGTCGCGCAGCAGCGCCACCACCTGCGGGCGCGTTGATAGGGTTAGGTCAGGTGCCCTATGCAGCACTCGTAGTCGGTGGGCAGAACGCCGTAGGGTTCCAGCTACACTCGCGAGCGCGTCGCGCAGCAGCGCCACCACCTGCGGGCGTGCTGAAAGGGTAATGCAGGGTAAGAGTAAGGGTATGGTAGGCTGTCGCCCAGCAGCACCACAACCTGCAGGAGCGCTGATGCAGCACTAGTCGCGCCGCTTTCCATCGCGGCGCCAGCCTCGCCGGTATGTGCTGAGCAATGCAGGGATTGCTCTCCGTCAGTACATGTCAACCTGCAACAGGGGCTGTGGCCTTGCAGCATGGCCTGTCCGCAACAAGCCCCAGGGCCATGTGAACCAGCCAGCACTGGCACTGCATCGCGGTTCCCCCAAGATTTGTGTGCGTCATGCGCGAACATGTGTGTGGCCTTTCTGGGCCTACCCTCAGCCTACCTGCAGCGCCAGCACGTCCTGCCGGCAGTCGTCGCCGACCTTGAAGATCAGCGCCTGCGCGCGCGGCGCGCTGCGGCTGCCGCCGCCGCCGCCGTCCCCGCCTGCCTCATCCACCTGCCGGTCCAGCACGAGTCTGCAATCAGCTGCACGCGCTCCGGCGCTGCGCCATAACAGCGGGTGCCGCAACTTGGCGCGATGCGGCAGTGGGCGCGGCCAGTCGCGGCAGCCTGGCCGGTGCCGGCGAGCTAGCCGCAGGCCGGGGCGAGCGCGCGGCGCGCGTGAAAACACCCAGCAGCGGTAGGGATGAGGTCGGGTCGGGACGAACGCGCGGCGCGCATTGGGACGCGCAATCAGCGGTAGGTTTAGGGTTAGGGTATATAATGGTTAGGGCAGATGCACGACGCGCCTGGAACGCGACCAGCAGCGGGACCTTGGCCGCGCTCTGCATGGGCGTGGCCGAGTCGGGCAGCGCGGCCAGCACGCGCGAGGCCGGGTTGGTCGGCAGGTACAGGTCGTCGCGCGGCAGCTCGATCTGCGCGCGGGCAAGCAAGCTGGGGCGGCGCGGCTGCAGGCAGGCGGGGCAGGAGCAGGGCCGAGGCAGGCCGCCACGTCTGGTGTGTACGAGCAAGTCGACAAAGCACAGTGGGACCGACTGACATAGAGCACATGACTCGTGGGCCATGGCCACATAGGGCTTAAAGCTGTCTGACCTTGGAGATCAGGGAGCTCAGGGTCGCGTGCATGCAATGCCGGGTGGTCCAGCTGACACTTTGTCTACTCTCGTACCCTTACCCTAACACACCACGCCAGAGCGCCGCCCTCATCATCCGGCAGCCCTACCCAAGCCACGCCCGACCCGGCCTGCTGCGGCCCCGTCGGGGCCTGGTCGCGCGCGCCTTGCGCACGAGCTCGCCGGCCGCCGCGCGGCGCTGGTCTTTGGGCACGGGGTACAGCGCGCCGCTTACGCCGGTGACGGCGCCAAAGTAGCCGAGCTCCGCGCGCAGGAACTCCGCGTCGGCCGGCGCCAGCTCCGCCCACACCTGCCGGCGGGCGCCCCGCCTCGCCGTGCGCTGCCGTCTCCAGCCGCGATGTGCCGGTATCAACCCTAACCCTAATCTACCATGTCTCCAGCCACGACGGGCCGGCGGCCGCGCGCAGGTGCGGCGCGCTCGTCTCCCCGGCGCTGCCTGTGGCTGCCGCGGCAGTCTGTTTCAGGCCGCCTGAGCCTGCAATCACGCAAGCAGGGGGTGTCATCCCCAGAAACATACCGCTGCCGCGCCGGCGGCCTGGTGCACACCGCTGGCGACCCGACGCCCCACCCTTTGCCATGGCTCCACAAGCACGGGCGCCGCGCGCCTTGTCCGCCACGGCGTCGGCGGCGGCCCAGATGCCGCTGTCCTCGGGCGGCTTCCAGCCGGAGCGCTTGACGGCCGGCGCGAACGCCTCGGCCAGCGGCGTGCCCTCGGTGCGCAGCGCGCACAGCAGCAGGTGCGCGAACAGCCGCGCGCGCGCCGCCTCCTCGCGCAGGAACGCCTCCACCGCGCCGCCCTCGTCGCCGCGCAGCAGCTGCACCAGCTGCGGCAGGAAGAAGGCGACCTGCGCGCAGCGCGCGCGCGGTGCGCCCTGGGGCCGGCTGAGCGGCGCGCCCTATCCTATCCCTACCCTATTCCTAACCTTTCACCAGCTGCGGCAGGAAGAAGGCCATCTGCGCGCGCGCACGCGTGGCGCAGGAGGCCGGCTGAGCGGCGCGCCCTACCTAGGCCTAACCCTGCACCAGCTGCGGCAGGAAGAAGGCGACCTGCGCGCACGCGCGCGCGCGCGTGGCGCCGCGGGGCTGGCCGAGCAAGCCGCGCTTGATGTCAGGCAAATGAGGCGCGCGAGCAGCTGCGAGCCGCGCCCGCCTTGCGCAAGGGCCCCTTTGCCTGCAGCCCGGCCACACGGACGCGCGTGCGGGCGCCTCAACCAGATGCGCAGGCAGACTCCAAGGCACAGCCAGACGGGCGCCCAGCGAACAGCAGAGGCACTCCTGCGAGAGCCTGCCGGGCTGTGCCTCACGGAAGCGCCGATAAATTGAAGGGCGTTTGGGGTCGCGCCTGCTGCGGGTTACAGGCGTGCAGGGAGCGCAGCGCGTACGCGCGCACCGCCGGCACCCTGGCTGCAGGGCCACTCATCATCTCCAGCGCCTGCGCGTCCCCGGCGCGCCACGTCGGGGCCGCGCCTCTATGCTGGGGGTCCGCTCGCTAGGGTTAGGGTCAGTCAAACCCTGTCACTGCCGCCTCCCTGTAGGCGCACGGCTTCCGTGGCAAGAGCGGTGCGCCCGTGCCATGCTCATACGGGCGCAGCAGCACTCGAACAGCGTGCGCACGAACGGCGCGCGCCCAGAGCGCGCTCAGCAACCAGCAAGCCCCTCAGGCAAGGGACCAGGCAGCCTCCTTGAGCCAGAGAGGGCGGGGCGAGCGTCAAACACGCTTCCTCCGAGGGAGGCGCCGCTGGGTGTGCGCGCGCCTGCAGCAGCGGCGCGGGCGCCCACGCGGCCAGGCACTGCTGCAGCGCGACGCCGCCGTCGATGCTGGCGCCGGGCGTGGCCAGCAGCGCCGCCGCGCGTGGCAGCGCCTGCACGTCCGGGTCGGTGGCGTGCGCCGCCGCTAGCTGCTCCGCCTCGCCGCGCGCCGCGGCCGCGCCCGGCAGCCTGCGCGGGCGCGCCCGCCGGGCTCGCCAGGGAGCATGGCGCGCATGGAAGCTGGCTGGAGTGGACGATTGACCCCGCACCGACCCCGCCGTCTCATGCGACATCGCAGCAGGCCAGTCAGTGCTCAACACTCTCCCAGATTTGTCTGCTCGATACGCTTTATGGTAGACCGCCCCGCGCTCCAAGGCTTCTCCGCCGTGCTCCGCAGCCTGGAGACAGCTCGGTGCGGCGGGGGAGCGCGGCGCACAGTGCCGGGCGCGCCTGTCCAGCAGCGCGAGCGCGAGGCGCGGGTCAAAGTCCCAGGCGGTGCGCATGTGTGTGCGCCAGCCGGCCGCTGTCACGGCCGCGCCGCCGCCGCCCCCCGCCGGCGGCGGCGTCTTCAGCGGGTCCGCCCACACCTGCGCCATCGTCTGCCTCAGCAGCGCGCTCGTTCCCTGCACAACACGGCTCCGTCCCCAGCCAGGCCGGCGGCGGCTTCGCTCGCCGCCTGCTGCCCGCCTACCACTTGCAACAAACCTGATGAGGTGCGGCGGCGGGTCGTCACAGGCTCGGCCCCGCACGCACGCCTTCGTTCCCTGGGCGCGGCGAGGCGCGCATTGCCCAGGACACAGCAGCTGCGTGAGACGACGTTTATCGGCTCTGTCCATGTTCGATGCCAGCCGGAAGCCCGTCGCTGCGCGTGCAAGAAGAGGCAGGTGCCAATATCAAAGGATTGCGGCGCCCCACCGCCGCACGGGAAGCGCACCGCGAGCCGCTCGGCCTCGGCGCGCAGCAGCGCCAGCAGCAGCGCGGCGCGCTGTGCGTTGCCGCCGCGCGACGCGCCCCACACGGGGTGGCGCCCCGTGCGCGCCGCGCCGCCCGCGGGCGCCGACGCGGGCCACTCGTTGTGCATGCGCTCCACCGCTTGCACGAGGTCGGCCGCCGCTGCAGCAGCCTCCCTGCCGCGACGTCGCATGCCCTGTCGGGGGGCGAGCGCGTGCGGGCCATGTCCCACCTTGCCGCCGGCGCTCCAACCAGCATGGATGCATCGCGCAGCAGCGCAGCCTGAGTCTGGTCCTGCATGACGTGGACATGGGCCGGGCCTCGGCTGAAGCAGTAGCGCCAAGGAGCACATGTAGTGCAATGCGACACAGCTCAGGAGGCCTGCTTATGATAGGTAAATTCAAAGTAGGGCATCAAGCGCCCGCGCTCAGCCGAGCCATGGCGCCGCTTTGCCTCCTGGGCAGAAGCGGAGCAGCGCCGAGCGACCACCCAGCGCACAGAGAGCGGCGGACACGCCCGGGCGCAGGCACGGGGCTCCGCCGCGGCGCACCGCGCCTCGCCGGCCGACCAGCGGCCGTACCAGGCTGCCGGGCCCGCAAACCAGGCGAGCGCGGCCGCCAGAGCGCGCTCCGCTAGCAGCGCGGCCGCGGGGGGCGCCGCCCCCTGCGCATGCTCCGAGGCCTGCCGCCGGCGCGCCCCTTGGGCGCAGCGGCAGTGCGGCGGGCGCGGCGGGCGCGGCGGGCGCGGCGGGTGCGCGCGCGCAGGGGCCGCCGTAGTAAGCCCGCTCGCGATGCAGGCGTGCGACCCGCTGCACATGGGACGTGTTGGGGAGTCCCGGGTGCTGACCCGTCTGTGAACATGAGGAGGTGCCAGGTGCAAATACAGGGCCTATCGTGGTTCTCCACCCTAAACCTACCATGTTTTCATACTCGCAGAGCACCCTCGAAAGGGTTCGCGGGGCGCTGCCGCACCAGGCCGTGCTGCGCAACACGCAGCGCGAGGCCCAGCAGGCGAAACGCGGCGCCCGCAGCGGCCGGGTGGCGCGTCAGGCCGCGCGGCGCCTGCAGCGCGCCCTGCAGCGCGCGCGCCAGCGCCGCGCGCACCGCGCCCGCGTCCGCGCCGCTGCCCTCACCCCAGGCCTGCATGCGCCTCACACATCACTGCCCCGCCGCAGCTACTCTTGTGATGACACAAGTCGCCAGGTTGGGAGTTCCCGCAGCGCACAGCGGCACAGCCAGTGCACCGCCAGTGCACAGCCTCGCCCAAAGCCTACACAGCTGGGAGCCGGAAGCGCCTGCCATGGCTTGCAGGGCGAGAGAGACGGAGCACCCTGCTCGGGCGTCGCAAGCAAGGGGGGGCGGCGCGTCTGGCGGCGGCCACCCGCCGCCCGGGCGCGCCTGCCACGCCTCGCCCAGGAAAGCCAGCCATGCGTGGTGCGCCGCGATGCGCCGCGTGAGGCCGCCCGCATCGGGGTTCGCCGCTGCGCCGGCCGCCGCGGTTGCCGCGGGGTCGTAGCGCCAATCGAACACGCCCTCGCCCGCCTCCGCCGTGGCCAGCCACGCCTCCGCGACCTCGGCCACCAGCGCTGCCTGCGGATAGGGTAGGGTTAGGGTTTCGCTCGCCTCCGCCATGGCCAGCCACGCCTCCGCGACCTCAGCCACCAGCGCCGCCTGCGGAGCGCGCGCCGCCGCCCGGCCTCTCTATGGCACAGCAGGCGGGCCGCCCGCCAGGACGCAGCCCGGCAGTCTGCTTACAAGCGCGCTTCATGCATAGCCGCTACGGCGCGCAGGCCCCCGCCCAGGCGCCCAGCGCCGCTCCGGGGCAGCAACGCGCACGAGCGGCTGCGGCGCTCTGCCGGGGCAGCGCGCCTGGCACCCCGGCACGCCTGCGGCGACCCAGTGCCAGGCGAACGCGGCCGCGCGCGCGGTGTCCGGGTCCAGCCGCAGCGCCGGCGCGCGCGCGAGCAGCCGCAGCAGCGGCGCGCGCGCCGCCGCGGTCGCGCCGCCGCCGCTGGACAGCACCGCCGCCGCGGCCGCCTGCAGCAGCCTGCCACGCGGGCGCGCATCGGCGCGCGCGCCATCACAAGGGCCTCGGCCGGCCAAGCCAGCGTTCCCGTCCATGGAGGGTCTTTGGGCAGTCACAAACAGGTGTGATTGTTGCGTGCTGTGCAGACTGTTGCGGGCACCTGGCCGGTCCCAGGCACGGCCCCTGCGCAGGTCATGTGTGGCGGAGCCAGTCACAACGCGGCCCTGGAGGGCGCCCGGCCAGTCCATACATGCCAAAAGGACCGTCCGCGTCCCAGTGCGGTGCTTCACTGCGTCTGTGGGAATGACGGGCGAGCCAGGCCTGCTCATGGGCAGCTCAAGGGTGCGGTGCCAAACCACAGCAGGTTGGGAGGGACGCTCACTGCGCATGAAGGACGGCAGGGGGCCCCCGCGCGTCCAGGGCGGCCTGCAGAGTGCGCGCCGCGTGCGCGGCGGCGCCGCCCGGCGCGCGGCCATCGGCGCCGCCGGCCGCCGCGGCCATGCCGGCCACCACGCCGGCGGCGTGCGCCTTGCGGTTCAGTTCAAGCGCGCCTGCCGCGTCAGCAACGGCGTTGAGAGCGCCCGGCAGGCGCCGTTCTTTGCGCGCGACATGTGTCCACGCAGCAGCGCCATGGCTGGGGGCGCTGTCAGGGCACCGCGCTGTATGGCGCCGGCGCAGCTGGCGCGCCCGTGCGGCATCAAGGCATGCGCAACAGCAGCTCTCTGGATGTTCCTGGACCCTGGAGGCGGGCCTGTAGGGTGTGGAGCCAGGGCGCGCGCCTGCGGGCGGCCCATGCAGCGCGGCCATCGGGCTGCGCGCGGCGCCGGCGCCCGCCGCGGCCAGCAGCGCAGCCGCGTGGCGCGCCGCTGCCGGGTGCCCCGGCTCGCCCAGCAGCGCCTGCTGGACCAGCGCGCCGGTCGCGCCGGGGGCCGCGGCCGCCCCGCGCACCATCACCTGCGCGTCCTCATGACAGGTTTAGGGTAGGGTCCTTGACAACGGCCAGCAGCAGGAAACCCCGGCAGGATCTTGCTCGCATCGCCCGCGGCGTGGGGCGGCAGGCCCTGCCGACGCGCGCCGCGGCGGGCAGGCGCGGCCGCGCGCCTGCAGCAGCCACGCCAGCGAGCTGGGCGAGCCGCGGCCGCCGGGGGCGGCCGCGCCGGGGCCGCCGGCCTCCGCGGCCTGCACCGCATC
>JAABUP010008162.1_pt1 | contig 13494 bp, 21 predicted proteins | sample 5559201 | NCBI WGS metagenome assembly JAABUP01 (sample SAMN10711887, study PRJNA513373) | rock metagenome | isolation source: Antarctica rocks | place: Antarctica | reverse complement strand
CATACCCTACTACAAGCTTGTAGCAAATCTACTCAAGTATGCGATGTTACACCACTGAGAGCTTGGGCCTGGCGGCAGTAGCCACAAGGTGCGTGGGAAGTCTGCTTGACGCGTCAAGGTTCTGCTACCTAGTGCTGTGTCTGCATTCAAAAGCATGTTCCCAGCAAGCATGCCCAGACACAGCAAGAGAGGCTTAGCTGGCAGATGCACAAATGTAATTCAATTTTTCCAGGCATGCTAGGGAGAGAGGTGGTCAAGGTAGCCATGGCTCTTGGCAAAAAGATTGATGGCAGTTGGTGCCTTTCAGCACTTGTTGCAGTTCGACTTGCAGACCAGTGAGCTTGACAGCCTGCTTGATGCTCTTTGGCTGGGCAATGTCCAACAAGCACCTAAAGCCTTGATTTCTTGTCAGCCAGGGCGTGCAGTTATGAAAGCCTTGTCTTGAAGCTGGTAAGCTCTGTTACTTGGGTTTTAGCACAGTGCTTACCATCAGTGCACAGTACACTAGTACACAGTACTCTGTGTATTGAAAGCAAATGACTATGACTCATCATGTGTACGCACCATATAGATGCAAAGTGGCCGTACCATCATGTCCGGCTATTCCCAACTGATGCTTGTGTCCACTGCTTGCATGTATACAAACATATTTAGTACGTTAACACGTGATGCAATTTATAGCTTGTATGTCATGCATGTCATATGACAGCTTACTTGCAACATATTGTCATAGATATGTCGATATTGTAGATGTACATTACATTCTATATGTTGCCTCTTTGCAGGGAAACATCTTAACTCTGCCAACGCTCAGCTTGCAGCAACTGCCGCAAAACGGCTGGAGTCAGCGTGTGCCAGCGCAAATACTCTGGGGCTTACAGCAGGAAATTGCAGTTCTGCAATGTTACATATGCTGGTGGAGGTTGCTTGTGCAGCATATGATCCAACAAGGAGTTCGAGTCCAAGCACCAATATCAGAGGGGCCATGTATCCAGCCATAACTTATGTGTGTACTGTGTCCTGGCTTAATGATTTTAGGACTTGACCTGCCTTTGTTGCGTCTTGTGCAGCCAGTGTGCGCCGCATTGCATGTTGAGTTGCAAGTGCATCACAAGGGTGCTAGCTTGACATCCTTACTGTGTGGACACATCACACAGTGCAGCTCATGCATGACCATACATTGTTTTCCGGAGAGATGTTTGCTCTGTAATTGAGTCGCCGGTTGTGGCTGTACGCAATGCAGGTCTACATCAAGGCTCGCAATGATCTTGTCTGCTTTTTGAGACTTGAATCATTTGCCCAAGAGCCTATGCAAAACATGAGAATGCACCATCAGACTGTTGGCAAAGCATCTTCTTCAGTACCTGGTAGGTCTTGCAGCAGATTGCAGTATGTTTTAAGCCAATGCTGTGCCCTGAACTCACAACACAACGTTGTATGTTTGAGCAAGATCTAGTTGAGCCAGCTGGCTCAGCATTTATAGCACGGCTGACATCATGTCAGCAATACTGCTGTCGTTTATGCGTTGTGCACCTTGCAAAGCCTGCAAGGCTTTGTGACATGCAAAGAACCAGTGTTGTACATGACCACATTTATGCCTGCCGTGCAGCTCATGCCTTCATCATCTTGTGCATGCTTTGATGCACGTAAAGCGTATTGAGGTTGACTGGCTCTTGCAGACCATGGATGTGAGGCGCCCTACTGACTCATAAGCTATAGGACTACGCACTACAGGCACGCACAGTTCTCATACCGCTAGCTTCGTATTTGCTGGTCTTTACCGGTGCGTTAGCAGTTCGCAGAACGAGACAGAGAGAGAGAGAGATTGCAATGCTTTAGCCAGCCAACAAGTCTGATCACATATAGAAGAAGACAAAGGTCAAATTTGGAGGACATCAAGACAGCTCAGAACAAACATGAAAACTTGCATGTGATTTTGTTGTGCGAAAAAGGACCGCATGGTGTCGGTGTTCGTGGAAAACAAAGGAGCATACTGCTGCCTAAGTGCATGGAGAGCCAGACACTCAAAAATCATGTGCATTTCATCTGCAACAGCCACATCACCACAATGCGTGCACCCCATTGGCCCTGGCAACATGCTGGCCTCCAGCAAAACGGCCAAGAACAACTGGCAACCGATGAGAACCAAGTCTAAACCGTAGAAATCGCTGCAGCGAACTGCTTGAGAACGCGAATTCCTAAAGCAGTCGTACTTGCGAAGCATATACGAAACGAACGGGGTGGTCGTTCCGATCGGGTTTACTTTTGGTTCGCAACCCGTTCTTAACACGTTCGTAAAGAGTTCACAGTACAGTGGGGCCCATAAGTCCTGATCAGGACATTTGCATTGCTGGAGATGGCATGGTACATTGCAATTCATGACCATGACGTCTCAGTGACTCAACATGGTCGTGCATCTTACATGACCAAGTTTGAAAGCCAAAGCTTTAGACTTCGTTCAAAATTTGGGGTAGCCTTTGCTCAGCAAGAAAGCTGCTGGCGCAGTCAGCGTCTGCGTCGCAGTCAAAGTCAAGGGGCAAGGGCTGCCTTTGGTATCACTATTAATGTAGTCTTCATTCAACAAAAATCTCCTTCAGGTCAACTCGGGGGACATCCAATCGAGTGATATCTGGCCAACATCCACAGCGTCCATCAAATCCTCTGCTGTGACCTCCTCCACCTGTATGAAAGTATCCAAGTCCTGATATACAGCTGTAGGACAATCCCTCTTTGCTTTTGCCATTTCACAGAGGCGCTCCTGTAGAAAGCGAGGCAATGTGGTTTGGTGTACATCAGAACAGGTAACGAGAGGCACTGACAGCTGATCCATACCTTGATGGCCTTCTGCAGCCTCCTGATTGCCTGTCCTTCAGTGGAGCCTATTGCAGCAACAGCCTCAAAGTGTGGAGCTTAAGCAAAACCAGGAGCGCTTGCCACATATACTAGAGAGCAGCCTTCAGCTTCTCCAAGTACACGTTCCAACAGGTAAAATACGGGGCTTATGCATAAATGGTGAAGTAAGATGAGTTAGCACGTTGCGGAAGACAGGACCCTTGGCCTCACAAGTTTACACCTGTGCTTGTAGTGATACCACTAGGCATCCCAGAGCTGTTGCCGGCAGCAGGACAGGCACCAGCAGCGTCGAGGTGCCCTGATACTACTGAACCACTCGACTGAAGTCACGGGCTAGTGGTTCATGGAAATCTTACGAGCTGCTATGTACCAAATGTTGATGCCGTTCTTAGGCCCTTTGACATATCAAGAAAACAGCGCAGCTTACGTACATATAGCCTGACAACTACTTGGTGTTGGCTGACGTCGTATGATGCCTACACTCCTTCTGCTGCCAGTTAACTATAGCAATGCGTCAAAACGAAAACACGAAGAGCAGGAGTGAAAGTTCGCCAGAGTGGCGGTGCAGCTTGAGCATCACTGTGCTTGCTTTGTCAGAAACAGCAACACTCCTAAGCAATGCAGCTGATTAGTAAGGCGCTCTCTACTTCCTTTCACAGTCCCCTTGCAGCAACTGCTTTTGACGTTCCGCTTCCACTCCGACGCGAATCATTGTCTGGGGCAACAAGTCGCGTGATCTCGGCTTGGGGAAAGCAGTATGGACAGCAACACGTTTTCGGAAAATACAAGGGGTCCTTACACGGGGACTGATCAACCAGCGACTGTGACCGACAGATTGCAAGGTATCGGAAGCATAGCCGCCATCGGCTCAGAGACACAGCTTCTGTCACAATAGCACATTCCAGATTGTACTGGACTGCAAGGTGCAGCAGTGTAAAGACTTTCTCTTGTCACCACTTACGAAGCAACCGTGTGCTGCAGCTTTCAAAACCAAAGGTTTTGGCTTTGCAAGCTTCCTGAAAGACAAGACTGTGCAAGGCGCCACACAGCTCAAGCAGAAGTCGACCGAGCCTGATGCCTCAGGCCAGACTGCGTATGATCGCATGCAAGAAGCGACGCGAGAGTGAGTCGTTGCTTTGCTTTCGAGGACGCTGCTGACATGTAGCTACAGGAGGTGTTTCTGCAGTTGCATGTGGAAAGGTTTCCTGCTCATACAACTTGTGCTTGTGTTGTGCAACTGTGATTACTTGTATCATTTTCTTACGGCTTCAACACCCAGCAAGGTGGCACAGTCTTTCAGTAGCCCATTTGCTGTCCTCTCTACAGGGCCGCTGAGAAAGTGAGCAGCACTGCAGCATTCGGCGGCCAGTGGGCCAACACATATTTCAAACGCACAGTAGACACAACCGTTGAGGGAATCCGCAGACTTACAGGCTCATCCCTTGCTGTGAGTGTTTCTCAATTGCTCTGTATCTTACAGCGCTGACTTTAATGCCATCACGGGTGGTAAAGACAAGCATGCTACTCAACAGATGTTCACATGCATGTTTGGACTGCACATGCACAGTTTGACAATGCAAGGCAGTAGCCATTCTCTTTTGCAGCCTGTGTTGCCTGTGCAGCAGGAAATGTCTTGTCTGCATCCTGGACCAGAGTGCTTTCAGTTCCCATGCTGCAAGCTACATGACACAATTTGGAATGGTCGCCTGGTTGAGGCTGCCTGCGGCGCATTGCAGTGGCAAACAACAGAACATCGTAGCAAGACTGTAATTTGCAGAGCGTCTGCAGAAGCGAGGCAAACACGAGGCCATGCCCGCGCCTGGTCCTGGTATGCTGTGCAGCCTTAGTCACCAGGGGGCTCGAGACAGAGGGCCTGTTTCTGGAAGAAGCGCCTCTGGACCTGGTTCAGTTCTTGATCGGATCCTTTCAGGAAGGTGTGATAATAGCTGCCATCTAGCTTCCCTTATCACCTGCAGCCGTCTCAAAACTTCCATGTCAACTGCAAGCTGCTGTGAGTTTCGTTCTCTCCAGTTTGTCGGCAAAGCTAGCAGTCTTTGATGCCATCATGACGGAAGTGCCCAAAGCTCTAGTGTCCTCAGTGCTAGCAGTCTTTGATGCCATCATGACGCAAGTGCCCAACGCTCTAGTGCCCTCAGTGCTAGCAGTCTTTGATACCATTATGACGCAAGTGCCCAAAGCTCTAGTGTCCTCAGTGCATGTGCCTCTTCCTGTAGAAGCAACAAAGAGAGTGCAAGGAAAGACTGCAGGAACCAAGGGCATCAAGACACTGTCTGTCACAGTGAACAACTTTTGTACATCTGTAGAGGTCGGTTTCAGCATGATGTCTATGTCAAAAGGTGCCGTTGCTGGCTGCAGGTTCAGGAGCAGTGCTGCCTCCAGCCGGCACATCTCCACATGTGCTAGCCAATGCCATCAAACATTTCCTAGTCACCATGCCTGAACCCTTGCTCACCTACAAGTAAGTGTGTGCACCCAGTTCTGATAACTCTGTTGAAGTACCGCTGTGCACCGCATTGCAAGCTGTTGCGTCTGAACTTCAAACCATGACACACTGATGGGAGTGTGCAGGCTGTGTCGCGCATTCCATTATGCTGTTAGTTGCAGCTTTCGTATGCAACTGCAGCAGCCTATGTCCGCTTGCTTGCTGACTCACACACCCTTTGCCTTTCGCTTCCCTATGCATACCTCTGTATATCACATCCGGTCTCACTATCTCTCTTTGCCCGGCTATTCACTCATTTGCAAGCCTGGCATGGGCTCTTTATTGCACATGATTGTCCAAAGGAAAACACATCAGTGACACGTCATTGTTGGCGTTCTTGACTGTCACCACAGGTTATCTTACAGGGATCTACTCAGGACTGTATGTACCTGACCCTACGGGAAGAGACACGTCTAATCAGTGAACGAGTGAACGATTGAATGAATGAATGAATAGTACATAACATGCATGCACCCCTCACGCCAGGCAAGTGCTGATACAGGTTGCTTCCTCAGTTGATTCAGCATGGCAGTCAGCAACCAGCTCTGGCAAATCTAGTCATAGCAGAGCTGCCAGCAGCCAACCAGTGCACATTGCAGCTGCTGCTAGAGACATTCCACAGGCTCAGTGGCAATGCAGCTGTGAATGAGATGGATGCGCACACTGTTGCGACTGTCATCACGCCCTGTGTTGCCTGGAACCCACCTCCTAAACCAAAGGTAATCCTTGTTGTATACACAATACTGACTCAAGACAGTAGTCATGCTCCCTGATGTGAGGCATGCACTATGCATCTGTTGGAGTGTTCTGAGCAGAGCAGAGCACATCTGCAACCATGTGGTGCTTGCATGTCTGTGGCAAGGCAGGGGGGTCAAAATGAATTTCATTGCAGCTATTGTTACTACATATGAAGTACAAGCATGCTGGGGAAGCTGAACATGAACAGGGCTAAAACATTGTTTGGCTGCAGAGCACATTCAGCATACCCGGAATCAGCAGCAGCCCTACAGCACCTCCAGAGATGACTAGAACAAGCTCTGGGCGACAAATATCAGTCGCCCCACAACTCAATACAGTGTTAGAGGGTGATGAGACAGGGGATGGGTCACCATCGGGCAGTCTGGTCAGGATACAGTTGGATGATGACGACACACATGCAATTGTGAGGGTGTTGGAGCATCTCATTGCCAACTACAGGCAGCTGAGTGATACGCCCAACAGTCCATTGTATCAAGGACCTCGAGTGTAGGATTTGGTGCATGCTTTGCCATGGCTCAGATGTTTCAGTAATGTACAGTGTGTTGGTATAACAACATAGTATTATTTGTTGCTGACATTTGTGAGACAATCGCGTAGCTGCTGAGGCCTCGGGGAGGCCCCGGGGATATTCAATGACTGCTTACGTGCTTTACTTGTGCAGCACACGCAACATAGTGTTGGATTTCTGCACTACATAAATAGCAGCGTCTGACTGGAGCACCAACCGGGTATCCTTACACGTAGTCATCAAATGTATACATGTATACATCGAACATGCTCTACTGAAATGCAAACTGGTGGGCAGTACTGACAACTGAACCAGTTTGAATCTATTCGTTCATAGTCTAAACATAAAGCGGACTTGCATAGCAGATACAGTCGGCCAGTATGGCCCGCAGACAAGACGTGTACCATGCGCAAAATTTGATGACTAACACGGGAAACAAGACTTGCAGACGCTGCGACCCTTCCCGCCTTGGTTTTCTAAGTGATAGTACACATGCCTTTCACGTCAAGCACTTGTCAAAGTCTCCTTTTCCTCCTGTGTTCCATCACTTTCCAGAGGCATATACTGAGACATGATGGCCCGAATTTCTTGGTGCATCTGTGTCCTGATGCGGTATTTGTACACAGCAAAGCCTCCAGCTGCAAGCACACCAGCAGCGCCCACAACAATGAGCAGGACCGCCCACAATGCCAGGCCGCCTGCACACAAACCCCAGTGAATGACTGCTGCTGATGCCATCAGTAAACTCAAAGTACACGACATGACTTGCACCCATCCCAAACTGCTGAGATGCTACACAGTATGCAGGATGACAGTTGTTTCTGGATGCATCATTGTCACAGGGCTTGACAGGTGACTTCTCAACCAGAGACAGTCTTACCCCTGCCACTGCCTGCCTCACTGCACACTCCAGTGGACTCGTCACAGTCTGCCAGGTCGCACTTGGGCACGCACTCAATGACACCATTGCTCTTGGCAAAGGCCGTGAAGCAAGAGGGGCACTGGCAGACATGGAGGGGCGTGCTCTGGGGGTCCCGCCCATTGGCCGCATTGCTCTGCACACAAACGACTGGAATGTCACACCTGCTGTGATGTGACAACCAACACATGCCAACTGTTACGGCCAACACATGCCAACTGGTACAGCCAACACATGCCAACAACACAAGCCAACTGTTACAGCCAACACATGCCAAAAACACAATCTGACTGTTACAGCTGACAAATGCCAAGAACACAAGCCGACTGTTACAGCCATCACATGCCAACAACATCACAATGTGAAGACTGAAACTCCACAACAGGCTGATCAGCACAACACCCGGGGATGACGGCTGCAGCAGGCAGCAAGACAGAAACAGGACCTGCATGTTCGGTGAGAATTGCATAATTTGCACCTGATACTGCTCAAGATTGTCCTTGCAGGCGGAGTAGGTCTTGGTCTTGCCATTCACGGTGTAGTCCTGGTGCCAGCAGCCTCCATGGTCACTGGATGCACATTCATCCTCCAAGTCCTTCAGGCACCTGGACGACGATGGTGAGCAAGAACGTCAGCCAACCCCCGTAGGACGCACACATACTCACAACACTCACAACAAGAAGGTGTGTATGAAACACGCAAGGTGAGCAAAAACGTCAGCCAAACCACACACGGTGCACGCATACTCGCAACAAGAAGATGGGAACATGACATGGGATTGATGCAAAGCATGGCCAAGCGTATATCATAGCAAGTTCAGAGCATTGCATTGCATGGTTGCAGCAGGCATCAGCCAACACAACACTAACTGTACCAGTATGATTTCACAGTTGCCGAACGCAGAGCAAGGCAAAGGGTGCACAAGTGCCATGGCGCAGCATGCAGCAAAACAGGCAAGCTGAGCAGGTGGTAACTGCCAGTGCTGAAACAGTTGTTTTCAGCCACAAATCGGGTTTAAATCTATCAATAACAGAGGGGCTGCGCAACTATCTAACTGTGGTAGAGAAAAGTGAATTGGTAGAACCAGGCAAACGCTCAGTGGTGGCGGCTCAGCAACATCACAAGATGCAAAGGTCCACCAAACACAGCATTTTCCATGCACAATCATCAAGGCACGAAGATGCAGTTGGTCAAACAAGCACAGCAATTGCCATGCACAATGTCCAATGCGCAAAGCAAAAGCTCTGACTTACTCATAGTTGGCAGAGCCAGGGATGTCATGGCAGGCACAGCGCTCGCAGGTGCAGTCTGGATGCAGATCTGCCTCTGACGCTGAGCACTGGTTTATCTTCAGGCAGGTTCGGCCGTTGTCACTGGGCACGTATCCATCCCCGCACACACATTCATACCCATTGATGGTTCGCTTGCACTTTGTCTTCCCATCCGTGCTGCAGGACAAACAGAGGTTGCAGTTTCGTGAGGTGGGACAGGCACAACATTGCTGTGCAAGAAGGCCACCACCAAATTCACTTGTTGCAAGACTGTGCTGTTTGCGACCTCAAAAATAAACAGGAGACGACGCTGCTAATCCCTCATCCAGACATGCAAGGTACTCAGCATGACATTGGGACTAATCAACCCATGGAAATCTTCTGTAGCACTTGGTCATTGAACAAAATATTTCAAGAAGGTATAATATGTATATGCACGTATACAATTATTTATGCATATTAAAATGGGCAACCCGATCAAGCAGTACAGAGAGATAGACATCTTGCCGCACGGTAGCTGCCTCAAGGACAACCGTCTCTTTCAATTGCGCCATTATACATTCATAGTCAACAATGTAATCAACAAAAATAGCAAACGACTAACTGTGCTTACTTGGCTTTGCAGTCAGTGTCAGGCTGCGAGCCTTCTCTGCAGGTGTCTTCTTGCATGCACACCGAGGGCTCAGCACCGTAAGAGAAGCCCGCACAGATGGCTTGCAGCACCTCAGCGTAAGCTAGCTTGCCACGATACTGGCCGTTGTTGATGCGGATTGTTGGTAAAATGAAGACCTGCATGTCATCATCAAACTGGTCATGCCACGGCTCCGTTTGTTGCTGACACACCATTGTTGGTGGCACACAAGATCTGCATGTCATTGCCAGAGGTACATGCTACGATGCTGGCCCTATAAACATGGACTGTGAGCAGAATGCAGCCCTGTGTCTGTTACCAAGTGGCTCCATACAAGCCTTCATGCAACAAGTTACTGACAAAGGCCTGCATTGGAGCAGAGGTCCATCACGTGCCTCAGTTGATGCGTTCCTGGCTCTGATGTGGCATACACATACACTACATGAATGATGTCCACGAAGTGCAGTACAGACAACCAGGCAGGATCTGTTGTATCAGTCACGGTCACACCACCCACCAATGCAGCACCAGGTAGCATTGGGTAGTGGCAGTCACACTTGCATCTCACCTGTTACCTCGCCACAAACCACAGACAATTCCAGGTAATGTTGAACAGGAAAAGGATGATGACAGTGTATCTTACCTCGCCAGTGTCAGCATCACCTCTTTGGCTGGTCATCTCCGCCTCCATGATGCTATTGTCCCGGTCTTCCTGAATGTTGCCAATGCAATTTCGCAGGGCTGACAGACTGGACCATGAGTCACCATTTAATTCACTGAAGACCTGCATGAAGCATGCAAACAACGTGGTTGGTTACAGTGTGGTGGAAGGACAGCAAAGTTGGTATGGTACCAAGATCTAAAACCTTTCCAGTCAAGATGGACTGGCAGCAATGACAAACACAAGTACAACCGGAGTACCGTCAGGATGTGTGTGTAAAACTAGCTGCGCTGGCAGACTAGCACAACAAACCCACACGAAGGGTCTTGGTGCAGACTCTGTTCCAAACCAAACAAACTTTAGGCTGTCACAACCATTGCAAAATTGACATACCCGTTCAGCGCAGGCTTCATTGTAGTTGTTGCCACTCATGGTGCACTCCTCGCCAAACTTGGTGACGTACTCCCACCATCGGTAGGACTGTCCTGAATCATTGGCCAGCTGGAAGACGCACAACTGTCGCAGATTCTCCTGCAGTGCCAGCGTGAGACTCAGACACACTGGCGTTAAGACACTGAACCTTTGTATGACACAGACGGATGTGTTACCAGGCAATTGCAGGACTTACAGGTCTTACTCCAACTCATTGTTGCAACTGCAGGTTCAGCAGAAGCAGACATGCATTGCATCAGCGGATTGTGTGACTTTCCTGCAGAAATATGTATCTAATTGGGAACAGCAGAATGATGTGCGAGCCTGTCAGAGGCAGATGCTGCAGCTCATCTGACTCAGGAACACTGCATTTGCGCCTGCACTGCAAAGGGTGCATCCATTGCTCTCAAGGAGTGCACACCTGGACGACATCAGCACCAGAGTAGCCATTCTCCATATCGCCATCTGGGTCTGGTGTGCAGTACCTACCCTGATGTATGCATTGGCTCTGGCATTCTGCTGACTGCCGGTATACCCTAGGGCACACCCAGACAATGTAGTGGGGGCTGAACCGGGTCCAGTTCTTTTCCAGCTCTCTTGCAACAGGTACAAATTCCTGGAACAGCGTGACAACTGACATGAACAAAAACATAACAGTATGGTGGTACCAGCCTACCACCACAGCAATCTGTGCAATGATGTGCAATGCCACTGGGTCACATTCTGGACAATTCAACCTGATCGTATGCTATATGATTCCAAGGACTATCATGAACTTGTCCCCTAGCATATTGCACTGCTGGTGATAGGGCACACTAACAGCATTTGTTTTCCTTGACTTGTGACTTTGCGCCTGGCAAGCACCATCCCAGGCATGAAGCTTTATGGCCATGTGCACATCAGTCCAGCATGCCTCAAAAGTCGTGCTTGGCCAAAAGCACAATTGGTGGTCAGCCTAGAGGTTCTGATTGCAGCACACCTTGATGAACTCTTTTTGTACATCACAAACAGCCCCACACTGATCATTGCTGTTTGTCCAGAACTCCCAGTCGACTTTATCAGCTTTGGGTAGTGCGTCTGTCCAGTCCATGACCACGATGACCTCCTCCTGACTGGTGCCTTTCTTGGCAACAAGCGTTTTCAGAGCATCGCCTGTGGTTTTGGTCACAAACGCAGCAGGGATGGTGATGTTCCTCAGATACCTGCAAGTGAAATGAACAAGGGTGGCTGTAGGACGTATTGCACAGTTTCAATGACCTGCAACTGCAGATGGTCAGAGGTAAGATGTGCAAATTGCTGACAAATGGTCAGATCAATAAAATGCGTGCGGTGCACAAGCAGACAATCAGACAACCAGCAGTGATTTGGTGCACAATGATGCAGCAGGGAAAACGGCATGCTGATGAGCATTGTGCACAAAGAGATAGACAGGAAAAGCGTTTTACTTGTAAGATGACTCATCGTCCTCGTCACGTGCCTCCATGGTGGTGTGGGCATCCTCATAGTTTACTACGATGACCTGGAATGTCAAGGTCTTGTCATTGGTGGGCTTGTCATTGGTGACAATAAAGAACAGCATGAAATGCAAGCAGAACATGGCAGAAATGTCACTGTCATGGCATTGCTGCCTGGCGCACCGCTTGAGCCCCAGCTTGCTGTGCATTCCACACTTTGACAGCAAATTTGCAAGCTTCCTCTCCTGTGCTAGCTGCAGGCAACAATACATCTTCTCAATTCCTGCATGTGACTGTTCAAGTGCACCAGGTCGACAAACTGGCGACAAACGCTGCCTACTTGGCCCTCTGTCTACCATCATGACAAAATTTGTGTCTGCATCTTCTCCAGTATGGCCAAGCTTGAATGGAGGGCGAGCTTGCTGCATCATTCAAACACAACGTTATACTGCCAGCTCAGTAAAGGGGCTAGCAGTGCAGTTGCAACTAGGAGGTGACCTACCGAAAAGTCAGAACAAGCATACTTGCACTCGGGTGAACATGTGAAGTCGAGACCATGGTCTGGGTCCACGTAGACTAGTTTGCCCCTGTTAGAAGTGTTTTGACGTCAGCCCAGAAAATACGCTATGATCACGAACTGTAACGAAGCAGGTAGAAGTGAACGTACACCAAGCTTCCTCCATATTGAGGGGCCCCAAAATTTGCAAGTGACATGTCGAAGCCATCTGGATGTGCTTGCCGACCGCTTATAGGAAACTTGATTGTCAGAGCGCTTTGCTCAACAACAAAACGTGCCTGAGCACTAAGGGTGAACAACAAGGTCCCCGACACCAAGTATGACCACAAGCGCATGATGCTAGACAACGCACAGTGTGTCAGTGCGATCGTTGCTTGCGTAGCGCAAGACCAGCACGATGTTGTGTTGACCTAATGTACGCGCTTAGGACAACGCGCAACTCGCACGTCACCTACAGCTTAGGGAAGAAGAGCAAGCGCCAGCAAGTCCGTGCAAACGTGGACTTACGGACTTCGCACCGCCACGCGCTTCTCTGTTACACTAACGAAACGGCATGTAGCTAGAGCTGTGATATATATTCACCTAACTGACCACTGACCTTTTGCCAGAGTTCTGCTTGTGTCAGGGTTATGCAATGTTTTATGAGTCATCAATGCCTGTGAGTGTGTGCAAAACCCTATCAAAACAGGGGGTTTGTGGGGAGTGGGTTTTAACAATTCTTGGAACAGCCCTATTTTCACACCTTACAGCCCTCCCCTAACTGCCCTCAACCCTGTAATACTTAGTGCAGTACTGTAGCCTCTACTGACCTATTTACCTATTTACAGGATTTCTAGAAAAGTATAGAGGTTAGCTCAGAGTTGAGCTTCTGAGGAGGATTTGGGCTGAGCTGTAAGTAAGTAAGGCTGAGTCCAACACACACACACACACACACACACACACACACACACACACACACACACACACACACACACACACACACACAC
>JAABUP010008160.1_pt1 | contig 13499 bp, 15 predicted proteins | sample 5559201 | NCBI WGS metagenome assembly JAABUP01 (sample SAMN10711887, study PRJNA513373) | rock metagenome | isolation source: Antarctica rocks | place: Antarctica | reverse complement strand
GTGGCGGCCCGGGGCGGCGCGGCCGGGCGCGCGCGGGGGGGGCCCCCCCCCCCCCCAGACCCACCCTGTGCCCTAGGGCTGCCATGGAGAAGCGGTAGAGATCGTTGAGATGCGGCATGCGGCGCCGCTGAGCCCTAGTGTCATGCATGGCCACCTCCATCATGTTGAAATCCTCTTCTTGCTTGCAGATGATGCAGCCCATGGCATTGTAGGCCATGAAGTGCTTCTGAGAGCTGTCACCTGTTGACATGCATGCTTCAAGCATGACTTCGTTCGTTCATGCAATCAATATTTTGTTCCAACACTCACACACATCACTCCATGTCATCTATCAATTTCTGCTTTTTATTGACACTGGGTCACCCATACTACAAGCAAGCACCCCTGGGTCGGGATGCATGTGATGTCATGAAGTGTTCTGTTTCAAAAATATTGGATTAAATGGCACAGAAACATAACTTCAAGTGTATAAGCAGTGTTGCTGGATGCAGGCATGTTTGGTGAAAAATGTATGCAGCCATCTGCCTGGATATGCTGGATCGGACAACAGCAGCACCTGAAGGAGTTGCGCCCGGCTGAATAGCTGCCTGGGGACTAGCGCCTCTTGACATTCCATAGACTGCTCTTCCCTGAGGGCCTTTGCGTCTCTTGGTGGCACTGCCTGGGGCTGTTTCATCGCCAGCCATGTCATCCTCCATGTCATGGTCTATAAAGCTGTCCATTCCTTGCTCTTCTTCTTCTGTATAGCAGCACAGATGTGGTGTGGTACAATCTGGGGAAGGGTGGGTGCATCATAGGGCAGGGGACAATTCAGCATGTGGCATTATTGTACTAGCAGCTTCTGATTATCTGTCTGATTGCTTCCTTTGTAGTTGGCCCTGGAGTTGCCTCAAACCTCATTGACATAGACAGCTGCGCCAAAGTGAATTGAGCTGCTATGAGGCATATATTCGAAAGGACACGTCAATGTTCACTGGTTGCAATTATGCCTGTGATGTGTCTAAAGTAGCCTTCACTTGGTCATGCATCATACCTTTGGAAAAGTGCCCACAGGAGGGAAGTACTTGCTCACGGAACGACCACGATTTCCAACAGCTCATTTTATGCAAACTGCAGCCTGTGCTTGAACTCAGCACCCATTTGCTCAGCCTTGCGCATCCACTCATGTGCTTGCCTACCTAGGGGGTCTACACTACCAGCCCTCTCTCCGCCCCCCTCTTGATGGGAGGCCACACCATGGGCAGGCAAGCTGTCAGGGCTGACATGGGGACCAGGATGATCCCCAGGCACAATGTCAGACCAGACAGCAACACTGCCCTCTTCAGAGACGCATGCAAGACTGTTGTGATCTGGGTGCCAAGAGACTGCAGAAATGGTGGCTGGACAGCTGCGCTGACTCAATGCTTTGCGCTGGCTGACGTCCCAGAGAACCAGTAAGCTGTCTGTACCGGCACTGACCAAATATAGCCCTACAGGCAGTCAGTGCCTTGCTGCTAAAGCACAATCTAAGCCTGTTTGCCCGTCATTCAGCAGACAGGAGATGGATTCAGTGAGGAAGCTGATGATGTTGCAGGCAATTGACCCGCAGTGTCAAGTGAGCAACTCAGACAATGAAGATGCCAGCTTACCATTGGAGACAAAGACCACATGCACAGGGACCTTGAGCTCAAAGTCAAATACCAGCGTTGGTGACACAAGTAGCTTGCAGAGTGCAGCTGCCAGCTTACCATTGGGTGAGAAGGAGACCAGATTGATGGGGGCTGAATGGGGCCCTTTGAGGCTGAAGGCTACTGACCAGGATAGGCGCTCAAACATGGAGACATCGTTGTCTGTGCCGGGTACAGCCAACAGGCTGCCACCATCAGGATGCCAGGCAGTGCCGCTACGCCTGGCAGAAGTCACATCTACCTGGACACATCACGCATGTCATATTGCTCATGGCTGCCCCTCTCACAAGTTATGATCAGCATTACATGTGTTACACAGTGACTCAGCAAGGGCGTCATATGTTCTAGCCACTGTGAAAATGATGATGCTGCAGAACAATCGCCTGGCTCGGGAGGACAGCCTACACATAGCTGGTGTAGGTCAAAGTGAGCATGTGCTGACGCATGCTACACATGCATGGCACAGGAGTGTAGGCTGTATGACTGACGTAGGGTACATGTGTGACCAGCTATCAATTTTTGACCAAAATGAAACAGTTGAATATCAGTCAGCTTTGCATAACAGCATTAGGCAAGATCACTTGAAGTGCTGTGTCTGTGTCAGCATGGTGTGTCATGACAATTGGTCGCTGCAAAGCTGATGCAAAACTTGGCGCAGCATAGAAGGATAGCAAGGCAGAGATGCAACAAGATGCCACCTTTGGTGCAACTCTCTTCTGAGCATACTTCACTTTGCCATCTGCCATGTCCCAAATCTGAAGAGTGCCTTCTGCTGATACAGACGCCAGGAACTCACTTTCAGGGTCAAATGCAAGACTTCGGGTATAGGCACCAGCTCGCAGAGTCCGAAAGACCTGTGACATTTGTGGCAGCTGTCGCTGGCTTAGCGATCTTTGTACAAACGCCAAATCAGACCAACAAACTGATTAAGAGAAGGTAGCCATCACACAGCTTCTTCTGTCTTTGAGCTGGTTGCACAGCATACTCCTGAGGGTTTGTGCAACTCAGCTGTTCATAAGGCAGACCACATACCTTGCTTGCTGCAGCGCTGATGAGCTTGATGCCTTCATCATCCCCGGCTGCGGCCAGATTAGTTCCACTTGGGCTGTATGCAAGAGCACGCACTGGCAGACTGAACCTGGTTGCTACACTGTCAAAGGTACCATCTGGAAGCTTGTAAATCTGCACATGCAAGGACACTCTATGCACTTACGTACTAGGGACACTTGCCAACACAGCAACTTTTAGAGTCACAGATGCAGCAGCATACCTTCACGAAGTGCGCCTGATCCCCAACTGCAAAGTTGTCTTGCACCGGGCTAACTGCTAAACAGTGACATGCAACAGCTTCAGCTTGCATGCTTCTGGTGATCTTGTCAGACAGGTCATCTGCCTTTTGAGTGCACAGCTGGCCATCTTGCCCGCAGGATATGACTTTCAAGCTATCGCTTTTGCCAGCGTAGCCAATTCCTGCCATGCCCGGGGCGTGGGCGGACACAAACTCGAGAGTGGCAGATCCCATGCCTGGCCAAACAGCGTATGGAAGTTTCAAGTGCGCGAGTCTATTCTGGCAAAACAGCAGCGCATGTGCGCAACATGCAGAGCGTTAGTGCTTTACTGCGTTAGTGCGTTAGTGAGCAAGAGATGATCTGTAGAATCGGTGTGGCGGACATGCATGCTGCGTTCGAAAATTTAAAGATGCAACATGCATGTGCTTATGCTGTTGAGTGCGATGCAGTTCAACCGCAGTATATACAGCATGCTTTGCGGCCTGGCTTGCAGTGCTGAGATGAAGTGGAGCTTGCACGGGCCTATCGCATGTTGCAGAGCAACAATGGCACGCATTTCCATGTATTGTTGGCCATCTGACATGCAAAAATGTGTTATTCAAAATTGGCAGCTACTCACAAATGCTGAAACGTGGTGTAGAGGACGTCACCACAATGTAAGTGGTGCTCAGCATGGTTATATCTTTTGCGATGACTGCAACACCGATTAAAATCGTTCTCTCCTGATGTCACATGGATTGTCGAGCATTCCTCTTCAGCTTCCCCCAGGCCAACATGAACCTCAGAGCATCTTGACTGCAGAAGCAAATGCCAGGCATGTTGACCGGGGCTCTCGGCGTCCGACCGTCAGGGTTCAATGCATCCTGCACGTTCAAGCCAAACGGTCATCACAAGCCTTGTCGCTCGCTCGTCCTGTCGGTTCATGCGGAAAGTCGTAGGTGCGACAACACAGGCTAGTAAAGCAGATAAGACATGTGGGTGGCTCTCCGTGACTTTTTGCCGCTGTGCAGGGAGCTGGTTTTGCACAGCGTGAACGTGGGTGTTCTCGGGGCTCTGTTTACATTCGGAGCTGCCCCCAGACCGCAGAAGCTAGGTGCATAAGCAGTACACATGGCATGTGATTCTGCTGTTTGTGACAGTTAACAAACCTTCTTGCAATTCGTCCTTGGCAGGACATTTCAAAAGTCTGAGGGCAGTCTTGCTGCTGTTTCTGCTGGGCGCAATTTGCTGCCTCCTTGCAGGTGTGCAAGACATGTATGGCACACCCTCGCTGGGACTGTGTCCTTCAACACCAAACTGTATTTCCACAGCAGAAGAAGCCAACATGAGTGAAGATGTCAATGGCGGCAAAAGCCATTATATTCCTCAATGGTAGGCATCGCATGGGTTCACAACAGCCCTGAGGGTTGTTGCACTTCATACTTCACTGCAAGCGTACATGTCAAGCGGCAACCTGTTTGAGGCTGATACTGCAGGACGTACAACCCCATCCCTGGGCGTGGCAGGAACAAAGCTGTCAGCCAGCAGCAGGCCATGGATGAACTGAAGTCAGTGGTAGGGTGCTGTGCTTTTGTCATCTTTTCCTTCAGAGTCGTAAATGTTGATGATGTTTAGTGCAGCGATTCACATACAGCATCAGATCTACATGTGAGACTCCATGTGTGTTCACCATTGTCATTCGACGGCTGAACATTGCCAGGGTTGGCACATTTGATGACAAATGACGTTTCAGATGCATAGCATATCATTTGTGCCTATGCAGGTGGCAGTCATTAAGCCGGACAACTTCACTCCCACAGTCATCCAGCAGACTGATGACTACCTGTATGCTGAGTTTCAGTCTCCTACTTTTGGTTTCATTGATGATGTTGAATTCTGGTTTCCAGCAAACAAGCAGAAAGATGGCATTTGTGAGTATCGCAGTGCATCGCGCATTGGTGAGAGTGATGGAGACATCAACAGAAAGCGAATCAAAGCTATCAGATTGGAGCTTGAAAAGAAAGGCTGGAAAAGCATTGGCTACTCTTAATTACAAGGCCTAGCAAGGCCTGATGCAGCCATCTGCTACATTCCATTCTGCCTCATTTCTGTCACAAACTTTCTCAGTGTTGTATGTGACAGGTAGGAATGTAGTAGTCATGCTCTATACTCTTTCTGTCAGTAGCCCGTTCCGCTCGTTGCAGGCCACACAATAGTAGTACTTTGTAGTTAAACCAGGTTGTCATTGCCTCTGTTCACCAAACAAAAAGATGCAAGCTTTGCAGTGCGGCCTGGAGTACACAACTTGTTCCTCACATTGGTCAGCTTGCGGATCACGTTTTTCAGCACAAAGCGTGCCTGCTTGAGTGTCTGCTCTGCGCAGCGCCTTTTGTATTTTGTCCAGCGTTCTGATGTCTGTCTGATACTTGACGTTGGCACACATTCTGCATGCTGGTCAGCCTGATGAGCTCATGCAAAGCAATGCAATTGACATGGCACATAACAAAGCAATAATTTATATTTCAGCCTCAGACACACGTGCACGCCTAGCAAGCGCTCAGCAGTACATCTGGTACATGTCGATCCTTCCAACAGCAGGCAGTGCTGCAGCAGTTTGAATGCTTGTCCACGACAGCACCGGTAAAACTATACTTTGCACTGCAAGATTAGTCCCAGTCATGGTATGTCAGGCTGTTGCAGTCTGCGCGCTCATTGTCTCCGTGGCACATCTGGGCTCGAAAACCTCACCATCATACCAACCCCCCTCGTGTCACAGCATATAGGGTGAGGTCACAATTACTGGAAGGGCGCCGTTGCAGTTGAATGCAGGGCCAGCAAGGACTGTCTCACGTAAGTACATTTCAAACGGCTTCCGCAGGTCCCCCTGTGGCATTTGTCAACCGCGGCCAATACCTCTGCTCTTATGAGCTCAACAAGAAGTTTCATCCCCTAAATGAGTCAGAGCTGGCGGTAACATACTAGATTACGACAGATTCGCCTTCCACGTGCTGCGGCAAAAAGATGGACGTCGCTGCAAGTCAAGTGTTTGAAGCAAATTCTGTACTTGGTGCCTTCGAAAATCGGCTTGCCTGCCTTGGAGAGGCGTACTTCAACGCAATGTCGTCTGAACACAGTACTAGCTGCGGAACTGAATTTCCAATGACAACGTCCGGCAGTTCCGTGGCGGAAGACACGCCAGAGTCTGAACATGCACTATCGGTTCTGGACTTCGCGCACCAATATGCGCCGGGGACGCAACAAGAGGTATGCGCCGACTGGCGCTGGCATCTTGCGACAACCAGCATTCTGCGTGTTTGCTGCCAAAGACCTGCTTCTCTCTCTGCAGTGCCACGGGCCTCGTTCAAGCAGACGCAAGAGGCGACGAGACGGCCCTGGTCAGGATGAGGAGCAATCACTTAGACAATCTTGCGCTTATCAGCTGCGCCATCAGGCATCAGATGGCCGTACTGTGCACCGCTTGCAGACAACGGGGCCGGACTCAGCTGCAGATTGCCAGAAGAGCAGCTCAGCTACGTACTATGTTGCCATCTATAGCTGTCTGATTCAGTGGTGCTGCCGTCTGAAAGCGCTGCAGCCCAAGTGCATCATTACCAAGGACGTTCTGCACAGAACTCTTGACCTGTTCCATAGATACCGTCAAGCCATCCAAATAGCAGACCTGAGCGCCCAAGGTCAAGGCGCTACAGCGGTGCATCTGGCTGCTTGTCTTTGGATTGCATCCAAGAACGATGGCAACCGTGCCTGCGTGCCCAGCAGGACTTTACTCACAAAAGCCATTTCTGTCTGCCCAGAAGAGCTCAGCCAGGCAGAGTTGACAGTATGCTGCCGGTTGCACTGGAACCTGTTCAACTCTCAGGTTGCCTCTGCTTGTCAGCACTAACAAAGCTGATTGTGGAGATTTGTCTGTGTCGCAGAGACACGCCAACAATTGGCACACTTAGCATGCTGACCACCAATGTGCAGCATGCTGTGTTCTGTGTACTACAGGTCTCTGCTGTGATTTCTCGGATTGTAACAGTGCTATTTTGAACGAGGCAATGTGCGCATGCACAGGTTGACAAATGAATGACCTATGTATCATATTGAGTGAATCAGTTGCTCCTGGCAATTTCCAGCATCACCCAGTTTGCTTTGATAGTCAAAGTGGTCTGACAGGTTGAACAGCGTTGTTGCTCAATTCTGTGTCAACTTTCAGAGAATTCAGTTGTAGTGTTCTCGGACAGCTACGGTACACATTGTCTTACTTGCAGTCACAGGCTGAGAGTACACATGTCTCTTTGCTTTTTGTTGAGTTTCAGAGTAGGAACAGCTTTTACAGCTCTTGCTTAGTAATGACTGCAAACAACTCCACCTGATTTTCCTTCCAGTTGCTACAGCAGCATGTGCCATATGTGCCTCACGAACGTTGGTACCTTTCAAAAGTTGCGTAAGACTTGTTTCTTCCTCTTGACTGGCCTTCTGAGGGTCATTGTCAAGGAAAGATCTGCCTGTCTGCCATCCACCATCGTGTGGCAGTTGTGTGGCATGCAGCCACCAGTGCGACAGTCTTTCTTTCCAGCAGTACCTTCACTACCGCATCATTTATGCAAATATGTGCACCACAGCTTCAACATGTTGGTACTCTACAGCCTTACAAGACATCTTCTTGAAATCAAATTGTAGTGGGTCTGCAAAACAGAGGCACCAGTTTGTGCAGGTGATTGGGCTCTCAAAATTCCACATGACAGTACACAATGCACACACAGTCTGGGGTTACAGTGCTTGGCTACTTCTTGCGCCTGTTGGTGCGTGTGTGTCTTCGCTCATTTGGATTATGCTTCCAGCTTGCCAGTGCTGCAGCAGCTCCCTTGTATTGTGCTGCGCTGCCATGATTCTTTTGGAACCAGCTGTCAGGCCCATACTCTGGAGCAAAAGCATCCACAGCCTCATCCTTGGGCTTTCTATTGCGCCGTTTGTTCAGCTTCTGCATCAGGACATCCTCACGCAGAATAGGTGCATTCTTCTGATAACCACCCTGCATGATCACTTGCATAATCAGCAAAAACAGTGCTGGGGATCAGAGCTGGCTTTGCCTGATGTACAAGCCAGTTTTGTCACAGTAATGCAATGATTGCAATGCATGACATGCATATGACAAGCTGTGCAAGCTCAGGATGAAGTTAGAACTGAGCCAGCATGGGCTCACTTCCTCGGCAAAAGCAAGCTGGCCAATGCTACACTGAATGGCAGATGCTGTGCCATTCCAGACAAAAATTGAGAACACGGTAAACAAGGTCAAAATAGGAACCATACAGGGCGCTACTCAGGACTATACATACCTGACCTTAGGGGATGACACAAAATGAGTGAATGAGTGATTGAATCAATGAATGAACGATCAAACAAAGAAAATGAACAAAAGCAGGAACAAAAGGATGAAGGTCATGTATACATGCTTATGGGAATCTGCACGTCACAGTGCCCTCGAGTGCCTCTTCACAGGCAAACAATCAGCAATTTTGCAAAAGTGAAGAGCCAAGCGCAGGTGTTTGCTTAGCAATATGCACCTTAGGCTTAGGAAGGGAGTAACGAGTCCCTCGTGTGTTGAAGCGCTTCCTGACACCATACTGCTCACTTCCATCAGGCCCAATGACTGCCTCCACTTTCTCTAAGGTGGAGTTGCCACAGTGTGGACAGAACAAACGGCCAGGCTCCTGAATTCACAAACCAGAACAAAGCGTGACAACCCTTCAGCTCAGTACAATGGAGGATGTGACCGCTTTGGAGGCGAACTCAGCCTTGGCTGCATGTGCAGACATCATGTTGATTACAGCATTGGTAAACATCTGGTGCCATGAATAACAAGATGCATGCATGTGCAGCCAAGCAATGTGACTCACATGATGTCGAGTACTGGTTTATGCATGACTGGAACTCAGCAGATATCAGCAGCGACAACACAACACTGCACGGCTAACCTTGGTGATCTTGAAGCAAGCCGAACAGCGCAGCACCCAACGGCTGAGCTGCTTGATGCGCATGCCATTGGGCGCAACCAGCCTCAAGCCCATCTGCAGGATGACATTCTGCATGGCAAAGTCTGCTGTCACACTTGCCACAGAAGACTGGGCTGCACTTGCATCCTCTGCCTCTGAGTGTAACTCATCATCCGAGTAATCCTGCTCTGAGCCAGAGTCTGCATCATCTGACGTGTCTGAGCCTCTGGAGGCTGACTCATCATCTTCTGACTCTTCATCTTCAGGTTGAGAAGAGGCAGCTGAGGTACCACCGGTGATGCCGTGCTCAGCATGTGGGTTGTGTGCAGTTTCAGTGCTGCTTGCATCTGTTCTGGCGTCAGTCGCTGCCATTGCATTGTTTGATACCATCTGAGAGGCTTCTGACGCATTTGTAACAGTCTGTGCGTCAGTGCCGGTTCTGGCATTGATGACTGACATGTCTGATGAAATGACAGGTGCTTCTGGCCAGACAGAGCTTGCTGGTTCAGCCTGAGATGTCTCACTGACTGCCTGCACAGCAGAGCGCCGCTGCTGCTTGCGTTTCTTCTTGCGTGCTGCATTGTGACTAGAGGATGCTTTCTGCCAGTCATCCTCATCCTCCCCATCAGCAGCAGCAGTGGGCTTGCCATTGTACGGCTGACCAGGTTTGCTACTCTGAGTGGCGTTGGTAGCACCTTGAGATGCTGATGTGCCCCGAGGGGAGTGGCTGTGCAGCACGCTGTCTGGTGAAGCAGCTAGCTGTTGTGAGCCATGCTCTGATGGTGCTTTGGGACTGTTGCTGATGTCAAGAGACTGCACTGCCTGGGACACCTTGCTCAGCAACCCTGTGCAGCAACAATTAATAGTCTAACATAGGTCCTCACAGGAACACCTGATGAGCAAACAATGATGACATACAATTTGCAAGCAGCTAAACATGAGTTGATCATAGGCTGGACATGCAGGCTGCTGCGAACAAGGTTAGAGGAGTCCTGAATGTGAAATTATGCATGCTGCCAGACACCGCTATGTACCATGCCTATCACACATTGTACATGCAAAGGCAGCAAGCTTGCCTGCAAGCTCTTGCTCTGCAAGATCTTCTTCCGCAAGCCTATCCATATCAGCCCACTTCTCTCCAGTCTCGTTCCATCCAGGCAGCTCCTTAGCAGCAGGTGCATTGCCTTTGCGCACAGAGGGCAGATCTGGGAGGGCTCTCAAGGCCACGTCACCATGACGTGCAACCTCCAAAGTATGCGCAAGGGCTATGAGCCTGATGTCAGCTGTGGAAAGGGAGTGCAAATCCCCGGTAGCGCGAGCAAATCGCAGCACTGCAGAGAGACAAACAGTCAGTCTGCAATCTTGTTTGCTTTGCAGGCTTGTAATCACATTTGAGCACGCCACACGTTGAAGCAAGCTTGGCTGCAGTACAACAATGTGCAGAATGCAAGCTCGGCACCTGCTTTTACAGACTCTTCTGACGGCTGCTGACACTGCAAGGCGAAGGGCAAATTCGCCAGATGCTGCCGCGTGTGCTTGTCCCGGACTTCAGATAAGATTTCAGGGATGGTGACGGCCGTTTCTGCTATGCGGTGTAACTGTAAACCGCTAATGATCGCATTGGTGTCCACTACAGCAACACTGATATCAGAAGCTTCGAGTCCACGCGCAGTGGGCTGCGCTTCGGCGGCATCAAGTTTGGTGACTGCTGCCCAAGTCCCCATGCTGCTTTTGGATCTCGCGAATCTCCTGCTGTGCAAGGGTGTTTGCGGCTGTACCCTGTACTTGTGGGTCTGTGGTTTCGGAGCTTAACGACAATCGTAACGCCTGCTATTCACGTGACCGACCCGTTACTATCCAGTTACTGCAGCAACAAGGGACGCACCTGGAACAACACCATGACTGCACCACGACTGTACCAGCACCGACAGCTTAGCATGACCGCAGCACGACATTCTCTGGTCCTACTTGCTTCATACCAAGGACCAACGGTGAATTAGATTTGTTGCCAACCGATATGTGACCTGAGACAATCACATTTCAGTCCATTGACTGTCCTAGGTCTCTTCCTCGACCGGTCCTGAACCCTTCCCCATTTTTCCTTAACATTCTGCACGATAACGCAGCAATGCTTGCTGACAGCAAGCTTGCCTTGGACGGGGCGAGGTGCTGGACATGTGTAGCAGCTGAGCTGGCAGTAGTGATGCTTACATATTGTCCTTAGGGTATTTGCAGACGATGACCATTTGCGGCAAATGTCAGCTTTGTCGCTAGTTTTTGCTTCAACCTAAAACAGACGTTTCGACTGCATTTTGATCCAACATGGCCAAGGTACCCTCCTGATACCAAGCCATTCGTGGCGGGATTCTTCCTTGCATGCACGCGACCATCAGTGATGCGATCTTGACAACCGTGCCAAGGCATGTTCGTGGGTGACGTCGTTTCCTGATTTCTCCTCAACCGTGCCTGCTGCAGGTCGGAGCTTCCCTACCAGACATTGAGCTGCAAGAAGGAGCACCAGACAAGAGCGTTAAGATCACAGACCTTTTCAAGGGCAAAAAAGGAATTTTGTTCGGTGTCCCAGGAGCGTTCACTCCAGGATGTCACAAGGTTCTTGTCTGTTGTTCCGCTGGCCGGCTCAAGTTGCTTTATAGGTTTGACTGACCTGACACGTTGACGCATGCAGACACACTTGAAAGGATACGTGAGCGACTATGACAAACTGACCAAGGCTGGAGCAGAAATCATTGTCTGCGTGGCTGTCAATGACGCATTTGTCATGGAGGCTTGGGGAGATGCCAGCGGTGCTAAGGGAAAGGTATGGGAAGCCATGCCATGCACACTTCAGCTACACATGGTGTTATCAGTACCAGTCAGACCGCATCAGCTCATTTGCTTAGTCAGAAGAGACTTTGTGTAGCAGTTATCATGACATAGCATCAAATCGCACTGTGGGTGTGCGGTCTAAGCTGTCTGAAAGTTATTTTCATATACTCGCATACATGTCGTGCTCAAGGCCTCTGATTGATCTTACATTGGCAATGGGGATGCAGGTGCACATGCTGGCTGACAGCCATGGAAATCTTGCACGGGCAATGGGTGTAGAGCTGGACATGGAGAAGATGCTGGGCACCAAGAGATGCAAGAGGTAACGCATTCCCTGGTTTGATGTCATCATGCCAATCACTCTCTTGCATGCAAACGTCCAGTTCAAATGCAGCATTCATGCATATGTGCATTCCAGCCGCTTATTCCGCTGCGCCTTGGTGCTGACTTTGGTGACTTCTTTGTTTGGCACAATCACTTGAGACCTGATTGTTATGCTACAGGTTCTCAGCTGTGATTGACAACAATGTCATCAAGAGCTTCAACGTGGAGCCGGATGGTGCTGGTCTGACGTGCAGTCTGGCCAATGAAATTGTTGGTCAGCTCCAGAAGGCATGATCTCAGTCCCAGTCAGATCTACAATGTGTGTTGCCCAAATACATGCGTCTTCTTTTATTTCATGTCTGCCAGACAGTGGTGAAAATTCATCAATAGCTTGGTCGATTATAGTATTTGCAAACACAAAGTGTGACAATGGTGGCATACAATTGTTATTTGTAAATACAATGCATGGTGGGTGCATTGCTTCTGGTTTGATTGTGGTGATCTTGTGAAAAACAGTATCCACCCTGCGCATGCACATATGGTGGCAGGATTGAAGTCCATTTGCACACTTACTCTTACAAAGCTTCAAAGCATGATATGTATATTTGCCCAACTGACCACCGACCACATCCAGATTCCTTAGGTTTCCTGTGATTTGTCATGATCACAAAGCAAACAGGTAGGGTTAGGTGTGTGATAATGCATTCAAAAGGGCCGTCATTAGTGAGCAATGTTTCAAGGTTTCCTTCATGAACAGGTGCATCTGTCAGACTAATTAGCCCTCCCAAGTAAGTGTACCATCCTAAATAGCACCCCAATTTAATACTTCAGCTGTAGTTAATTCCTGTTTACTCATATACTGCCACCACCAAAAACTGTGTAGTAATGCCAAGTTTCATCCTCCTTATGCAAGGTCATCTTGTCTACATCATGCAGATGATGTCCTTCACCCAAATCACAACCACGATTCTAAATAAGCTCACACCTACATATAACAAGTCAGCATAAACTATCACATCATGTACAAAAAACAAGTCTTCTCAGTCTGAAGGAAGCGCCTCAAGTGATCCAAATGGTCACTCTGGAGACGCTGTCAGCCGCTTGTCTGCACACGCTCCTTGTCATAACCAGCAAACACTTCCATGCATCAGCCTGCCACAGTATCTGCCCTCTTGTCTTCTACTGGAAGACTCAGGATATGCCTGTAGTAGTTTGAAGGAACCCTCCTGGCTCCTGCAATGTTCTTCATCCCGCCAGCTCGTGGGCTTTTGGGCAGTGACTGACGCGAGCAACAGCCCCCTTGGCGCAGCGGACACACACTGGGAAGTGCCCGCTGCGGCCACCTTGCCTAGCGAAGGTTGGGCAGAAAAAGCATGCCACAGCCGGCTTCTCCTGGCCACCAAATGCCTCCCTGCAAT
>JAABUP010008158.1_pt1 | contig 13503 bp, 10 predicted proteins | sample 5559201 | NCBI WGS metagenome assembly JAABUP01 (sample SAMN10711887, study PRJNA513373) | rock metagenome | isolation source: Antarctica rocks | place: Antarctica | reverse complement strand
CTTCATTCATGATAGATTTAGTATAAGATTGTAGAATGTTAACTTAAAAACAATATAAAAGAATGTTCTTGACTTCTGATGTCTGTTAATATCAATCTGTATGACAGCTACTTCATTTACTGATGAATTTGAAGATTCATTAAACTCTGTAATCATATGAGATCTTATCTTCATACACTGTAGATTGTGATTTTTAACAAAGCAAGAAGTGATTATTTCATAAAACAGACACTCTGTGTTGTACAAGGTATGTGCATATGACTTTTTATTGACTAATGTTGACATAATAAAGAAGGCACTGTTCATCTGTTTCTCAAACTTCTTTCAGCTTTTATCACATTTTGTACACTCTCAGCTGTGACTTCTGCTAAAAGCTACTCTTTTTCTGAGTTCTTCTTTTCTTCTGTCATCTTCTTCACAGTCTCAGCAGCAGCAATGTTGATGACATAAGATCATACAGCAGACAGAAGTTTGCAGTTCTTAATGAAGTGATCATTGTCTTTGCAGTGCATGCATAGTTATTTTGTATGATGTTTCATCACTTTCTTCTTTGACACTCATTGTGCTCTGCATCTTTCTTCAGTTTCTATAGCTGTGACAATGATGTGCTTAATGAGTTCTCAGTTCATGTTGTTTGTGTGAGACTGTTGTGTGATAATAGTAGTTGTTATACAACACTCTTGAGTAACAGCCTTTTGAATTGAGTTTAAGTTGTGACTGATCTGCTGTAGCAAGATAATGTACTCATCATACAACACAGAGATTGAGATAACAATCAAAGCTCACATGAGTGTTACATCAAGACTGTTACTAAGAAATGTTTTCTTAACAGCATCATCTCATTTTAAGTCTTTTGCTTTTAACAGCGTTCATTCAAAGGTGGTCAGATGTTTAGTGAATGATTTTTCTTTCTGTTTTAAAGCTTTTAAGATATAAGTCACTCTTTTCTTTGATTCTGAGTCATTGTACACATATTGAAGCTGATTGATCAGCTTCTCAATGATCATATAATCTAGAACTTTGTTTGACTTAATACAAACTGCAATTCAAGGTGTGACTTGACTTAAAGTCAATTCTTTCAGTCAACTGTGTAAGTATCAGAACTGCACAATGACATTGTTGTTTAACATGTTCACATTCAATTTAGCAACAATTTGTTGTAGTCAAGATCTGAATTTCACTCTTTTTTCTTCAAATCTGAGTGAGTCAGAGAGACATTACTTTAAGTGTCAATTTACTCTCATTGCTGCAGTGAGCTGCTTTAAAGTGAGACTGTTTATACAATTAACTGATTCTTGAGAAGAAGATGATGTTGCAACAGCTGATGTTGAAATAACTGTATCTACTGATGTAGCTGATGTGAGATTGTCTCAATTCATCACAAAGATGTAAAAAAGATCTGTACAAGCCTTCATGTTCTGCATGTTCTCTTTCATATGACTCTTTATGCTGTGTAATTCTGTCATAAATATTTGCACTCAAGAAGAAATCTTCTCAGCAACAATCTTCACTTCATTTGTCATAGAGGTTTTTGTGCTCATTCTGCACTGATTTCAACAATTGTACAGCAAGACCTTTAGTGTAGATCAAATTTAAATGAGAATAGTATTTTAATGTTACAGGTTTGCAATGAGACTGACGCTCAATTGATAATTTCTAAATACAAGAAGAATACTATGAAGAGAAAAGAAGAGCTTCATACAGAAGTGAGAAGATAATGTGCTTTAGTCTTAGGGTCTTAATAAGCAACTAGATCATAAGACCTTAGTATGAGTTCAACTTATAACAGTTGCTCTTACTAAGTGTGCAAAGACTGTGGTGACTGCAGAGCTTCAGTTCAACAAATGCTTTAAAGCATTTGATACTGTTAAGCAAAAGTGACAGCAGACGCTGTATGTAAGAGAGCAAGCCATTGCAGACATTAAACACACTTTGAGATAAGAAGAAGAAGTTAAGAAGAAGAATTTAACAGGTTTTGTGTGTTATAAGCAGACAATTAAATGTTTATTGCTCTTAATTTCTCAACAGAAGAAATAATGTATGCAACATATGCTCAACAGCTTTAACTAAACTTTGAGCATAACTAAGTAGTTTACACTCAACTTTCTTTTAAAGTAGAGTGAACAGAATGCAAGATCATATAAGAAGGCTGATCAGATCTTTTTATACAAGTAAGCATCTCAGACTCACTCTTCTGCACAAACTTCATCTTGTAAATCTCAGTCTCTGCTTATTGCTGTCTCACTCTTTCTTTTTAGTTTCAGCTTTTACTCTTCACCTCTGCTGCATCATTATTTTTAGCCTTTGTTTTCAGTTTTAGCTTTCACAGTCTTCACTCTGAGTCTTTGCTTTACATCTTCACTTTTTAACTTCAATACTAATTCTCATTGTCATCTTTATTCTTTATCTTTATTGTTCTTTTTCTTATTTTGAAGACTGAAAAAGATGCAACAACTCAGCTGTCTCAGCTGTTGACTTTGTCATGATTCAAAGTCAACATGTTTAGCTACAACACATATAATGAGAGGTTTTCAGAAGACACTACAGTAAAGATTGCAGCTGTATTCTAAAGTCTCTGCAGTGAATAGAAATGTCTGACTGATCTAATAACTGCAAGCTAAATGTAGATTTCTTCAAGAAATGAATGTAAGACTTGCTGCTGTTGCTGAAATGTGATTCTGACACTGAATGTGATCTCAACACTAGATGTGATGCTGAGCTGAATTTGATCTTAACATTGAACTTGTTGCTGTTGCTGAAATGTGATCTGACACTGAATGTGATGTCAGCACTGAATTTGATGCTGAGACAGGATTTAATTTTAACACTGAACTTAATAGTGTACTTTGACCGCTTTTAATCAGAGTACCTACACCTTTAACTGATGAAGTAGTCTTAAATGATAGATGATGTGAGAGGCTTCAGTCTGCATTTCAATGACAACAAGACAGTGTCATTGATACTGAAGGCTCTCTCACTGCTGTATGACTGTTCTCATTATTGTAAGAGTGTTCTTTTGTCATGTGTGCTAGACCTCAACTGATAGTTTGAGTTACTTTCAAAGAAGCACTCATATCTGACAAGAAGGTTGAAGCAGTCAGTTCTGTGAAAGATAACTTTATACAAAGTGGCTCAGTGTTATTTCACATTGATGTTTAATCACACTGACAGTCTGACTAACTGCTTTATTCTCTTGCCTTAATGACAAGTGAAGTTGAATGCTGATGAGGTCACTGAGAGTAGCTTGTAAGATAACTTAAATCTCATTTATAAGTTTAACTATTCACTAGAAGAGAACTTTCTACAAGTCTCTTTACAGTATCTTAAAAGAACTAAGGTTGAGGTCTTAAGAAGAATCTTGAAACTTGAACACTTTGTATAAAGAACACTCTATAAAAACTGAAGAATAATCTATGTACTTCTTAGTATACATAGAAATTTCTATATAGAGATTTAAAGAACAGCTATAACTTATAAATTTAGTGTTGAATTTTGATGTTACAGTCTTATGTGACTCACTAGTACTAGTAGTCTTTAGTGTTTTCACATATTAGAATAACAACAACAACATCAATATTATTCAACAGATTATGAGCCTGAATAGTGAGACTTATCTGTAACTGCCTAGTTATTTGTTTCATTTATAGGCTACAATAAGTTCTACTGTTCACAGCTATGAGAAGTTTTATTGTTCTGACTATGAGAAGTCAGTCAAAAGCCTTTACACAGTAGGGTTATAAAGGTCAGTGTGACTGTAGTGCACATTACAACACAGCTCTTTTCTTTGAGACAATTTACATAACTACTTAATATCTGAAGCAAGCAGCAAAGCAAATTAACTGCTCAATATCTGAGACAAGCAGCACTCACAGCAAAATTCATACTTATGAATGAAAGCTCACATAAGTCTCACTGAGGCAGTGATCACAGAAGCTAGCTAAAAGGTTAAACTACAGAGGCTTAATAATGTTATGAGATGAAAGAATAACAGAGTGAAAAGATGAGTTACAGAGAAAAAAAGAAAGAAACTGTGACTAAACAGACTACAAAGAGTGATTTTGCATTCTGAAGACTTTGAGTGTAACCTTGACAGACTGTTGTTCTGCATGAAAGAAGAATTTAAGTCTAGCCTTAGTGAACTGTTATTCTGCATAAGAATAAGACTTTGAGTGTAGTCTTGACAGACTGTTGTTCTGCATTTAAAATGAGCTCTGCATGTAGCTTTAAAAGTGTATGAATGAGCTGACTAGCTGTTGTTTAACAGTCACAGTGAGTTCATGTTTAAGAAAGTGTGTTGAATTTTGATGTTACAGTCTTATGTGACTCACTAGTAGTAGTAGTCTTCAGTGTTTTCACACATTAAAATAACAACAATGTCAATATTATTCAACATTTAGTTTATAGAAAGTTAATTATATAAATTGAAGAACAGTCTACAAGTCTCTCAGTACACATAGAAAGTTCTATATAGAAACTTCTTTCAGTTTCTATTTTCTGATTATTCTACTTCTTCTGCACTTTATAAATATGTCTTATGACTTGTGAATCTTCTCAAAACAAGAAAAGTCTACTTTGAGAACATTCAGATAGAGTTCTATTGTTATGACAATGAGTAGGGAGCCTTTCTACATGTATCATACATGTTCTAGCCCTTGAATCCTTCAGACGCCTTGCAATGTGTGAAATGGAAGACAAGAGAGGGATGTTTCTTTTTGGAGTTGCGATAATTAGAGTTTCGCTAGTCTCTGTTAGCGTGCCAGAACCCTAAGGCTGGCATCTGGCTTGAAGAGGGAGAAATGAGAACCCCCATAAGGAACGCGGGTCATCTCCGTTTAAGACATCAAAGAAGTAGACATTGTACAACGTAAAACGTAGAAATCACGACACCCTAATTAGCTGAGCGCCCATATTGGCTTTCGTAGATTTGGGCTCTCAACGTTTCGCTCCATCCAGATTCCGAAAACACCACACTCAAGCTTGTCTTCTTTTTGATGTCGTCGATGGCACTTCCGCTGGGGTAGGTGCTGCTGACGGCGATGACGGCGCAGTGGAATGCGTTTGAGCCGCAGAAAGAGCTGAATCCATCCCAGTGCTTGAAAGACCCTCTTTAGGCGCTTGACGCTCACCGTTGGCTTGCACTTCTTCCCTCCTGTCGAACTCTGAAAGAGACCGACTTTCACAGATCTCATCTGCTTCCTTCCCGTTTTTCTTTTCTTGGTCCCACAGCTCCTTCGGCAGTATTCTCTTCGTCAGGCTGGTGGATCCTTTCTCGTCCCTCGCCCTTAGCCTCAGCACCTCCTTCTCCAGTTCTACCAGTGCATGTCTCGCGGCTGTCTCCCTTTCCTCCAACTCGCCAAGTTTCTCTGCTACGTCCAGCCTCCTGGTAGTCTCCTTTCGTCTCGATCTCCATGACTCGAATAGGATCACGCTAGCGCCAACTACGAACAGGAAGGTCTCGCTGATGAAAGTGGCACCAGAGTCTATGGCTTTGGCTTCTGAGAGAGGCCTGATCCGTGCTTTGGGTACCGGTGCTGGCCTAGAGTCGTTTGCACTCTTCCCTATCTCCTTCGCAGCTGCTGCTTTGTCTGCTTTCGTTTGCGCCTCCGTTTTGACCGTTGGGGCCTCCAGCTTTTGTTTCTTTGCCTTCGCCTCGGCCTCTTTCGCTACCTGCTTCTCAATAGCAGCTGTATCGCGGAGAAGACCTAATCTTAGGCGCATATCGAGCCGGTGGAGAGATTGTGCAAAAGATACGCACAATCGGCGGAAGCGCTCATGCTCTTGGGCCTGAGCTTTGATTTGGTTCTTATGGAAACCGACGTCAGCTAAGATTGTGATACATTAAGGGACGAGGTAGCATACAGCAATAGGCTTAGACAGCGTTCTAATAACTAGCGACGAGATCTTCAGAGTGATGCTGGACATGACGAGCCATGGGCGTTGACTGCCACGGGCAGCCTGAAAGGAACGACTCAGGTAGGATGTAACATGAGGGCTCCGCTAACGCATGGCAAACTGCGACCGAAAGAACAGAGAACTCAATCATCGATCAGCTTGATCTGCACATTATGATGGATCCAACAGTTGGAGTGGAAGATTATATGACGCTTACTAAGCGCAGCCGTTGCTATGCGGTGACCAGATCAGTGTTTGTTTCTCCGACGGCCGTTCCAGAGCAACTTCACTGCGAATGCCACGCAAGGACTAGGACTCTGTTTAAGAGGCACGTCAAGGTACTGATATCGGAAATCATTTTGTAAGTCAATCTCAGACCCTTGCCCTTTTAAGTTGCACCCTCAGCACCATTGTCGTGACGACTGAATTGTCCAAGTTGGAGGTCAAGTGAGTCAATATGTCGCATTCGAAGAATGGCTGTTAGCCAATGGTGCTTTGTCCCGAATGAACGGCTGACATAGACCGCGCCAGTATGATACTAACCATTGAGGCAGCAACGAGGCGAGCAACAACCAACGGGCACTGTTTTTGGTGCCAGCTACTACCCAATCAACGGACCTCTCGCAACTGCGCACCACCTCGACCGAGTCCTGCATACGTTCCTACGTGGGATCCGTCCGATCTCGTTACACACTGGACCGCTCCAGAAGGAGATCATGGAGGCTCTATCCGCTCGGTCGCCGAATGTGCTTGTGAAGCAAAACGCTCTCTCCAAAAAAGAGGTCTTGGAGATAGAGGCAGCGGCAGATAGGAAGACTCAGAAGGAGAAGGACCACCCTCCGAAGCCACCACAGTACGTCTTTGAGCCTGATGGACCGAATGGCGAATCAGGGGAGAGGTACAAGACTGGCATTCTACTTGGCAAAGGAGGCTTTGCCATTTGTCATAAAGCCGAACTATGTAGCGAGAGATACGGCGCGTTCACCCAAGATTTCGCGTTGAAGATTGTAAAGACCAAGATGAGCCAGAAAAGATTGGAAGAGAAGGTATGATGATACACGGTAGCCTGTCATTGTCTTGAAGCTAAACCGTGCTAACAAAGATTCATTAGTTTCGCACAGAACTACAGATCCACTCGAAGCTACGTCACCCAAACATCGTCGAATTCCACCGCGCCTTCACCTTCAAGGAGAGTACTTATGTGGTTTTGGAGCTTTGCCAAAATGGCTCAGTCATGGATATGGTCCGGCAGCGTAGGTGTCTTAGTTTACCAGAGGTTAGGCGTATCACCATTCAGCTTTGTGGAGCGGTTAAGTACATGCATCAACGAAATGTCATACATCGAGACCTTAAGATGGGCAACCTCTTTCTGGACTCCGACATGAACATAAAAGTAGGCGACTTTGGTCTTGCAGCTATCTTGGTCACGGACAAGGAGGCGAAGGGGTTCAACCGAAGGACTACGCTCTGCGGCACGCCGAACTATATCGCACCTGAAATTCTCGAGAAGGGCAGAAAGGGTCATGATTACAAAGTGGACCTATGGGCCATAGGTGTCATCGTGTAGGGCAACATTCCCTCTATGGCCAGTAAACTAAATGGGCTGATCAAATTTAGCTTTGCTATGCTTATAGGATACCCACCCTTTCAGTCCAGCACACAGGACGAGATTTATCGAAAGGTCAAAGATCTCAACTATGTCTGGCCAACGGAGGTGAGATGTCAGAATTACATCCCAGAGGAGGCCAAGGACCTGGTTACGTCCTTACTCAAAGTGGACGCAACGGAGCGGCCGGAGCCTGACGAGATTGTTTGTCACGACTTCTTCCTAATGCACAATGGCAATGGCATTCCGCGTTTGCTTGATTCGAGCTGCCGGCGTGGAAAACCGAATTGGCTTGGAAATCGGCATCCCATGGGCGATACGATGGACACAGGAGTAAGGATTCTCTGGACAGACATCTGCCGACAGTGTGGTGTCGGAAGGAAGCCGGGATCCGAGCCATATCCTGTCGTCGGTCAAGATACTGCGAAAACACTGTACAAACAGTGTGTAGAGGAGGAGCTAAAGGGGCGTACGCCCATAGTACCGGTGCCCGAGCAGATGGTATACACCTCTTATCCAAGCCCTGAATTTTGGCCGCCGTTGTTGGGTCCACACGTATCTGAAGACCTTCTTATCACTGCCAGAACGAAGGATCCAGCTTTGGAGGTTCCGAAAGCCTTCCAGATGCAAGTTCTTCCTGCAATCAACCCGCAGCTGGATAGCGAAGGCTTGAACCATCAATCAGATGTAGCGGCGAGCTTCAGCATCCAACCTCATGGTACTATCCGGTCTCGTCGTACGAATCATCAGAGTCATGCTGCGCAACTTCGCCAGAAAGCCCAACCAATATTGAAAGGACCCGGACCAGCTAGCCGGCCATGCTCTGTTCCTACAACGAACCTCACCACTCAGCCCGCACCAAAAATACTCAACAGCGCTGCGGAGCCCGCATCTGCCAAACCGTCTCTCCGCGATCTGCCGATCCGCCGGCCTTCCAAGTCAGCGTCAGTTGCGGCGGAGCCAGACTCTTACCGTTACAATCCCTCACGCTTGACGAGGTCCAGTACAGTGGCAGGTGATTTGAACAAGGACTCCTTGAAACAGACGACGCTTGGGAAAAGAGGTGTTCAAAAATCGGCAAGTGCTAAGCTCGTTACGTTCGATACAGTGATTCATGAGGGTTACGTTCATCCCGATCGCGAACGCCGTACTAGATCTGCTAGTACAAGAGAAAGGATAGGAGCCGCTGTCAATCCTGAATTAGCGGATACTGTCAAAGCCGATGCCGAGTCTTTACGTGGCGGACTGCCACTCAAACCAAGGTCCAGGACGAAAGACAACGGTTCGGAGGTACTCAGCAACCCCATTCAAGCGCTTATTGGACCTAACGAAATGGCCGAGTGTTTGCCGTTTACAAGCCGCCTTTCCGTGCGTCAAGCTTTGAAAACTATGTATACTAACCTCGGAGATGCGATCGCTATGGCTTCTTCGATCAAGGACTGCGAAATAGACATGACGCTTCCAAAGCCCGAGAGTATCAAAGATCGCCCAGTGGTCGTTAAGTGGGTTGATTACACCAACAAATTCGGCATCGGCTACATACTCAATGACGGCAGTGTGGGATGCGTCTTCAAAGGCGAGGATGGCAATCCACCAAGTTGTATCGTTGTCCGCGACGGAGAAGAACATCTCAAGAAGCGCTCGCTCGCTGCATATACCGAGAAGCACCAGATCGTACCGAAAGATGGCCATCCCATCGAATTCTTCGAGAATTGCGGCGACGTGGGCTTCAAGCGTGTTTCTGTTCAGCCAACGGAGTTTCAAATGGATGTGGACAAGGGCAGTTTTGCGGAGAGACTTGGTCCCGGAAAAAATACCTACAAATGGGAGAAGAGAAGGAGTGTGTGGTTGTATGACAAATTTGCCAAGTACATGACACGGAGTCTGGAGAAGAGCGAAGAGGATCAACTCAGCCCCGTCGACGATGTATATTCAGGGAGAGAAAGAAATAGGAGAACCACGGCGAAGGCTTTCGCCAAATTCTACCAACGTCTTGGTAATGTCGGCGTTTGGGGATTCGGCAGCGGTTCATTCCAAGTGAGTTATAGTCATTTTCATATGCAAATCTCGGAACATTTTGCTGACTTGTTCTCAAGTTCAATTTTCCTGACCACACCAAGATCGTAATTTCTCACGATGGCAAATGGTGTGATTTCTATCATCTCCCGGTCGAGGCCGCCAGTTACCTGAAGCGAAACCGCGCACTCCCCATTGAGTTCTTGGAAAAACGCGATATCCTATCTTATCCAGTCCCAGTCTTATTGCAAGGCCATTATATTCCCCAGAATTCAAAAGAAGAACCCCACTTCTTCAAGGAAGCCGTCGTCGCTAACCAACTACCCGAGAAACTGGCATTCATTCGTGACGTCGCTCGCCGCTGGTATGACTGCGGTGGCCTCGGCTGTATGGGCGAAGGCGAGGAGGCAAAGCTGAAGTGGGAAGGCATGGCTGAGAAGAATGGAGGTGGCAAGCCCGACAAGCTTGTCTGGGTTACTGTCGGGGCTAGGGGCGGTGATTGGCGTCTCGTGGAACTTGTCTCTTAGGGCCGGGGGGCTGAGGTGCCTAAGCTCTATGTTTATGATGACCATTATGTCTGCATATGTTATGGCGTTTGACGGCGCGCGGCGAACCGTTACCTGGACGGATGCATCGGCGGTCGGCGGCAGTCCGTGGCGTATGGTCTTACAGTCTATCTTTTGTCGTCGACTAGCCATCCAAGCGTGAGTTCTTCGCGTATGAAGCAACTGTGAAGCTTCTTTTCCCATACCATTCTTCACCTTACAGTCTACTTAGCCTTGTTAACCCACAATTTCTCTTTCTTTTTCTCGGTCCCGAACTTACTATGATCCTCCTCTAAAGACCTTATTTCAGCAGTTCAAACTAGCCGCAAGGTACTCTACGAGCGATAAGCTTGAAAGCATGACAATCAAATAAGCATAATCTATACACAGCAACGGGGTATCTATCCAAGCAAGTCCTAGCCAACGCCTCGCTATGCAAAAGCCTGAAACCCGCCTAGCCTAGCCAATGCAGCTCTATACGAGCACAGCATTCAAACAGGTAGTAAGGAAAGTCATCTGCTAAGCATGAGTAGCCATGTGCTCCTGCAACGCCGGCCAAACATCGAACGACATCTTCGCCCTTTCTCCCGTCTCGTTTTTATACGTCTTCTCTATGAGAGTAGACAGCCTCTGTTCCCAGCCCCGGATGTCTTCGATCGTCGCTAGCAAGCCGCATGTATTCTCGCCAGACCGTACATAATCGTCTGTAGCGCCTGCTTCTGCTTCAAGCTTCTTTACACACGGGACATCGGTCGAGAAATTGAAGACTAGATCTTGGACTTTCTGGCCTACGGCGATGGTCTCTAAGGGTAGCATGGTAGTTTTCGCTCTCCGTAATTTGTGGTTTGTTTGGCCCGGGCCCGTGCCTGGGCCTGAGCCATCGCGCCTGGCTGCATCTTCGCGTCGTTGTACACGTATGAGGTAAGCTCGTGGATCACCGTCCGCAAAGACTTGTGGCGCGTTGTTGGCGTCGTCCTTTGAAGGGGAGAGAGCGGCTCTTGCGGCCTCGTAGCGGTTTTTGTGCGGTGAGTTTGAAGATGACACATGGGGTTCTTCACCGCGTTTATTGGGGTGACTTGTTTTCGTGAGGTTTGCTTGATTGAGAAGCGAGGCTCTGTACTCTTGGGTCGCGGCACGCTTGCGGTGTTCGTAGTCCATTAGCCTTTCCAGCGTAGGGCTAGCTGGTGTGGTAGGTTTGAGCGGACTGATTTCGTCGATGGTGTCTTCGTTCTCACTTTCGAAGCGTATTGGAGGTGTCACGGCGATGGCGTCTCGGACGTTCTTTGATCGAGCATGCTGGGCTGCTTTTGCTCGACGGGGGGGCTCCATCTCGAACCAGACTCGATGCGGATCGTTGACTGGGGAGATGAATGGCTTGTGGAGAGCTTCTTGCTGTTGCTGTTGCCGCTTTCGAGGGCCTTGGCACGGAGCTCTTCTGAGTGGCGCTTCAGGTATATCGCGTAGAGGGGTACCTTGTTGCAAGGCACGGGCCGAGATGAAGTCGTTGGATTTGTTGGGGACTTGCTGCCGTGCAGCAATGAGACTGATTTCCTCGTCCTCCGGCGGCTCGTGGGGAAGCTGTGTGTCTCCTTTTCTGATACCACGTTGGCCTACGTTAAGGGACTTTTGTACCCAGGTGTCAAGCGCGCCGGCACCATACCGCTCCCTTGTTTGATCTTGTTTCCTTGTACTCGCGGACTCAGTTTGTGCTTTGCCCCAGGCTTTGGAGGGAAAGTGCCTTGCATGGGATGGAGAGATAAGTTCAGGATTGGGCGATGGAGAGCGCAAAGTACGTTGTGGTGTTGGAAGGTTCGAAGCAGTGCTCCCATTGAAACCTTGCACAATGTTACTCTTAGGGGCTTTGGTGCTCACTGTATGCTGTCCGCTGTCTGGTGCAGGCGTCATGAGCTGGCTATTCCCGTCGAAATCCTCCATGCCATTAGCGGCTATAGCTCTTTGTACACGGCGGACCGGGGCGTTCATCTTCGCGAATGTCCAGGGATTTGAGACTTCAATATCTCTTAACCCTTCTTCTGTATCTGGATCGTCGTCCAGAGGTTGAATGCGCACACCATCCGGCTCCTTAGGGTCTTCTTCGTCACTACCATACATGTTGAAGTGCCAGGTGCGTCTCCTCTTTGATGGAGGGTCGCCATCCGCGGCCAAGTGGTCTTCAGGGCCGGTTTCCGCGTATTTTGGATCTGTACCATTGTAAACGGCCCTTTCCAAGTGTGAGGTAGTGACAGTATCGATTGCCAGGTCGTTGGCTTCAAGGGATGGTTCGTCTTGAACAATGTTCTGATCGCCGTCCACAAGCGATTGGCTTTGGTGCACATATCCGTGGTCTTCATCGGCACCTATTTGAATCCTTGGGATATCAACTCCGGGAGACATGGACTGCCCTATGCTCTGCGGCTTCCTCGCAAGTAAAAGCTCAAAACCTCTGTTGTGATTCTTAGATCCGGCTTGTGGTTTTGAGCCGCGAGTCTTCTTTTCGTCTACTATCTGAAGTTCTCCGTATACGGATTTGAAAAAGCCTTCCAATACCGACAATAGCTGGTTTGGATCTTGGAACAGAACGTCATCCTTGGCTGGCTCGACATTGGCATCATAACTTCCCGACGGGCACACAATGTTCAAGCAAAGGAATGGATTCGTAACTCCGTCAGTGTGCTTCGAACAAGCCGAACGAATGTAACTTTTGTAAAGCGTGATCAGCTGCTTCAGGACTCCGCGTGTACATGATACCGGCCTTGAGTCGATCGAGACGAAATGACCAGCATGACTGATATTTGAAGGCTCTACTCGTATTAGTTAGCACTGGTAAGCCCTATTATAGTGCTGATTACTTACTAGCATCTGGTCTAGGAAGGAACGCCTCGATCCAATACGAGACTGTTCCCGCCTGATCATCCTGGACACCTTCTAATTCTGCCACTCCATTGGTTTCGAGGCTTGAATGGGCAGAAGAATCCCACGAAATCCAGTGGCATTGTCCGGCAATGTTCTTGTCTACCACTTTCATTGCCGCATCAGGCACGCTAGCGCCTGCCTTGGGAGCATATATCCAATTGCTCGTGTCATTTTTGGCCTTCAGAACCTTCAGGGACACCCTGGTTGCAGGTCGAGCAATAGCATAAGCTTGCAGAGTCTGCTTGATCTTTGCCAAAGTCTTTGTGCAAGTCTTCACAGCAGTCTGTCTCCTTACAGGAAGATGTTTCAGGAAGTCGACCACTTTGACAGTAGTACCGATAGGATGGGACGCTCTCTCTTGACTACACTTGGCCTCAGCAAGTTCTAATTCCTTGATGGCTTCGACAAGCCTTACCTCTCAACTTCACCGTTTCTGCTCGCCTTCAGGCTAACAGCCACCGCTTCTCCCTCAATCCTTGTCATCACCACTACACTACCGCTCATTTCTGCAGCACTGGCTAATGCCTCGCC
>JAABUP010008157.1_pt1 | contig 13503 bp, 12 predicted proteins | sample 5559201 | NCBI WGS metagenome assembly JAABUP01 (sample SAMN10711887, study PRJNA513373) | rock metagenome | isolation source: Antarctica rocks | place: Antarctica | reverse complement strand
ACCACCGCGTGCGGCGCGGTATAGGCCCGGGACCGGGACTCAAGCTCGGCCCGGTCCAGCTCGGACAACTCGATCACGAACGGGGAAGGACGCGTCACCACTGGCCTCCAGCAACAGAACCGACAGGGGGCTCGGCGCTTCCCCACGCCGAGACACAGCCGATCTTACAAGCATGTAACTCCGGCGACCAGCACTAGAGGTCGTGCTCCCTCTAGCCGCTCCCGCACAGGGCAGCACCGTGAGCGGCCTCGGCAGCACAGCGGCGACCGCTGCACCTGATGGCGCTCGCCGAAAGTCCCCAGTCTTGCTCAGGTCGTAAGCGGGCACCGAAGGCAAGACGGTCTCGCTGTTCACGTGGGAGTGGGCTGGCAAGCACGTGGCTGACTCGCCATCGGGCGGGCCAGGCGCTCTGGCGACCCACCGGCACCCGGTATGCCGGTCCGGACGCCCACCCCCGGCGCCAGCCCGGCGTGCCCGGCCTCGGACCGGGCCCCGCTTTCCAGTCGTGGATGGACTAGCGGACGTCTCAGGAGAACGCCTGCCGGAGGACCTCACGCTCCATCTCCTCGGCGGCCGCGGCCTCCGCGGCGACTATGCAGTAGGCGACCGTTCCGGTGACCTCCACCGCGTCCGCCGTCAGGACCACGCCCCGCTCCGTGGCCTTGTCGAAGGCGAGGTGCTGCTCCTCGAGCCGCCGGACCGCCGCCGCGAACGAGGGAACCGCCCAGGCGCGGCGCTCGAGCAGCGCCCTCGGCCCTCCTGAGGTAAGGAGACGCGACCTGACGAACTCGTGCAGGTGAGTCGAGCCGGTCATGCGCGCGTTCACCTCGGTGAACAGCAGGTGGCCGTCTGGGGTCACCACCGCGTCCGCGCTCATCCGTCCGCGGTACCCCAGTTGGCGGTACGCGTCGCAGAGGCGTAGACCCTCCAGTTCGAGCAGCCGCAGTCGCTCGCCGTCCACGGTGGGAGGAGGCACCCGCTCCCCCACCGGAGTCGGGTCCATGATGATCTCGCCTATACCCGAGAGGGTCGTCGTCCGCTCCGTGGCCACGCACTCCACGTAGACCGTCGTGCAGCCAGGCGCGTACGTTTCTAGGACGACCTTCTCGCTCGTGCCCGTCGTCAACCACGGCCAACTGGTCTCCAGCCATTCCGTGACGTCCTCGTCGCGACGTATCTCCACTAGTGAGTTGGAGCCTGCGATGGGGGTAGACGCGTCGCTCGAGAGAATCACATTCCCCATTCCCCCTCCCGCGTGCTCCTGCTTCACGATGACCGGGTCTCCCGCCCGGAGCAGCCGCGCTATCTCGGTGGCCGCGCGTGATTGGTCGGACACGACCGCGCCCTCCGCGATCGCCACACCGTGGCCCGTCGCAACCGCACGAAACAACGCCTTGGAGTTAGCTAGCCCGACTCCCCCCTGTCTGCTGAAAGGAAACCCGGGGAACCTCGATTCGAGCCCCAGGGCGGCCACCAGGTCGAGCACCGGTCGGTCGTCGAAGCTGGCGGCGACGGTGTCGACGGCTTTGTCCGCGAGGACCTCACGGAGCTCGGACAGGAACGACGGATCGCTCAGCCGGCGCGCGGTCAACAGGTCGTGACGCCCGTCGCCTCGCGGCGGCACCACGAGCGAAAGCGACTCGACTGGTACGTCAAGCAAACCACAGATGTACGAAAGGTAAACGGACGGCGGCGCCGAGGGGAGCACCAGGACGTCGCCGACGTGCGCCAGGCTTAGCATCCTGTGCGCGGCGGGGTGCCCGGTCCGCAAAGCTGCGTCCGACAACGCGCTAAGGTCGCCGACAAGCTCCTCGGATCGCGTGTTGCAGATGATCAATCTCACAATGCCTCCACCACGCTGTGACGACAACTGGTCCGGTGCGCGCGTTGTCTACCAGCCGTCCGTTGACTGAGTCAACCCGTGGCAGCGTTACGCTCGCCGGGTGCGCGGTCTTCTTCTCGACGTTAGTCCGCTCCGCGAGTCGCGCGCTTTCCGACGGGTCTTCTTCGGATCCCTCCTGTCCAACATCGGCAGCGCGCTAACTACCGTCGCCATACCTATTCAGGTGTATCGCTCTACAGGATCTTCCCTCGACGTTGGGCTGCTGGGTCTCGCGACGGGCGTGCCCCTCATTGTTCTCGGCCTGTACGGGGGCGCGGTCGCGGACCGGCTGGACCGGCGGCGGCTCGTGCTGTTGTCCAGCGTGGGACTCACCGGAGTCTCGGCGGGGCTGTACGTCCAGTCCGCGCTGGGCGGCCGGCTTCTGTGGCTGGTGTATGTCCTGGTGACCTTGCAGTCGGCCCTCCGCGGCCTGCAGGCGCCCGCGCTTCGCAGCTTCGGCGCGCGGCTCCTGGGACTGGAGAAGCAGACTGCCGTGCAGGGCCTGGCCGCCATTTCGTTCCAGATAACCCTGACCGTGGGCCCGCTCCTCGCCGGCCTGGTCATCGCGGTCTCGGGCGTCGGCCTCGCCTACGCCGTGGACGCGGTCAGCTTTTCGGCCTCCCTGTACGCGGTTGCCAAGCTTCCTCCGATCCTGCCGGAGGGTGGCGGCGGTCAGAGGGGGCTCAGGGCCATCGCCGCGGGGCTAGCCTTCGTGCGCAGTCAACCGGTATTGCTTGGAACGCTGGTGGCCGACCTGGACGCCACGGTGCTGGGTTTCTCCAAGGCGCTCTTTCCTGCGTTCGCTGCGGTCCGCCTTCACGGCGGAGCGCAGACAGTGGGCCTTCTGTACGCGGCGCTGGCCGCTGGCGGAGTCGTGGGATCGATCTTCTCGGGTCCCCTGAACCGGGTCGGACGGCAGGGCGTGGTCCTCGTCATCTCGGTTGGGGTGTGGTCCGCCTGCTTCGCCGCGTTCGGACTGTCGACGTCGCTGTGGCTCAGCCTGGGTCTTCTGTTCGCCGCTGGTGCCGCCGACATCGTCAACGGGATTCTTCGTGGCACCATCCTGCAGGTCAACGCGCCCGACAGCCTCCGAGGCCGCGTGAACAGCGTCGGTTTCGTGGCGGGTGCCGGCGGCCCCTCCATGGGAGACATCGAGGCTGGCGCCGTGGCGGCGGCTACGTCCCCGATGTTCAGTGCCGTGTCCGGAGGTTGCGCGGCGCTGGTCGGTATCTGCCTGATCGCCTGGAGGTCGCCGGGCCTGCTCCGTTACGACACCCGCAGACCGGGTCCGTCGCCGGACGTCGGTCTCCAGAGTCCCTAGGCCGAGGTGGGCGCGGACGTTCAGTCCCGTGCGAGCGTCCCGTGCCCGTTCAACGAGCTCTGCGGTGTCGTCGGGCGGGTCGGTCGTAGGCGGTCTGCCGCGGCCTGGACGTGGTCCCGGCGGCCCGGCGTCTCATTCTGTCGCGTCGTTCGCGGATGAGAGCGCCAGGTACCGTTCGACCGCGGCTCTCAGCCGCGGCGTGGTCGGTGCGGGTATCACGACGTCCGTCACGCCGAGGTCGCTGTAGCTGGTGATGAGCCGCTCTAGGTCGCGGCTCGTGGTGAAGGCGCCGTCCCGCGCGTTGAGCAGGGCTAGCCGTCGTAACGATCCAGGCGGCCGGTCGGCTCGCGCGCATGCCTCGTCCAGCGCTCGTAACTGCCCGGCGACCACGTCAGGCGCGATTCGAGGCGCCACGGCACCCGGCGATGCCGACACGCCGTTGGTGACCCATATGTCGCCGTGCTGGACTGCCAGGCTCATGCCCCGAGGACCAGCGCCGGCGATTGCCAGTGGCAGGGACGGGCGTTGCAGTGGGCGGGGCAGCGCGGTATCTGCACCGTCCCCCTGCAGGGTGGACACCAGGGTCGTGACGAAGTCCCTGAACCCAACGCGCACGTGCGGGGGCCTGAGGTTCGCGTCGTAGCCGCCGCCCCCCGCTCCCAGACCGGCGGTGAGACGCCCGGAGGAGAGGTGGTCGAGGGTGACGAGCTCCTTGGCGAACGGTACGGGATCGCGGAAGTTGGGCGTGCTGACCAGTGTGCCGAGCCGTATTCGCGAGGTGAGGCATGCGGCCCCGGCGAGGACCGGGAGGGCGGCGAACCACGGCTTGTCCGCGGCGTCGCGCCATCGGACGTGGTCGAAGCACCAGCCGTGATGGAGTCCGACCGTGTCCCCCCAGGCCCAGTTGTCCAAGACGGTGGAGACTTCGCCCTCCGGCCTCACCAGGACGCCTAGACGCACGGTCACTCCGGGCGCGCCGGGTGTATGGCTCCGCGCGTCGGGGCAGGCGTCGGCCCGACGGTGGACTGGGTGCCCACGGCCGCCGATATGCGAACGGGGTTGGGTGTCCTCAAAACGGTCGCTCGAGGTCCACGTCGACGACGACGGGCGGCGTGCAGTCCCGTGGCGGACGCAGCTCCAGGCGCGGCCCGGTGTTCTGGTCGTGGAAGTAGTACGGGACGAGCTGGCCGCCTGCCCCCCGGGCGAGGAACGGGTTGTCGAACAGGAACTGATTGGCCACGGTCCGTGAACCCGAGAACTCGAGCGTTATCCCCGCCTCGCCCAGCGGACCCGGCGCTGCCGTGACGTGGGCTCCGTACCGCCGCTTGTGCTGCAACGTACCGGAGCTCAGGAAAGGCTCGCCCCCCGACATGTTGAAGGATCCGTAGCCCGTGTCGGCTGCCATACGCAGGAGTTCGAAGTAGAGAACGTCGAAGACACCGAGCTTTCGCAGCTCCGCGCGGCCGCCCACGACACCTAGAAGCCGCCCGGTGAGAACCTTCCGGGTGTCGTCTCGGAGAGCGAGAGCACCCGCCACGATCGCTCCGTCGACCTGCATTTGCAGGAGCGTCACCCGTCCGAGAGCGAACTCGTCGTCCAGGGTCTCCCTGGTCATCACGCGCGCGTAGTCGCCGTGCAGCGAGGCCATGGTCGGGAGGTACATAGTCTCGTAGAAGCGTTCGACGTCGGACCACCCCTCCTCCCTGGAGAACGACGGCGACAGTGTGCGGGTTACGCGCCGGTGGTGGGCTCGCTCTTTACGGCTTATCGCGGACTGGACTGCGGTCCATCCGTCGACGGTGTCAACGGCCAGTTCGACGCGCAGCGGCAGGACGAGTTCGCCGTGGCTGAACTCACCCGTCCGTACCAGGCAGCGGGCGGCCTCTGGCGACTGCGTTATGCGCGTCGCGGCGAGCCACGCGGCTGCCACGAAGGGCAGGACGTGCCTCGCGTACTCTTCCGGCCCGGAGTGCGTCACCGCGGTGGCGTCGCGACACATCAGGCCCGGCTCGTTTCCAGTCTGGAACCGGCCGACGCGAGTCGGGTCAGACACTGCTCGTTGGTTGGACCCATCTGGATTAGCGCCTGGGCGTCGTTGGCGAGCTGGTTGAGCTCGTGGGACCGCATGAAGCTTGCGCTGCCGAGCAGTTCACGGACTCTCGCGCAAGCCTGGACCGCGGCGCGAGTGTTGACGACCTTCGCGGTCAGGGAGGCTGTCTCCCTATGCGCTGGAGGAGCGGTAGCGACGGCGCCGAGCTGCGCGTGGCAGATGCCCTCAAGGAGCGTCAGCTCGGCGACCGAGCGGCTCGTGAGCTGGTCGCCCGCTCTGTGGGCGGCTAGGTCGATTACCCGCCGGACGATCCCGAGAGCCACGGCTCCCAGCGACAGACCGACAGACTGCGGGTGCGCCATTACCTCGCTGACCGTCCGTTCGCGTGCGAACTGGTGGCTCTCGGTCACCGAGCAGGACGTGAGGCTCAGGGATCCCGTTCCCGACCCGCGCATCCCGAGCAGGTCCATGGGCGTCGGCTCGAACGACAGGCCGTGCAGGCTCGCGGGCAGCAGCCAGAAGCTCTGGGACGGCGTCTCGGGCTCCTGGGCGAGGATGAGCGCGCCGTGCGCGAGCGTCGCGCCGGTGCAGAAGTGTTTCCTGCCGTCGATGAACGTCAGGCCCGCGTCTCGCGTGACGGCGGTCCCCACGACTCGCTTGTCCGCGCCGACACCTGGCTCGCTCCAGGCGGACGCCCAGATGTCGCCGGACGCCAGTATTCCCCCGAAGAGGGCCGCCTGTTGTCCGGGGGAACCGAAGGTGGCGACACGTAGGACGACGGCGGTGTGCAGGTAGACCACGATCGCCAGGGACGGGTTCGCCTCCGCGACCTCCGAGAGCGCCCGGTTCATCTCGGCGGGCTCCAGGCACGGTCCGCCGTACGTTCCCGGGATCGCCAGCTTCAGCAGTCCCGACTCGTGGAGCAGCCGCCGGCTGAGAGGGTCCGGCTCGCCCCTCGACTCCGACACCACGGCCGACGACCGGAACGCCTCAAGGCCATCTCGGCCGAGGCCGCCCCAGACCCTCCCGCCCGCTGGCCGTCGGTCAACGACCGACGCGTCCGGGCGCGTGCGCGTCTCGTCGGACGTCTCGCTCGACGTCACGACTCGAAGCTCCGGAGCAGCATGGAGTCAAGCTCCCCTTGGTCGCGGCTGTAGAGGAGCGAACCCGCGGGGGCCGGCGGCAGCTCGTCGTCGTCGTAGGACCCGGACGCGTGGAGGACCACCTCACGTCCGTCTAGCAGTCCCCGGTCGCTACCCAGCATCAGACCGGTCAGAGCCATCACGAGCGACCACTCCCGCAGCGACCTGGGGTCGGACGGCATGGAGATGCCGCACCCCGCGACCATACTTCTGACCTGTGGGTAGAGCGCCAGGCAGTCCATCAGACCGACCACCAGGCCTCCCCCGCCCACCCGCTCCACGAGCTGGTTGAACGGCGCGGCTGTCGCGGGTCGCTCCGTGTAGAAGGTTGGGTCGATGGACTCCGCGGGATCCAGCACTTCTGTGGGGTAGGACGCCTCCGTGTGCTGGACCCACACGCCGCTGCTCGTGTCGTATTCGTAGACCGGCGGCCCGACCGACCTGAGGTGCTTGTTCAGCGCACGCACCATGTCGGATGTCCTCAGGTGCTGGATGACGAACAGCGCCGGGTGCGTGACGGCTCGACCGGCGCTCTGCAGCACCTCGACCCCGAGGCTGTACCCGAGGAGTCCGTAGGCGCTCGAGACGGCGTGCACGTGCGTGCGCGGGGAGGCGGCCCTATCGCCGGCCCCGAATAGCTCTGACTCAGCGAACGCGCGGGCGCAGTCGGCCAGACGGTAGTTGTCCAGGTTCAGTGACGGCCAGAGATCGAATCCGTATCTTTTCCTCACCTGCTCGCCGTGCGCGTTGACGAAGGCGCTGGCGGCACCCTTCACCTGGTCGGGGCTCGCCGTCCGGTGCACGACCAGTGGATTGGCCCTGTGGGCGTGGCTGCCGGGGTCGAATCTCGACGCGCGGGCTTTGGCTGCCGAGTTCAACGGCATGACGCTGAGGACTCGGACCTTGTCACTGGAGGTGAGACCCAGGTCGTAGGCGCGCGCGACGGCCGACCGCAGCGCCGTGGCCTTGTTTCCGCTGCTCGGGGTGACCAGCGCGATCTTTCCGCCGTTGCGGCGCGTGTGCTCGATCGCCCTTGCGACTATGAGGAGAGAGGCTGACGTCTTCGCCGTCCTCGTCGTGGGGTCGAGCATCAGATTCAACAGCCTCCAGTTGTTTCCGACAAGGCCGGGCGACCGCCGGAGGGGTGCGATGCCGATGCGTGCGGCCGCGTAGTACTCCTTGTATCCGTCCTGCGGACTTGGCGGGGACAGCGCCGGTTCCGCGAGGTCGGCCGAAGCCTGCCCCTGCCGCGCCCCGGAACGACCCATGCGCGCGGCCGCGTCGACGATGAGGTCGTGATAGTCGTTCAAGGGCTCCACGGTGTGATCGCTCGTGGACGCCGTAGGGGACGCGGGAGTCGCGCCGGACACGGCCACCGCGGGTCCGGTGGTCACGAGTAGTCCTCGAGAGCGCCCTCTCGGACGGTGTCGAGGGTGAAGCAGTGGAACCCTCCGCCGAAGAGCCGCCTGTGGCGGTGCTGCACGGGGACCACGGTGAAGCCTTCCCCCTCCAGCGTAACTATGAGTTCTTTGCACGCCTCGTTGACCAGGACGAGGTCCGGGCCGACGGATAAGACGTTGAGGTCGATGTATGGGCTGGTGAGTACGAGGTCCCGGCTGTCGTACTGCGGGAAGCTGGAGATGTCGGGGACGGGTGGGACGATGAACTTCCACTTCCTGAACTGCTCTGGGAGCATCTCGCGTATGCCCTCGTGGCGCGCGAGGAAGACCCCCGGCTTCAGGGCCAGCAGCATGCTGTCGATGTGGTTGTCGCTCATGCGATAAACCTGGTGTACCCGGTAGGTGTCGCGGAGGTGCCGCTCGAGCCAATCCACGGCCCGCGAATGGTTCTCGTTAGCGCAGTTGACAATCAGGTCGCGGCCTAGCCGGATGCACTGGGCCCCGTCGAACATCATCTCGAAGCCCACGTCGAACGGAGATTCGTCGACGCCCGTAACCGGCTCCGTTGGGCCGCCCAGGGACCGCACGCCTCCGCTCTCGTCCCTCCGCATGGTCTTCAGCGTGTCGTCGCCGTCGAGGGCGTAGGACTGGTCGAACGATCGATCGGTAAGGATCGGTCGCGGCATTGTCGTCCAACGGGCCCCCTGCTCAAAGTAGCTTTGGTAGACGGGTGCGAGCAAGCGCGTCTCCAGGTAGCGAGACCGGATGGCTGGCGGAGTCTCGAGGATCTCGTCGCCGAGGATGAGCGTGTTGTCGCGGATGTTCAGGGCCGGCGTGGGCATCGCGTTCCAGCCGAGGCCGCTTATGGGTGCCGTGTTCTCGGGAAGGGGAAGCGGCCGGTGCACCCGCACGCCCAGCCCCTTCAGGGCCGTGACGAGTCCCTCGACGTCCTCGTTCAACTCTGACACGTAGCGCTCGTCGATGCGCCAGGCCCGGTCGCTGGTCGTGGCGGCTTTCGACTCCACGAGTCGCGGGTAGGCGTACTCGGGCGTGGACAGGTTCTCGTGGAAGAAGACGTCGAAAGAGATCTCTCGGTCGTGGGACGTGTAGTTCTCGGCCGAGCCCACCACGACCTCCTTGAGGGGCGACCATTCGTCGTGGCTGTTGAGCTGCATTCCATTTACTCCTTCTGCGCGCCGTGCCGGCCCGCTAGCCCGGCGTTCTCGGTGTCGGCTGTCGCCTATGGCCGCGGTGTGTGGAACAGCGTTATATGGGGCTAGGGCGCCCGACAGTAAGGGCCGCTACCCCAGCGCTCGGCTCGATTCCCACGCTGTTCATCGCGTGTTCACCTTGCGTCCCACGGCCGTTCGTGCGCCGCCCGGAGTCGCCAGCCTCCGGTCATCCTGGCTCGCGCGGTCCGCTCGAGGAGGCGCACACCGGGGTGCAGTCGACTATGTTCGTCTGCGCGGACCGGCGTAGGTTCCCGCTCGCGGCGGCTAGGGGGGATTGGATTGCTCGGTCGGACTAGAAGCAGCACGGCTGCCAGGACCGCCCATGCGCTCGCGGTCGCGGGCGTGGAGCCCTTCTACGGCACGCCGTGCGGAATCCTCGCGCCCCTGTACGCCGAGTTGATGGCGAACAACGACATGACGACCGTCGTTCGCGAGGACAACGCCGTCGGAATGGCGGCCGGGGCGTCGCTGGCGGGCAGGCGACCCGCGGTGCTCATGCAGAACAGCGGGCTCGGTCAGGCGGTCAACGCTCTGGCGTCGTTGACGCAGCCCTACGCCATCTCGATGCTCCTGATTGTGAGCCTGCGCGGCACCGACGAGGACAAGACGCCCGAGAACTTTTTGATGGGCCAGTTGACGCGGCCGATTCTGCGGGGGCTCGGGGTGAGGACGGAGACGCTCGACGCAGACTCCGCCACTGAGTCCGTCGACTGTGCGGTCTCGATGATGCGCGAAGGCGGCGGCGCGGTTGCCCTCCTCGTGCCGCCGTCGGCTTTCGGCTGGACCCCGTGAACAAGAACGAGGCCATCGCCACCATCATCTCGGCCACGACGCTTGAGCCAATCGTGTGGACGACCGGTTACGCGAGCAGGATCGCTGCGGGGGTAGATGACCGGCCGAGCCATTTCTACATGACAGGGTCCATGGGGCTGGCGTCCTCCATCGCTGCCGGCGTGGCGAGGCAAACGGGCTTGCCCACCGTGGTGGTCGACGGGGACGGAAGCCTGCTCATGAACTTTTCGAGCCTACCGATGGTCGGTTCTTGCGGAGCGGTTCGGTTGGTTCATGTGGTACTCGATGACGCGTCGTACGAGTCGACGGGTGGACAGGCTCTGACTCACCTGGTCGATTTCAGCCAGTGCGCGCTTAGCTCCGGCTACTCCCATGCGGTTGAGGTGGAGGGCGCGTCCTCGCTACGTCAAGGGATGGCCGCAGCCCTGGAACGACGGGGCACCACGCTCATCCACTGCACCTTGAGCGGCGAGCGCGACGACCTTCCGCCCAGGATCGCGGACGCGCCGCAGTCGACGGCCAGGAGGTTCGCAGGCCACCTGGCGACGGTGCGCGCTCTGGGAACGCTGATCTAGCCGCGTTGGCGGACGCGCCGGCCGCGCCGACCGCCGTTCGGGGACGACCACCAGGCCGGGCGCCACTGTTCCGTACATTGCACATATGCTGGTCCGGTGGACGAGGACGCCCGCGGACGCGAGGGATGGCCGCGACACCCGGCGCCGGACGACCCCTCCTCGTGGCCGGCCTTGTGGCTGCTGCGGGCGGGCGACGGCGAGCCGCCCTCCCCGGAGGGGCTCGTGGCCCTCGCGGCCGCGTCGCGACGGATCGACCGGTACCGGGGACCCAACCCGGGTGCGCACGGAGCGCGCCGGCTGTCGCCCGGGGGACTAGACCTCGTGCGCGGGGTCGTCCGCGACGCGCTGCACGCCGCGCCCCAGCCGGTCGAGGCGTCGTGGGTGAAGTACACGCTCGCCGTCGTCGCCGGGCTCGTCGCCGCCGCGGAGGCCGACCACGTCCCGCTCGACGCCCCGCGGGTCCTGGCCGAGCGCCAGCGGGCCCGCCACCTCCACCACCACGCGGGCGGGACTCGCCGAGGCGACGCGGGGCACGTACCGGTCCCGCCTCGACCTGGTGGCCGGCGCGGTGCTCAACGTCCCCGACCGGACGCTGTCCCGGCCGGGGCTCGCGGCCGGCCCCGTGGCGGCGCCCGGGGCACCGGCCGACGAGGCCAGGCTGCTGCGTGGGCCGCCGGGGCGCGGCCCGCCTCCCGCAGGCACCGGCTGCTCGCGGTCCTCGGGCTGTCGCTGGGCTGCGGCGCCCGTCTCGCCGAGCTCGTCGGCGTGCGCGGCCGGGACGTCGACCTGGACGTCTCCGGGGTGCGCGTCGCGCTGACGGGCGGGGCCGGGCGGGTCCGCGAGGTCACGTGCCGGGCCGCGTGGGAGGACGTCGTCCGGCGGGCCGTCCCCGCCGGCCCGGACCACCTCCTCGTCGCCCCGGACAGGACGTCGTTGCAGACCCAGTCGCTGTCCTCGGCGCTCGCGCGCGCCGCAGCCACCGACCCGCCCGCCCGCCGGGTTCTCCCCTACCGAGCTCCGCAACACGTGGCTCGTCAGGCACCTCGAGGCCGGGACTCCCCTGTCGGTGCTGCTACCGGCCGCGGACCTCGAGGGCACGGGACCTCTCGATTGGCCGCTCCCGTTCGCCCGGCACGACCCCGCCCCCGGGAGCCGTCTCAGGCTCGCGGGCTGACGTCGGCGGCGCCCGCACGTACGCCCGCGGGTGATGACCGCGTCCGTGGCCGGTCGACGGCCCGACGTGGCCCCGGTGTCCGCGCCGCCCTCCGGTGCGGGCGGCGCCGGCCCGAGTGGGTCGGGCCCACCGGGTGCCGCGAGAACCGGTTGGCTGCGCGGCACCCGGCGGGCGCCCGTCCTAGAAGTGCCCGGTGCTGGTCATCTGCTGGCCGCCGACGGTTGCGGCGACCTGGTAGGTGTCGCCGGGGGTGGAGTGGGCGGTGCCGTTGCCGTTGAATTGGGCGCCGATCCGGAGGGTCGTGTTGGCGGGCAGGGTCATCCCCGGGTTGAGGGTGACCGTGTACGTGACCGCGGAGGCCGTGTCGGTGTGGCTGGTGCTCAGCGCCCCGTTGGCACCCGTGGTGTAGAGGCCGGCGTAGGTGATGCCAGCGGTGCGGGCGACGGTGACCGTGGCGGTGAGCTGGGTGATCGGCGAGGAGGAGGACAGGTCGAGGTCCTCCTCTCAGTGGTAGGGCGCGTTCGAGGTGTCCACGCTCGGCGACACACCCAGGCTTCCGCCGGGTGGCCGGGGCCGACGATGACGGTGCGGCGGACGACGCGGGGGCCGTCTGCGTCGGAGTGGCTGGGCCGCTGGCTTGGCGGTGCCCGTCGCGGTCGGGGGCGTGGTCGTGGGCGGCACCGAGGTGGTGGAGGGCGCGGCGCTGCTCGGACCGCAGACGACTGTCTGCGACGACGGGGCCGGGACGGGCGTCGAGATTTGGGGGGGGTCGGGCTGGAGGTGGGCGTCGGAGTCGTGCTGGCGGCGAGGGCCGCGAGATGGTCGCGCAGACCGATGCCGAAGGAGGTGGGTGTGCCGTCGTAGTTGCTGATCAGGGCGGGGAAGTTGGAGCAGTCGAAGGTGTTCCAGCCCCAGCCGAGGTAGCCGGCGTTGTGGTTGTCGAGCCAGGTCATCAGGCCGTCGAGGTAGCCGTGGGCGCAGTCGTTCTCGCCGAGCTCACCTGTGACCAGGGGGACGGTCGCGGCGACCGGGGCGATCTGGGAGTCCCAGCACGACTGCGTGTTGCACGAGTTGAAGTTGTAGGCGTGCCAGGACGCGATTGTTTTGCCGGCGGGGTCGCTCGGCCGGTAGGACAGCCACTGGCTGAGGTCGTTGGCGTAGGCGAGCCCGCCGAGGAGCACGGGGTTGGTGGCCCCGGTGTGGCGCACGGCGGTAAGCAGGCTCTGCATGCCGGCGACCTGATAGCCGATGCCGCAGTCCCCGCCGTCGCGCCAGCACGTCCAGCTGACGTCGTGGGCTCGTTGTAGAGGTCGAACACCGTGCTGCTGTCGGACTTGAACGCTGTGGCTACCGAGGTCCAGAACGCGGGTGCGTGGTCGACATCCGGCATCTGCCCATGCTGGCCGCGCTAGCCTTGTTGTCGACTTGGCTAACAATGGTCGCAGGTCTGCGACTGGAAGCTGGAGCGCCATGAACTTTGGGCGGTTCCAGCCGGCGCGGCGATTCACCATTGTATGTGCATTCGAGTGCATGAGAACCTGGTTAGGGCGCGCGACCTCCATCGACAAACGATAGGAGGTCGCTCCAGCGGAGTTTCAGACGTGACGGGATTCGAACCCGCGACCGCTTCCTCATCAAGGAAGACCTCTGCCTCTGAGATACACGTCCAATCCAGGCGCACATGACACGCGAACCCGCAGCTCACGTACCACTGGGAGCTGCCACTCGTCGAGCTGCGGCTGCAGCCTTGGCTCGACACGCAATGCCACGTAGCTTAAGTCGATCTTGGTGGTGGGCTTGGGTTCGGCCGATGCGGGGCGGCGTGGCGTGACCTGTGTGACTGGTGGGACTGATGTGATCGCCGGTCATGGTCACAGGGGTGCTGGCACGTCCGGATCAGGTGTCGCTGGGGGTGCTGGTGAGCGCGGTGCCGCG